>Ga0222713_10002352_pt1 | contig 20321 bp, 13 predicted proteins | sample C33_649DmetaG_FD_165061 | JGI IMG/M metagenome (GOLD analysis project Ga0222713, IMG submission 165061) | Estuarine water microbial communities from San Francisco Bay, California, United States - C33_649D | ecosystem: Environmental > Aquatic > Marine > Unclassified | place: USA: California...
CTGGATCACATCGTCGTGGGCCACGAAGGCTGCGTGTCGCTGGCCGAGCTGGGCTACCTATAACGGGGTGGACATGAAGCTACTGATGCGGAGCTTCGCTGTGGTGTTCGTGTTTGTCGGCATCCTGCCGGTTGCCTGGCGATGTCGCTACTGGTGGTATTGATGATGCGCTTCCGCCGTTGCTGATCGCGGTCCTGGTGGCGTGTTGGCTTTACCGGAAGCTGCGAGCTCGAACGCTCAATAACCTACCGAAACCAACATGAGCAGCCGAAAGGCTGCTCAAAGGATTCGCTACATTTTTTTTGCCCCGCGGCCAACTAACGCTTCCTGGCTGACTGGTAAACCGCTTCCCGCTCACGCTTGCCCACGCTCACGACCAGCACAACCACCCGCTCATTCTCGACCCGAGACCAATTGATAGCCAGCTGTGCGCAGCTTGATCTTGTAGTTTCCCGGCAACTGAGGGCACCGGCCTGAACCTTGGGTGTTTCAAGACGCTCACCCACGGTATGGCTGCTTAGGAGGGCCGAGCCAATCAGACCCTACCGCGCTCTTCGATTCTCGACTGGATCCAAGCGTTTACCTCGCATTCAATCCAGCCAACACATCGCCCAGTGAGGGGCACAGGTCTAGGAAACTCGCCTGAGCCAATGAGCTTATAGATTGTTGATCTGGCGAGCCCCGTAGTGAGAATAACCGCACTCAACCGCAACACTTTCATGACAAACCATACTCCGATTGTTACTTTCAGAGCAGGTTGGACTAAGTTCCTGCATTCAAGCCACAAACCACCTGGAAGGCGTAAGCAAAGGACATGCACGAGACCAAAATCCCTTTCGGTGAGCGTGATGGCACTCTATTTCGAGCGCACGAGGTCGAGAACGGGCTTCGGTGTGGCTGCGTATGCCCTGGCTGTAAACAACCCTTAAATGCCGCCAACAATGGCGAGAAGGTTGTCCCACATTTCCGCCATGCGAAATCGAATGACTGCTTTGATGGCTTCCGCGAAGGTGTCAGACGTGCAGCGGTCGCCCTGATTGCCCAGCAAAAGCAGCTCATGCTCCCAGCTCTGATAGAAACAGTTCGGGTTACCACACAAGGCGGCCGACTTTTGGAAGAAAAGGTCGAGCGGCAACCAGTGATGATCGTCGCAGATAGCGTTGAGCGCTTTGTTGACCTGGGCGGTTTGAGAGGTCATGCCGTCCTGCACCAATCCGATAGGCAGCTGATCGTCCGGATCAAACTTTCAACGCGGATGGAGCATGAGCGTTATCGCCAGCTCGAAGCCCTGGAACACTCCAGCATGGAGATAGATCTCCATCACCTGACTCTGAAGCAGATCAATGATCCGGCTAAATTCGAGCACGCTGTTCTGCATGACTCGGTAAACCGACAGTGGATCCGATCAATTCGCGGCGAAAGGCTCGCGGCAATCGCGCAGCAAAAGCTTCAGTCACTTGCGGTCGAACTGAATGCTCAGTGGCAACTCGAACAGGCCGAGCGCGAGGCTGCTGAGAAAACCCGGCAAAGTGAGCTCGACAAAGAGAAAGCCGAATTGCAGCTCGCACTCAAAACGCATAGAACCCGGCAACTTCAGATCGCAGCCGAACAACCGGCCACAGAGCAGGACAACACCGCGCAGGGCAGAGCCGAGCTGATCGCTGAAACCATGCTGAAGGCCTTACAGGCGTGGGGAGGGAGAGCCGTTGAGTGCACGGCCTGCTACTTGCTCAGTCCGCCGGAGTCCCAGTTTCGCCTTTACTGCGACGCGTCTACCAGCACGGTAAACCCCGTGACGTTATCGCCAGACATACCCTTGACCATTCACAAGCGCATGCGCTGCTCAGCGAAACCCACCATGTCGATGAAATCAGTGCCTCGCCTACTCCTAAGGCCCGAGTTGAAGGCCTGTGCAGACGTCCTAATCACACCCGTCTTACAGAAAGAAACCATGCAGTAGCAGCTGACCACATGCTGGCGCGCTGCCATGCAGACGCTGCGCCACGCATAGAAACCCGTTTATGATGCCTCGCAAAATGTGAATCACTGCGCAAGGGAGCACGCAATGAGGTTGATCCAGAACGCCGGCCAAGACCGAGTGATCGATTTGCTCAACGAGCGAATGAAACCGGATCACCAGCTGGCCTGTGCATCCCCGGCGCTGTCCTTGTTCGCTTTCTCTGAGCTGGCCAAATCCCTCGGCCAGCTCCGTAACGTCCAACTGATCCTGCCATCCGGCAGCGAGAGCCTGGAGTTGCTTGGCGGTGAAGCGGACCGCGCTGCACGCAATCGCCTCAATGCCCGAAGCCTGGCCCGTCGCTGCCACCAGTGGCTTAACGCCAAGGTCGAACTGAAGCGCGCAAGCTCTGTCATTCCGCAAGGTATCGGTTTGCTGAGAGATGCCACTGGCACTCCCGATCAGGTCGTCATGGGCTCCTTCGCCCTAACCACCGATGGCCTTGGTATCACGCCGGGCAACCCCATGAGCCTGATCCAGGCCAGCGAGTCACCCCAGGAGGCGGCCATGTTTGCGCCTTGGTTTGATAACCAATGGCACACACTGAATGCCCGCCCCGGCGATAAAACTGAGCTGCTGAATGCACTGCGCGAAATTGCCGAACAGCGCTCGCCGGCCACGCTGTACAACCTGGTTCTCCATCAGCTCTTCAAAGAAAATGACGATGGGCTGGATGAAGAACGCGTGGTGAAATCCGCCACCGGCATCCGCAACACGGTGGTCTGGAACAAGCTCTTCAAATTTCAACGCGATGGCGTCGTGGGGGCCATCGACAAGCTCAACCGCTTTGGCGGCTGCATCATTGCCGACAGTGTGGGCCTGGGTAAAACCTTCGAAGCACTTGCCGTCATCAAATACCACGAACTGCGCAACGACCGTGTGCTGGTGCTGTGTCCAAAGCGCTTGCGTGACAACTGGACGCTCTACAAGGCAAATGACCGGCGCAACGCGCTGGCGTCAGACCGGTTCAACTACGACGTCCTCAATCACACTGATCTATCGCGCGAGGCCGGGCTATCCGGCGACCTCGATCTGTCCCACATTAACTGGGGCAACTATGACCTGGTCGTGATCGACGAATCGCATAACTTCCGCAACAAGAAAGCCCCGCGCCAAGGCCAAGAAACACGCTACGACCGCCTCATGCGCAGAATCATCCGCGAGGGTGTAAAAACCCGAGTCCTGATGCTGTCCGCTACCCCGGTCAACAACCGGCTGGCTGACCTGCGTAACCAGATCGCTTTCGTGACCGAGGGCGATGACAACGCCCTGTTTGAACACGGCATTAGCAGCATCGAAGCCACCACCCGCAAAGCCCAGCTGCAGTTCAATCGCTGGCTGGATCTGGATGAGCGAGAGAAGACCCCGGAGCGCCTGGTCGAAATGCTCGGCTTCGACTACTTCACCCTCCTCGACCTACTGACCATCGCCCGCTCGCGTCGGCATATCGAGAAGTACTACGGCACCACCGAAACCGGCCGTTTCCCCACACGCCTGCCCCCGATCAACATCAAGGCTGACGTGGATGCTGCTGGGCAATTTCGCGCGATTCGCGAGATCAACCAAGAGATTCGCCGGCTCAACCTCGCCAGCTATGCGCCGCTGCGCTACGTCCTGCAGCACAAGCAAGCGGCTTACGACGCCAAATACAGCACCGAGATCCGTGGTGGCGAAAGCTTCTTCCGCCAGGCTGACCGCGAGGAGAGTCTGATCCACCTGCTGCGCATCAACGTCCTCAAGCGCATGGAAAGCGCGGTGTCGTCGTTTGCGCTGACCCTCGAACGGCAACTCAAAGATGTCGAACGCACCCTCGAACGTATCGAGCAGCACGCCCACGAAATTGAAGAAATCGACATCGCCGATGTCGACATCGACGATCCGGCGTTTGAAGCACTGCTGGTCGGACGCAAGGTCAAGGTGCTACTGAGTGACGTCGACCTGGTGCGCTGGAAGCAAGATCTGCTGGAAGATCGCAATCGCCTGGCCACGCTGCTATCTGCAGCACAACAAGTACAACCCCAGCGTGATGCCAAACTGGCAGAGCTGCGCAAGATGCTCGCTGAGAAGTGCCAGAGCCCGATCAATCCTGGCAATCGCAAAGTCATTATCTTCACCGCCTTTGCCGACACGGCGCGCTACTTGTACGAGCAGCTCGCCTCCTGGGCCAATGAAACCTTGGGCGTGCAAACGGCCTTGGTCACCGGCTCCGGCCGCAACCAAACTACGATCCCCGGTCTGCGTACCGATCTGGCATCCATACTGACTACCTTCTCTCCACGCTCGAAAGAGCGCCCTGCCGACATGGCCGAGGAAGGCGAGCTGGATCTGCTGATTGCCACCGACTGCATTTCCGAAGGCCAAAACCTCCAGGACTGCGACTGGCTGATCAACTACGACATCCACTGGAACCCGGTGCGGATCATCCAGCGCTTTGGTCGAATCGACCGTATCGGTTCACCCAACCAGCACATCCAGTTGGTCAACTTCTGGCCCAATATGGAGCTGGAGGAATATATCAACCTGGAGCAACGCGTCAGTGGTCGTATGGTTCTGCTAGACGTATCCGCCACCGGGGAAGAGAACCTGATCGAAGCGCAGTCCGGCGATGCGATGAACGATCTGGAATACCGCCGCAAGCAGCTGCTCAAGCTGCAGGATGCCGTCATCGACCTGGAAGACCTGTCCAGTGGCGTGTCGATCACCGACCTCACTCTCACCGACTTCCGTATCGACCTCGCCCAATACCTCAAGGCCCATCCCGGCGTGTTGGAGAACATGCCGCTGGGTGCCTGTGCCATCACTACAACGCGTGACGAGGACATACCGCCCGGCATTATTTTTTGCCTGCGCGCTGAGGGAGAAGCTGCCGACAAGATCAGCGATGGCTACCCACTTGCGCCCCACTACCTCGTCCATGTGGCAGAAGATCAAACCGTGCTACTGCCCTTCACCCAAGCCAAGCGCATTCTAGATCGCCTCAAGCGCCTGGCCCTTGGCCGCGAACTGCCTGATGCCACCGCTGGCAACCGATTCGACGAGCTCACCAAGCCAGGCGAAGACATGCGCTATGCACAAAGTCTGCTGGCAGCTGCAGTGTCATCTGTCGCCGGCAAAAGCGAAGAGCGCGCCATTGCCAGCCTATTCAACCCGGCCGGTAGCCATGCGATGAAAGGCGAGTTCGCCGGCAGCAACGACTTCGAAGTGATCGCCTTCTTGGTCATACTGCCCCAGGAGTGAGCCGTGGTTGCCGAGGACATCATTACTGCCCTGCAACTGCCTGAGCAGGCACGGGTCAATCAGCGGGTATCGAAAAAGCTGTTGATCGATCATCTGGCTCCGATAGCAGCGGATCGCCAGCAGATCAATGAAGGCATTGAGGAGGTCCAGTGGGTTGCCGCGCTGAAGCCCGGCAATTGCGGCATACCCGCTTACCGCGACGCCCAACGTGAATACGTGGAAATCGCCGTGCTGCACCTCACCCTGCGCCCGTCAGCTCGACCAGCCAGGCTCATAGAACTGCTGCACCGCGCCGTGCCTCACCCAACCTTGCTAATGGTCAGCACACCGGGTTCGGTACAACTCTCCCTAAGCCACAAACGTTGGGCGCAGAAAGAAGCCGGCAAGACCGTGCTCGATGGTGAAATCACCACCGCTACGGTGCTGCCAGCCGCCCCTCAGATCACCACAGACTTTCTCGATGCGGTCAGTCTGGAGCGTCAACCACGTAGTGACCTGTGCGTTTTTTATCAGGGCTGGATAGATACCCTGCTGGCCCTGCAGGCAGCGCAGCACACGGGAAGTTTTCGCACTGCCAACAGCCCACTCGATGCCACTGCCCGACGCCAGGCCCTACAAGCCTGCATCGAGCTGCAAGGGCAGATCGCCACATTGCGCACCCAGGCGCAAAAGGCTCAGCAGATTGCCCGTCAGGTGGAGCTAAACCTGCAACTGAAGCAGCTACAGCAAGCGCTCAGCGAAGCCCAAGCAAGACTGTAGGGCGATGATTCAAGCCAGTACCAAAACCTGGCCAACAAGCATTAAAAGGCAGTCGAAATGGAATACCATGCCAGCCAGCATTACACCGCGCCTGCAAACACATACGTGCAGGTAGATCGTGAAGGAAATAGCGAATGACCATGCAAATAATCGACGCACAGTCGCCGGAAGCGCACAGCGCCGACCTCAAGGCAGAAAACATCGACAAACTCAAAGCCTTGTTCCCTGAGCTGATCACCGAAGGCCCCAATGGCGTGGCCATCAACCAGGACGTGCTCAAACAGCTAGTCGGCGACGCCACCATAACGGACGCCGACGAAAAGTACGGCCTGAACTGGCACGGCAAGCGCGCAGCACGCCAACTGGCGCTCACGCCCAGCACCGGCACGCTATTGCCCTGCCCTGATGAAAGTGTGGATTGGGACACTACACAGAACCTGATGATCGAGGGCGACAACCTCGAAGTCCTCAAGTTACTGCAAAAGAGCTATGCGGGTAAGGTCAAACTGATCTATATCGATCCTCCGTACAACACTGGCAAAGACTTCGTATATCCGGACAACTTCCAAGACAGTATCCGGAATTACCTGGAAATTACCGGACAGGTCGAAGGCGGACAAAAAGTCAGCAGCAATACCGAAGCTAGCGGCCGATTCCATACCGATTGGCTGAACATGATGTACCCGAGACTAAAACTAGCTAGGAACCTACTCCGCGATGATGGATTCATTTTCGTCAGCATCGATGATAACGAAGTAACCAATCTGCGCGCAGTGCTCAATGATGTTTTCGGGCCAGAAAACTTTGTAGCGAGTGTAATCTGGCAAAAAAAATACAGCACAAAGGCAGACTCCAAAGACTTCTCCGAATCACATGACTTCTTGATTTGTTACAGAAGAAGTGACACAGCAGCGATTCGTGGCTTGTCTCGAAGCGATGCCCAAGAGGCGACCTATAAGAACCCGGATAATGATCCACGAGGTGCCTGGGCATCCGATAACCTTCTCAGAACCGAGGTGCGCGATTACGCAATTTATCCAGTCCAGAGTCCAAATGGCCAGGAGCATTGGCCTCCCGAAGGAAGTAGTTGGCGTTTTAATAAAGAGCGCATGACCGAGCTGATTGCTGATGACCGCATATGGTTCGGAGAAAGTGGAAATAGCAAACCACGCCTTAAGCGATTTCGCTCCGAAGTCAGAGACTCGATCCCCCCGCAGACGATCTGGACTTTTGATCAAGTAGGTCACACAGATGAAGGGACCAAACAGCTGGCAGAACTGTTTGGTGGAACTCGCTCACCCTTCCCTAATCCAAAGCCAACTCGGCTGCTCCAGCGTGTTGTGCAGATAGGTTCTTCAGACAATGACATTGTGCTTGATTTCTTCGCTGGCAGTGGCTCGACTGGACACGCCGTCATGGAACAGAACGCCATCGACAATTCAAGTCGAAGATTTATCGTAGTACAACTTCCAGAGCCGTTAAGTGAGGATAACAAGGAGGATCAAGCAGCCATACACTTTTGCGACCAACTCTCGAAACCTCGGACAATCGCAGAGCTGACCAAAGAACGCTTGCGTCGTGCGGGTGAAAAAGTGAAAGCCAATAATCCACTTTACTCGAGAGACAACGGCTTCCGCATGCTCAAGCTCGACATATCCAACATTCGCGCTTGGAACATTGGCCCCAAAGATTTAGAGCGCAGCCTGTTAGATCATCAGGAAAACATTCTGCCCGGTCGCAGCGAAGCAGACATCCTGACTGAACTTCTGCTCAAACTGGGACTGGACCTGTGCGTCCCCATCGAGCAGCAGCAGATCGCCGGTAAAACCGTGCACAGCATCGGCGGTGGCGTCCTGCTAGCCTGCCTGACCGAGCAGATAACCCGCGATCAAGTAGAAGACCTGGCGCAGGGGATTGTTGCCTGGCACAAGGCACAAGCCCCAGCCAGCGATAGCACCTGCGTGTTCCGTGACAGTGCATTTGCCGACGACATTGCCAAAACCAACCTAGCCGCCATTCTCAACCAGGCCGGCATCAAAAACGTGCGGAGCCTGTAAAATGGCCGTGCCAGCGCAGCCCAAGATTTATCATATCTGCCATGTGGACCGCCTGCCGTCCATCATCGCCAGTGCTGGCTTGCTGTCCGATGCGGTACTGTTGAATCAGGCGTTGCCGGGCACGACCATCGGCATGAACCATATCAAGCAGCGTCGCCTGCAACTGGAGCTGGATAGCCATCCGGGCCTACATGTTGGAGAGTGCGTGCCGTTCTATTTTTGTCCACGCTCGGTGATGCTGTTCCTGATCAGCCGGGGACATCAAGATCTTGCCTATAACGGCGGCCAAGGGCCTATCGTGCATTTGCAGGCTGACCTGCATGCGACCGCACAGTGGGCTAATGTCCAAGCCAGGCGCTGGGCATTCACATTGTCCAATGCAGGTTCGAACTACTTCGAGGATCGTGCAGATCTGGCGCAACTGAACGAGATCGATTGGGATGCCGTCGCAGCGCGGATCTGGCACCAGTGCAAAGAGCCCAAGCAAGCAGAGTTCCTGCTTGAACAGAGCTTTCCATGGCACTTGGTCGAGCGCATCGGCGTACAGTCGCGGCAAATTTATACGCAGGTAGCGAATGCACTGCCTGCACAAGGGCACAGGCCAACGGTCGAGCTGCGCCCTGAGTGGTATTACTGAGTGAAGAGCCAGTCATGATCGAATTTACCAGCGGCGACATCCTGCGGGATGACTCCGAAGCCATCATCAACACCGTGAACTGTGTCGGTGTAATGGGCCGTGGCATTGCCTTGCAGTTCAAGAATATGTGGCCGGAGAACTTCAAGGCTTACGAGGCGGCCTGCAAGCGTGAAGAGGTGCAGCCTGGCCGGATGTTCGTGTTCGACACCAACCAGCTCACGTCGCCACGTTACATCATCAACTTCCCTACCAAACGGCACTGGCGCGGTAAGAGTCGCTTGCAGGACATAGACGCAGGGCTCAGCGCCCTGGTGGCCGAGATTCACCGCCGTGGTATCCGCTCCATCGCCATCCCACCGTTGGGCAGCGGTTTGGGTGGGCTTGATTGGGCAGAGGTGCGCCCGCGTATCGAAGCAGCCATGGCCGATCTGCCAGACGTGCACGTGCGCGTCTACGAACCCAAGGGTGCCCCCGCTGCTGACACCATGCACCACAGCCGCGAAGTACCCAGCATGACCGCTGGGCGCGCCGCACTGGTGGAACTGATGAATCGCTATGTGCGCGGCCTGCTTGACCCAACGATTAGCCTGCTGGAAGTACACAAGCTGATGTACTTCATGCAGGTAGCGGGCGAGTCGCTGCGCCTCAAGTACGTCCAAGCCCCCTACGGCCCTTACGCCGAGAATCTTCGCCACGTACTGCGCGCGATTGAAGGTCACCTGGTAGCGGGCTATGCCGATGGCGGTGATGCCCCCGACAAACCCCTAACTCTGGTGCCTGGCGCAGTCGATGAAGCTAGTGCCTTCCTGAAGGCGAATGCTGAAACCCGCGCCCGATTTGACCGGGTCGGAGAGCTGGTAGAAGGCTTTGAAACGCCCTTCGGCTTGGAGCTGCTTGCGACCGTGCACTGGATCGTCAAAGAGGGTGATCCAGTTTCCAGCGTCGAAGAGGTAGTCGCCCGCACCTACGCCTGGAACGCTCGCAAGAAGCAATTCACGCCACGCCAGATCGGTATCGCCGTAGATGTACTGGCAAGCAAAGGCTGGATCGAGCCCATAGCCCTGAGCGCCTGAAAGACATCCTGAATCTTACTCCCCATGCCGCCTCGCGGCATGGGGAGTCGAGAGCTAAATGACAGAATTTCTCGCCCTTGCCTGAAGGCGAGCTTGAAAATGGATTGAACATGAAACTGCACTTCGAGCCGGATCTCGACTATCAACTACAGGCTATCGAAGCGGTATGCGATCTGTTCCGTGGCCAGGAGGCGTGCCGTACCGAGTTCACGGTCACCATGAAGGCCCCCGCCCCGGCAGAAAGCGACCCGAGCGACGCGCCACAGCAGTTTGCCCTGGGCATTGCCGAATCCGACCTGGGTGTTGGTAACCGCCTAACACTGCTCGATGATGAACTGCACAAGAACCTCAGCGACATCCAACTGCGCGGCGGACTCTCGCCTTCCGGCTTGCTCACGTCAGGCGACTTTACCGTCGAGATGGAGACCGGAACTGGCAAAACCTACGTGTACCTGCGCACCATCTTTGAACTGAATAAACGCTACGGCTTTACCAAGTTCGTCATCGTGGTGCCGTCGGTTGCGATCAAGGAAGGTGTCTACAAGTCCCTGCAGATCACCGAGGAGCACTTCAAAAGCCTTTATGCCGGCGTGCCCTACGACTACTTCCTGTACGACTCGAACAAGCTCGGCGAAGTACGCAACTTTGCGACCAGCTCAACCATCCAGATCATGGTGGTGACCGTAGGTGCGATCAACAAGAAGGACGTCAACAACCTCTACAAGGACAGCGAAAAAACGGGCGGCGAGAAGCCCATCGACCTGATCAAGGCAACCCGCCCGATCCTGATTGTTGACGAGCCGCAGAGCGTTGATGGCGGCCTTAAAGGGGCCGGCAAGACCGCATTGGATGCCATGAATCCGCTGTGCACCCTGCGCTATTCCGCGACCCACGTAGACAAGCACCACATGGTCTACCGGCTGGACGCGGTTGACGCCTACGAGCGCCGCCTGGTCAAACAAATCGAGGTGGCCTCGGCAACGATTGAGGATGCCCACAACAAGCCGTTTGTGCGGCTGGTGGCGGTCAGCAACAAGCGCGGCACGATTTCAGCCAAGGTCGAGTTGGATGTTGGCACTGCCACAGGCGGCGTATCCACCCAAGAGGTCACGGTCTACGACGGCGACGATCTGGAGCAGGCAACCAAGCGCGCCGTCTATAAAGACCTTCGCATTGGCGAAATCAACACCGCCAAAGGCGAGGAGTTCGTTGAGCTGCGCTACCCAGGTGGCGAGAAGTACCTGCGCATTGGTGAGGTCCATGGCGGCGTAGAACCGTTGGCGATTCAGCGCGAAATGATCCGCCGCACGATCAAGGAGCACCTGGACAAGGAAAAGCGCTTTCGCCCCATGGGCATCAAGGTGCTGTCGCTATTTTTCATCGATACGGTCGAGCGTTATCGCCAGTACGACGCTGACGGCAATCCAGTTAAAGGCGTGTACGCGACCATCTTCGAAGAAGAATACAAACGTTTCGCCAAGCACCCGGACTACCAAAGCCTGTTCAGCGAAGTCGACTTCAACCACAGCGCTGAAGAGGTGCATAACGGCTACTTCTCTATCGACAAGAAGGGCGGCTGGTCTGACACCGCTGAGAATAACGCCGGCAACCGAGAGAACGCTGAGCGCGCCTAACCTGATCATGAAGGATAAGGAAAAGCTGCTCAGCTTCAGCACACCGCTGAAGTTCATCTTTTCCCACTCTGCACTCAAGGAAGGCTGGGACAACCCCAACGTATTCCAGATCTGCACGCTGCGCGATATTCAATCCGAGCGTGAGCGCCGGCAGACCATTGGCCGCGGTCTACGCTTGTGCGTCAACCAAAACGGCGAGCGGATACGTGGTTTCGAGGTAAACACCCTAACGGTCATCGCCACAGAAAACTATGAGACCTTCGCCGAGAACCTGCAGAAAGAGATTGAGGCAGACACTGGCATCCGCTTCGGTATCGTCGAGCAGCACCAGTTCGCTGCAGTAGCCATCACCAACGCAGACGGCGAGTCCAAGCCGCTTGGTTTTGAACAGTCGAAGGTGCTATGGGACTTCCTGAAAGCCCAGCATTACGTCGATGCCAAGGGCAAGGTGCAAGACTCACTGAAGCAGGCGCTCAAAGATGGCCTGCTGCAACTCCCCCCCGAGTTCGAGGCTCAGCGCTCACAAATCATCGAGCAGTTGAAGAAAGTCTCCGGTCGCCTGGAGATCAAGAACGCGGATGAGCGCCGCGCTGTTCCGACTCGCCAAGCCGTGCTGCAGAGCGAAGAGTTCAAAGCCCTTTGGGATCGGATCAAGCACCAGACCACCTATCGCGTTGACTTCGATAACGAACAGCTGATTGCCGACTGCATCGACAACCTGCAGAAAGCCCCGGCCGTGTTCCGCCCCCGCCTGCAATGGCGCAAAGCGGATCTGGCCATCGGTAAATCGGGCGTGGAAGCCAACGAGAAAAAAGGTGCTTACACCGTCAACCTCGACGAGAGCGATATCGAGCTGCCGGACATTCTTACCGACCTGCAGGATCGCACGCAGCTGACTCGCCGCACGCTGGTGCGCATCCTCACGGAAAGCAAGCGCCTGGACGACTTCAAGCGCAACCCCCAGCAGTTTATTGAGCTGGCCGGCGAAATCATCAACCGCTGTAAGCGCCTGGCATTGGTCGATGGCATCAAGTACGTGAAGCTGGGCGACGACAGTTTCTACGCCCAGGAACTGTTCGAGCAGCAGGAGCTGACCGGCTACCTGAAAAACATGCTGCTAAACACCGAAAAATCCGTCTATGAGCACGTGGTCTACGACTCAGCCATCGAACGCGACTTCGCCCAAGCACTGGAACACAACGATGCCGTGAAGGTGTACGCAAAGCTGCCAGGCTGGTTCCGCATTCCCACCCCACTCGGCAGCTACAACCCAGACTGGGCAATACTGGTTGAGCAAGATGGCGCGGAACGCCTGTACTTCGTGGTGGAAACCAAGAGCAGCTTGTTCAATGACGACCTGCGCCCAATTGAGCAAGCGAAGATCGACTGCGGCACCGCTCACTTCAAATTGCTCACAACCGATGAAGCCAGCCTGCGCTTTGGCCGAGCGAGTAGCGTGGATGATGTCATTGCGGGCGTGCTGAATTAGATAAGTCGAATCAGAAAACAAAATGGCTGAGCGTTGCTGGCGAAAGCTGACGCTTACGGGCATCCACTTTCGGGCAAGCCAGCGGGCAGTGATGGCCTCCGCATCCTACCGAAACCAACAGACAGGGACGTTATGGCAAGTAGTTCTAGCCCATCGAACAAAGGCGGGCCTGCAGCGAGGCAAGGCTTCAAATACCAGGATCACGTTGCTGTAACGTTCATTCTGAAAATGTTGCGCGATAGTGCGTACGTCCAGGTCGAGTGCGAAACAGCAGATGACATCGTAGCGGTATTTCACGCAGACGGTGCGCTGGTCAATGAATACATCCAGGTCAAAACCACTGAAAGCGACACCAAGTGGAACCTGACAGAAAGTACCACTTTGGACAGCGGGAAACCGGACAGCTCTCTTTTCCAAAAGTCTCTGAAATGTGACACGCGCCCGGGCGTAGCCCGCTTCAGAATCGTGTCCAGGCGGGACATTGCTAAAGCATTGCAGTGCTTCCAGGTCGAGCTGGAAAAGCGTGTTCTCCCTGATGCAGCCTCTGATCGCGGGGCGAAGCTCGCCAAGAAGTTTTCAAAGACCATCTCGGATCAGCAGAGAGGCTTTGCCTATTGGGCTGACAACTTCGTCTGGCAGGTTTGCGGTGATGTAGATTGGCTTGAGGCAATGAACCTGCGCAGGCTCTCTGAGCTCGCCGAGCGCTACGGCGTGGCTCCCAGCCATCGACAGTACAAGGACATCTACGACGAGTTCTTGGAATGGGCAGATGATGCCGCGACTGCGAACGTCAAAACAGAGCCCCACAAGAAGATTATCGATCGACAGATGGCACTCGATCGACTTCAGTTTTTATTGGATGCGGCAGAGAAGGCCTCAGCAACGTTTGCCAAACCGTACAGGACAAAGCCAGCCCCCTTCCTGATTGAGTTCCATGCCACTACCGAAGAGGGCGCATTGAGGTCACTTTCAGGCTTTGACGTTAAATACGATTTCGAGCAATGGCGATGCCGAGAGCTCGCGGAACACCTTGTTGACTGGCTTCCAGAGTTCTGTCTGCGAGCCAGCGAGATTGCCAACTTCCAGGTACACCACTCCAAGGGAGTACTGGCCAGGTCTATAGGCACCTTCAACCAGGCGTTGATGCCTCGCGACAGGCTGATTGCGGAGCTCATCCTTCACACCATTCTGCGGAGCAAGCAAGGCAGCGAACCTATCGCGTGCAAGGTCTTCTACACAGTCAATGGAAAGCTGTCCGAGTTCGGCAACGCCCATGTAGTACACCAGAACGGTCAGCCCGATCAGCTATGGCTTGGACTCTCCCGGATGATATTCACTGGGGCGATGGACGAGACCCTCAAGGAAATATCTGCAGTACTCGATGCCACTATCTCTAAGGCTGCATTGACCGAAGAGCGGGAAATCATCATTTCGCTACGGGAGCCTCAGCACCATCGCCCCACGGCAGAAGCTTTCAATCAAGTGCTGAATCGGAATGCCCCGGCGCAAGACATGCTCAATGTGCTCTGCTTCCCCGTCCTGCTTGCCTATGACAGCACAGCGCTGGAAGGAGGCTATCTCTCGGATTACCTCACCAACCTGCAACAGGAAATCACCGAGCACTACGAAGCGCTCAAGGGTCAGTTGACCTCAAAAGTTGCGCAGGTCAGGGTCGCGGTGTTCCTGGTACCGATCGAGAGCATTCAGAAATTGGTCGCCGAATTCAACTCGATCTGCAAGGCGGCCAGCTGATATGAATTACGAGAAGATCAAAAAACGCCTGCAGCTGCTGCACCAGGAAAGCGAGTCATCCACTGATGTACTTTTGGCGATGAGCCAAATCGTCAATAAAAGCGATCCTGAATGGGAGGGGCGTGATCTTGTAATCCGCGCCCTCGACAAATTCTCCCTTTTTGACGAGGTCGAGCAGTCACTGCTGCTCAGCATGGTACGTACCGTTGGGCTTTTCCCTTACATTGCGACGCATTTGGACGGGGTATCGCCCGCCGATCGGCTGGCCTTTGAGATGCACCGGGTCGACGGTGTCGAGCAAGGGATGGTATTCCATCGGCTCCAGGCCCATGTATTCAACCTGCTCATGCAGCGCCGCAATGTTGTATTAAGCGCATCGACCAGCGTCGGCAAAAGCCTTGTCATTGATGCTGTACTCGCTCAAGGCATTTTCCACAAATTCGTGGTGATCGTACCTACCATCGCACTGATCGACGAAACGCGACGCAGGCTGGCCAAGCGATTTCGATCCCGCTGCAATGTAATCACGCACCCGAGCCAAGAAGCGGTTCCAGAACTCATCAACGTCTACCTGCTCACCCAGGAACGGGTGCTCCAGCGCGACGACCTAGAGGACGTTGATTTTTTTGTCATCGATGAGTTCTACAAGCTGGATCTGGCAAATGACAACGATGAGAAGAACCGCGCCGTCGACCTGAGCCTCGCTTTCCACAAACTGGCGAAGCAAGGTGCACAGTTCTATCTGCTTGGCCCGCACATTCAAAATATCCAGGGACTGGAGGCCTACGAGTACCATTTCATCCCATCCACCTTCTCAACGGTGGCGGTAGACGTGCATCACTTCAACCTCTCCTCCAAAGGTGATGCGCGCAAGGAAAAGCTCCTTGAGCTATGCGCTCAAATCAACAGCCCGACGCTTATCTACTGCCAATCACCTGCCAGTGCGAATCGGGTCGCTCAGCTCCTCATCGATGAAGCCGGATTTCCCTCGGTAGAGGCTACTAACCCCGTCGCGGCATGGATCGCCGAGCACTACCATCCAGAGTGGAACGTAGCCAAGGCAATTTCATTGGGGATAGGAATACACCACGGCGGCGTGCCTCGTGCGCTGCAACAGTACTTTGTAAAGCTGTTCAACGAAGGGACGATCCGGCACATCATCTGTACCTCGACGATGATCGAGGGAGTTAACACCTCCGCCGAGAACGTAATCATTTACGACCGCAGGGTGAATAACACCCCGTTCGATTTCTTTACGTTCAAGAATATTTCTGGTCGCGCCGGGCGCATGAACCGCTACTTCATTGGCAAGGTGTACATGCTTGAAGCGCCGCCCCTGGAGGAGGACTTGAACGTCGAATATCCAATCGGCGCTCAGAATGAGGCATCACCGATGGGTCTGCTGCTCAAACTCGAACCAGAGTATCTAACCGATCTCTCACGTCAGCGTCTTGAGCGCGCCTACGCCACACCCCAGTTGTCTGCCGCGACGTTAATTGAGAATCGTCATCTACCGATTGATCGCCAAGTCGAAGTCGCAGACAGAATCATCAGAGAGCTACCTTTCAGCCGCGACCTGCTTGGCTGGAAGGGTAATCCCGAGCCAAGTCAGCTTGAGTACCTATGTCATCTGGTCTACGACCATCTACCCACCAAGCTACTCGACTACGGCATTCACTCTGGCGCCCAACTGGCATGGCACATCAATGCCCTGCGGGCCCAGAAAAACTTCACCGATTACCTGCAGCAGGCCATTGATGATGATCGAGCTGACCGCACACCGAGCGAGTCCATTGGGCAAAGATTGAAGCTCATCAGAAACCTCATATGCTATCGGCTACCCAGGGATTTCATGGCCGTTAACCGAATCCAAGAGGACGTGTTTGGTCGGCGGAATCTTGAATATGGCGATTTCACGTTCTTCTCCGAACAACTAGAGAATCTCTTCCATGACCCGTTGCTGACAGCTCTGGATGAGTACGGCATACCGATCCAGATCTCGACGAAACTCACAGGGGCAATACTGCCTTCCGAGAACCTGAATGAGATGCTAAAGAAGCTTCGAAAACTTGCCCCAAGGATCGAGGCATCACAGCTGGACAGCTTTGAAAAGGACATTATGCGCTGGGCAATTGAGGAGATGTGACCCTCATAGCAAAGGTTGCCGCGAGATGCCGCACATACCTACGTCCCTATTCTTGGCAGATTACGCAACCAAATGCCCCCACCTCAGCGCACGAAGCAAAAAACGATGAGAGCAACCAGTACAGTTGCACGAAATGGGGATTGGCCTTCCCCCCGAGTCGGATCGCTTCGAAAGCGTCCTTCACAGAGGCTTTACTTAACGATGATGTAACTATGGCGACCCTCTTTCTGGTGTGCGGCGCAGCCCGGCATGAATTGACCGCAGCCAGACCAATGGCCGCATTGCCCTTGCAGAAGCGACTGATCGCCGTAACAGTACCCTCGTTTTCATAGGGCTTCCGCCATTTGCGATATTTAGATTTCATCGCCGCATTGGGCAAGCCTAGATTCCCAAGATTCTTGATAGCCTGACTGACCGAGATATGAAATGGGCTAGCGCCGAGCGAGAGCGCTCCATGCTTGGCATGATAGAAAGTAATCTGTGGTGCAGCTGGATCCGTCCGCAGCCCGATGAAGTCGGCCCATTCATTACCCAGATCATCGCAAACCACGACATCGTCCTGAGCAGCCGCAGTTGCCAAAAGCACGCCAAACGTGGAGTCCGCATCAAAGGCAACCTGACCAGCTGCGAACTCCCCCTTCTCCCCAGTCACAGCCGCAAGCGCCTTCTCTTCGAATAAATATCCGAGGAACGACGCCCCGCCACTGATAAGTGAGTCATCTTGATAAAGGCTACCGTCGATGTATGCGTATTGAGGTTCGTCAAAAAGCACGATGAATGAATCAGTACGATCTATGAAGCGCCTGAGGGGCATACGGTCTGGATCCTGGCCGACAGGCAGATCCGTCCTCTCCACTGCCACACCATTGAGAATGGGCAGATTCAGCTGTTTGAGCGAGATCCTGGATTTACTAACAGCAATCTCACCAATCACAGCATTGGTCACTGGGTGCTTGAGGAGAAGCTTGGTCTTATTCTTTTCCACCAGTAGCGCAGTCTCAATCTCTCGAAAAACAGCTTCAGCTTCCAGTTTGGTGAGCTCGAGATAGATCGCGCCGTCAGGCTTGACGAGTCTAATTTCCTTCAGTTCAAAAACCGCATCTTGAAGAAGCGCCGTATCCACAACAAACTGGCCAGGCAGCGCCTTAAAATCCTGTAGCTCTATAGGACGGGCAAATGTACTCAAAAATCCGTTCGCTGCTGCTCCGCCCTTGAGCTTGATTTGATCGATAATCTCACATCCAAAGTCCACTAGCTGCTCGTACCCAGAACGGTCTGAACGCTGCGAGATACGCCCAGTACGGGGCGTTGTCGTGTAATGCTCATCGTCAAGCCGAAAGCTATACCCCAGCGGGGCAAAACGACCAGACGACCCCGGCCCCACTGCGTTACGTAGATCCGCGGCTTCGAGAGTTTTGGTTCGTAGGGCTAGCCGAGACGTATTCATGTGACGCAAGCGAACGCGATCAAATACAGCGCTTTCAGTTGTTAGGCCGTTACCTATCTCTTGGGCACTGATTCGCACCAGGTGTCTCTTAGCAAACTCCGATGGCACGTCCAATTGAGACTTGAACACAGCGACATGGCCATCATATTCGACGATCAACAGATAGCCGGTTACCCTTTCAGTCAACGACGTTGTGTCTGCAAGGAACGCGGGACGTCGGTCAAACTGAAAGCAGATTGCAGACCAGTAAGCAGCGCCATACGACTCACGGATGTAGCAGAAATGATTGTTTGAAGGCGCAATCTGGCCAGCCCGAACTGCCCGAAACAACGTAGTGATCGCTGTGCCAGTGATGGGATTTTGCTGTTTGTAGAAATAACAGGACTTACTGACTTGAAGCTCATTGATCATGGCTGTATCCGTACGCACTTGTCCACCGAGCCTCAGCCCGATACTCCTTCCAAAAGGTAGCCCAAAGTCATAACTGGCGTCCATGCTACGAACCCTCAGCAACTACATAGACGAAACGACAACCTGCCTTGGGTTGAGAGCTCAACCGGTCACGCAACATTTTTGCTTAAAGCATTCGCAGGCGTGGCACTCCTAGATCCTCCTAGGGCACCTCAACTACCGGGCGACCATCTGACAAGTAAAGTACCCATTTAGCTTTCGCCCACCTTCACGGTTCCGGGCAAACCGGCTTACCGCTGGGCTATGCGATGGAGCCTGACCACCTCCAGCCGTTAAGCCAATCTCAATTGGCAACCAATTGGCAACCAAAAAGCCCCTTAACGAGAGGTCGCCCAAAAAGCTGCGGGCATAAAAAAATCCAGCCACCGCTAAGTGACTGGATTTCTTGAGGTTTTTTGGTCGGGACGGAGTGATTCGAACACTCGACCCCTTGCACCCCATGCAAGTGCGCTACCAGGCTGCGCTACGCCCCGACTGCATCTTCAGGTTCGCTGAAAACGGAACGAACTATACATTAAGCGACTGAATATGTGAAAGTTTTTTCGTCAGCATAGCTTAGGTTTTAAGCACCTGAAGCACGTCTTCAAGCTCAGTTATCATCTGCCTGATGAGCTGCTTGTATTGGGTAGTGTCCTCACGAGCCTCACCGCCTGACATCCGCTGGCGAGCACCGCCAATGGTAAAGCCCTGCTCGTAAAGCAACGAACGGATTTGCCGGATCATCAGCACATCCTGACGCTGATAGTAGCGCCGGTTTCCGCGACGCTTCACAGGATTCAGCTGTGGAAATTCCTGCTCCCAATAGCGCAGCACATGCGGCTTAACTGCACATAGCTCACTCACTTCACCTATAGTGAAATAGCGCTTGCCAGGTATCGTTGGCAGTTCGTCGTTATGACTTGGTTCCAGCATATGCTTCGACTCTGGCTTTTAATTTTTGGCCGGGCCGGAATGTCACGACACGACGCGCCGTGATGGGAATCTCTTCGCCGGTCTTCGGGTTACGTCCAGGACGCTGTCGCTTGTCCCGCAGGTCGAAGTTGCCGAACCCGGATAACTTCACCTGCTCGTTGTGCTCAAGCGCCTGGCGAATCTCCTCGAAAAAGAGCTCGACCAACTCTTTTGCCTCGCGCTTATTCAAGCCTAGCTCTTCAAATAGACGTTCCGCCATTTCAGCTTTCGTCAGAGCCCCCATACGCTATTTCCTTAACGTGGCGTTGAACCTTTCTTCCAAGGAGGAGAGGATTTGCTGCATCGCACCACTCACCTCGTCGTCGTTTAGAGTGCGCGAAGGGTGTTGCCAGGTCAAGCCGACTGCCACACTTTTGCTAAGAGGATCAATACCTTTACCCTGATACACATCAAATAGCTTGAGGTCCGTCAGGTTCTCGCCCGCGGCCTTACGAATGCATAGCAACACATCGGCAGCCGGAACCTCACGTGTCACCAGAATCGCCAGGTCGCGACGCACTTCAGGAAAACGGGACAGCTCACTAAAACGCGGCAGCCGGCCTTCGCTGATTTCGGCGACCAACAGCTCGAACAGATAGACGGGCTGATCGATACCCAGCGTAGCGGCCAACTCAGGATGAAGACTTCCGA
>Ga0222713_10002353_pt1 | contig 20315 bp, 27 predicted proteins | sample C33_649DmetaG_FD_165061 | JGI IMG/M metagenome (GOLD analysis project Ga0222713, IMG submission 165061) | Estuarine water microbial communities from San Francisco Bay, California, United States - C33_649D | ecosystem: Environmental > Aquatic > Marine > Unclassified | place: USA: California...
AAACCTAGAAATCTTCCGCATGTTAATTCTCCAAAAGTAGATCCAATGTTTTGGATTGATGAGGAGAAGAAGAGAAAAGCTGGCGGGTCAGCTTCAATAAAATCACATAAAGGCCCAATCCATAGTTCTGTTGCTGGTCGTACTGATCACCTGCCGATGCACGTTGAATCGGGTAGCTATGTGATCCCAGCAGACATCATCTCTGCTATGGGTGAGGGTAACACGATGGCCGGTTTTAAGGCGGCCAAGAAGATATTTGCTGCCTCTATGGCTATGGCTACAGGCGGCGAAGCTGCGGGCCGTGCGCTCGTTCCGATTGTCGCAGCAGGCGGTGAATACGTTATTTCACCGGATGAGGTGGCGTCTATTGGGGGTGGGGATATGGATCATGGTCACCGTGTTCTTGACAGTTTCGTCAAGAAAATGCGTGCAAAAACTGTGCAGACACTAAAAGCCCTACCCGGACCTAAAAAAGACTAGGAGGGGTTTATGGAAGATCTTGGCGTCAGAATTGGAACACCGGAAGACATAGATGGAATGATGGATCTTGCTTTGCAGGCTTGCGAAGAAAACGGGTTTGTAAACCCTAATCCGCAGAAGCTGCTGAACGAGATTTGGCCTGCTCTAAACCGGGAATTTGGGATTGTTGGCATAATTGGAGATCCCGGAAAGACATTTGAAGGGGCAATCCTTTTACGGGCGGGCGCTATGTGGTATAGTGATGATATAGTCTTGGAAGAAAAGGCGATATTCATCCATCCAGAGTACCGGTCAGCAAAGGGTGGACGCGCAAGGAGATTGTGTGAGTTTGCCAAGCAGGCAGCGGATACACTCAATATGCCGCTGATTATTGGCGTACTTTCCAACAAAAGAACTGCTGCTAAGGTGCGACTTTACGAGCGGCAGTTTGGAAAGCCTAGCGGTGCGTATTTTCTTTATGGGGCAAGAACGGGTGAGTTCAAAGCTCTAGCGGAGCAATAATATGGGCGGTAAGACAGCTACCACAACGCAACAAGTATCTATACCCCCAGAGGTACTTGCTCGGTATAACGCTATCAACCAACGCGCAGAGCAGGTGGCGAGTAAGCCATTTGTTGCGTATTCGGAAGATCCCAATGCGTTTGTAGCTGGTCTCACGCCTACGCAGCAGGCCGGTATAGCCAATATTAACGCCTTGCAAGGCATGGCTACCCCCGATGTTCAGGAAGGTCAGGGATTAATCCGCGAAGGTATTGGCCAAGGTCAGCAACTTACAGGACAATCTCTTGGCACTGTTTCTAGGGGCCAAGGTATCGGTGAACAGCTATACGGGGCTTCTCTTGATACATCTGGGCAGGGTCTTGGTGCAGGCTTGGGTGTTCTTGAACAGGCTTTACCGGCTGTTCAGCAAGCGGCTGCTACTGGTGACCAGTATGCTCAAGATGCAGCTAAAAGGATGTATGCTGGCATTGCTGCGTCTCAGCCGTACATGGCTGGTGCTACGGGCCTTACACAACAGGGTCTTATGGCTGCGCAGCCCGGTACGACTGAAGCCCAACGGTTGATGCAGAAAAGTCTTGGTGCTGGCCAGCAGTATGCGGGTTTGGCTGGTGGCTATCTTGGTGCAGGTACGCAGGCTGTAGGCCCCGGTGCGCTGGAAACCGAGCGGTATATGTCGCCTTATACTCAGTCTGTTGTTCAGGCTACGCTTGGTAACCTGCGTGAACAGCAGCAGCAGGAACGTGCAGCTTTGCGCGGAGACGCTATCCGGGCTGGTGCGTTTGGAACGGATCGTGCGCGTATTGCCGAGGCTAACCTTGCCCGTCAGCAGGAACTTGCCACTGCTGCGGCTATTTCTCCGCTTTACCAACAGGCATTCCAGCAGGCTCAGGGCGTAGCAGGACAGCAGCAGCAGCTTGGACTGACTGCTGAACAGGCTAACCGAGCCGCCCAGCAGTTTGGTGCCCAACAGGCGGCAGCACTTGGCCAGCAACAGTTTGGTCAGCAAGCCAATATTGCCCAGCAGCAGGCTGCTCTGGCTCAACAGCAATATGCCCAGCAGTTAGGGGCAGCACAGCAATTAGCCAATCTTGGTCAGGCTCTGTACGGCCAGAACATTGGTCAGGGTCAGGCTATTCAAGGTCTTGGACAACAGCAATATGCTCAAGGTTTAGGCGCTGCGCAGGCCGCGGCTCAGATGGGCCAACAATTGTATGGCATGACTGCGCAGCAAGCACAGCTTCAGCAGGCTGCTGCGCAGGGTATGTTTGGTCAAGCTGCGCAAGTTGCGGCTCTTGAGCAACAGGCTGCCAATAATATGTTTAACTATGGCCTACAGGGTGGTCAGGGTATTGCTAACCTTGGATTGGCTAATCAGGCTGCCCAGCTTCAGGCCGCACAACAGCAGATGGCTGCCGGTCAGGTTCAGCAGCAGACGGATCAGGCTGCCAAGACTGCTATGTATAACCAGTTCTTGCAGCAGCAGGGCTTCCCGTACCAGCAGACGCAGTTCCTCGCCAACATCGGCATGGGCACTGGTGCTTTGTCTGGCTCTACAACAACAACACAGCAGCAAATTCCATTCATGGGATCTGATCGTAGGTTGAAGAAAGACATAAAAAAGGTCGGTGAGACTTTTGACGGCCAGCCAATCTATAGCTTCAAGTACAAAGATGAAGATGTGACAAGACTTGGCCTTATGGCACAGGATGTTGAAAAAGAACACCCTGAAGCAGTTGCGTCATCTGGAGGTTATAAGATGGTGGACTATAAAAAAGCCACTGAAGATGCCGCAAATCGTGGCAAATTTTACTCTGGCGGTCTTGTAAACTCTTCTATGGGTGGGCCGGTGTATGAACCCGGTGCATATATGGATGGTGGACTAGCTGGATACCGCAGTGGGTTTGCCGATGGCGGTAATTCCGATAATGCTGCTTCAAAAACTGAAGAAGCAGATGCAATAGCTGACCTAGATCCGCGCATTAAAGAATACTATGACAAATATGTATTCCGCGCTCCCGATGAAGCTGGCGCAAAATATTGGCAGGGACTTCTTGAATCCGGTACTCCAATTGAAGAAATTGAAAAGGGAATTGCTGACTCCCGTGAGCGAAATTTGGTCAATCAAGAGCCATTGACCTATGATGCGTCTAAATTTGGCACTAATGCGCCAATCACAAAGAACCGTTATGGTGCATATTCACCGTCTATATCACAAACAGCTTCTTCTTTTGATCCTACGAGAGCCGGAATAGATACTCGTCTTGGCCAGTTATACGATACCTATTTTTCTAGGACACCAGATCCACAAGGTATCCAATACTGGCAGCAGCAACTTGATGCTGGTTTGCCACTGTCTGAAATAGAGAAGCATTTTCAAAATTCTTCTGAATACAATCCTACTACCGGAGAAAGCACTGGTGGCCTTGGCGCGGCAGCATTAGTTCCCACTGCATCGCAAAATCTTGCTGCGGGACAGGTGGCAGGACTTCCCGGACCTCCAGCAGTCACTTCTGCTGGTCTTGGTATGACAATGGGTATGCCGCAAGTTACAGGTAAGGGTGCTTCTCCGGCATATCAGTCCATTGGTTATCAGCCTACCTATGTTCAGGATACCGGCATGATGCCGGGATGGAATTACGCTGCATCAACACCGGGTATTTCACAATATTATAGTCCCTCTCCAATCGGCTATCAGCAGGCAACGGGCAAAGGCCCATCCCCGATGGGCATGGGTGGCGGTTACGGCGGTATGCCCGGCATGGGTGGCTATGGTGGTTATGGTGGCTACGGCGGCTACGGTGGCTACGGCGGCGGTTATGCGCAGCCTATGGGCATGTTTGGCGGCTACAGCGGCATGGGTGGATATGGCGCAGGTATGGGCGGTGGTATGCCCGGCAACTACTCTGCTATGCCAAGTGCTGGCGGTAAAGGGAATGTTTCTGGCGGCATGAAAAACGGTGGCCGTGCTGCATTCCGTGACGGTGGCCGTACTGAATATGCTAGGGGTGGATACGAAGAATTAGAACAGTTGATGAAGGTTGGACGTTTTGGTCCGTCTAACAGAATAAAAGTATCTGATATGAGTCCATTCCGTAGTGGGGCACCTCGTTTGATGACGGCTGGTTCTGCGCCTGCCATGAGAAACCCAATGCGTGAGGCATTGCAGTCTTTGGAAACAGTCCAAAGAGTTGGTCCTATGGTTGGAAAGACTGCTGATTTCTTTCTTGACCCTGCTACAAAGGAAGGAAGTCTTAAATCTTATCTGAATAAATATCTGCCGGAAGATAAAAAAGATGGATGGGAAAAAGCTTCTGCTCATGGTGGACGTATAGGTTATCAGGGCGGTGGTTTCGCAGATGATGATGAAGATGGAATTGGTGGTCGTTACGAAGATTTATTAAGAGCGGATGCCTCCCGGAGAAGTTCTGTTCCAACCAAAAGAGATATTCCAACAGATATGGGAGGAGGTAAGGAAGGGTCTGCGCGGAAACTGGCAGTTCCGGGACAGCCTCCTTCTACAGCAGGGCTTGGGGCTGGTGATCAAATCCTTGGTGGTCTAAAGATAGCGTCTGCCATTCCCGCAGCCATTGAAGGCATCAGCGCACTTGGTACAGGACTTAGTTCGCTTCTTGCTTTCCTTCCATTTTCGGATGAAAGAGTAAAAGAGAATATGCGCCCTGTAGGTAAGCTGTATGACGGGCAAATGGTATACAGCTACAACCTGCACGGCGGTCCTACTCAGATTGGTCTGAAAGCACAGGACGTTGAAAAAAATCATAAAAATGCTGTTCATACCATTGATGGGATCAAACACGTTGATTACGACGAAGCAGTGAGTGATGCTGTCAAATTAGCTAAGTCCAAGATGGATGGTGGCCGTATAGGCTATGCTAATGGCGGTGATCCTGAATCAAGAGAAGTAATTACTTTAGATGCAAGTACACCCGAAGGTGGTGGCGACTGGCTTGATGTAGATGAAAAAGAAGTTATTCCGGTCAAGCCAAAAACTGGATCCAGTATTTTTGATGCTCCTCGTAAATTTGCCCGTGCGGGTGAAAAAGAAGGACGGCCTCAAGAATGGAGTGAGTTTTTAAGTAGCAGGCAGTTCTTGCAGCCTCTTGCTGAAGGTTTAGCCGCCGCTGCTGCGTCCCCCAGTTATACTGCTCCGGGCGCTATCCTAACTGGTCTGGGTGGCTATTCTAGGGGCTATAGCGCACTTGAAGCACAGCAAAAAGGACTTGAAGGCAAGAGTGCTGACATAGAGAAGCGTCAGGCTGAAACAGGCTTAACTCGCGAACAAGCACTTCAAGTTAGGAAAAGTACAGCAACTGGAAGCCTTATCACCGATAGTCAGGGCAGAAGAGTTCTTTTCTATTATGAAGGTAATACACCCAAGATGATTCCTCTTGGCGAAGCCTATGATCGTATGGAAAAGGGTGAAACATTTAACCTTGAACCAAGTACTCTGAAAAGGGTCAAAGTGCAGGTTTCTAAGGAACTTGGGCGTCCTGAGCCGTTTCCTAAAGAACCTGAAACACCTGTTACGCCTCCGGTTACGCCGACTAAAAAAGTTGATGTAAGTATTGGGGATGATACTGGATTGCCTCCTGATGCTTTGGCAGAAGCAAAGAAATGGGCGAAAATTCAAAGAGATAAAGGAACAGGATGGTTAGCATCTTTGAAAGATGTTTACACTCCGCAGCAAGACAAAGCTGCTGGTGCTATTGAATTTAGAAGCACTCTCAATACAATGGGAGGAGCCTTATCTAATATTCCTAAAAAAGGTGGTTTGAGTGCTGGTTCTCTATCGCCAATCTTGACCCCTTTAGCTGGTTACTTGAACTCTGTATCTAATACTCTTGGCTTCAATGAATTTATAAGTCCTAAAGACTTGGCTAACTCACAAGAAGCGTTGAAGTATATTTCAAGATTAAGAGAAGTTGCTCGGGCTAAGAATGATCTAAGAGCTGTTTCGTCTTTAAATCAGCTTGCTGAAGGGTATCCATCTCTCGTTAATACAAAAGAAGCAGCTTCTTTGTTGTTGGCCGGTATGCACATTGAAAATCAGAAAGAGATTGATAAAAATGATTTCTATCAGAAATTTAAGAGAACTGCTGAAGGTCCAGTAAGGGAGGCTCTTGCCGCCAATAAAAGTGGCGGTTGGTTTGATCTAAATTCAATGTTTGAAAGGGGCAGAGATCCTATTTACAAAAAGGAGAAAGAGGCAATAGAAAGAATGTATTCTGAAGTTCTTTCTAAAAAAGATAAAAATGGAAGAGAAGTTCATCTTTCTCAAGATGGAAAAACTTGGCTTACTCGTAATGATATAAAATCTGGTAAGATTCCAATTACTCTTGCTGCTTATCTTTCTAAATATGCTTCTAAATTAAATGAGAATAATAAAAAATCTATTGAGAAAGAATATGGCAAAGGTATCTTAAGATATTGGGGGCTAAAATAATGGATGAATTTGACGTAACAGAAGGTGAAGATTTCATCTTTGGCAGAAATCCTATTGGCTCCGAAACAATAGGTCAAAAACCAGTTCCAGCACCTGAAGGATTTGAAGGTGTTAATTTTGGTAAAAGTAAAATGACTCCCATTACGCAAAAAGAGCGTTTAATGGAGACATATGTAAAGCCTTTAACTCCTCGTGCTATGGGACGTTATTTAGAAGAACGTATGCTTCCTAGAATAGAGGAAGAAAAAGCCAAGGCTGAAAAAGAACGTCAAAAGAGAATACCCGCAGCACAAGCAGAAGTTGGTTCTTTATCCCCATCTATGCAAAAGGCACTTGCTGCCGCAGGAAGCGCAGCGGACGCTGCGACTATGGGCATTTTCCCGTATATACCTGCGGCTGGGGCAAAAATTGCTGGATATGCCGGTGTCCCAGGATATGAGCGTTATAGCTCTATGCCAATTACTGACATTAAAAAAGCTGCCCAAAAGAAAGTTGAAGCCGCCAGTACATTACAACCCGGTTACGGTATTTCAGGTACGGTTGGTGGTACTTTACTTGGCGCAAAATTTTTGCCTCCTGTTTTACCAAAAAAACCACCTGTAGTATCTGGAGCAGCCACCGGCGCAACTTATGGTACAGCTAGTGGTTATGCGTCTGAAGGAAGCATACCTGATGCAATAAAGTCCGGTGTCATTTCTGCTGTGGGTGGCGCGGTAGCGGCTCCTGTTCTTGAGAAAGCAGTTTCTTTCTTGATTAGAAAGGCGACATCTACAACTGGGCGTCCTATTATTGATGAATATGGTAAGCTTAGTGAAGAAGCTGTTGATACTGCAAGAAAAGCCGGTTTAACAGATAATCAAATATTAAATCTTGGTCCTCATTTGGTAAGGGCTTTTGAGGAGCGCGGATTTCTTCCAAGCGCAGCAAGAGAAGCCCAATTCCGAGAATTCGGATTGACGCCTACCCGTGGGATGGTGATGAATCCATCACGGGCAAAGACAAAACAATTAGAACGTGAGAAGGAATTTGGTGTAGCTCAAGGCACTGCGGCTGGGGCACCTACTGCTGCTGAAATCATAACTGGCGGCGCACCAAGATTATCTATAAGAGATGCTTTAGATGATGCCGTGGCAGCGGGTAATAAAGCGGCACAATCATTGAAGTCTGGATATCAGCGGGCATATCGCAGCGCTGAAAATGTTCCCGGAAGTTTTGATAGAGAAAGCATATCAAATCTTGGCGATAAGATAATGAAAGGTTTTGGATCTAATCCAAAAACACTTTCAATATATTCAAATGAATTTGCTCAGAAAGCTGCTGCTGATTTAGATAAGGTATTAGGAGCAAAAATACCAACTGAAACCCCCGGCGTTTCTATTATCCATACAACCTTCCAAGGCGTGGAAGGGGCGCGGCAAACGCTCAACCGCAATCTTGAAAGAGCAACTAATCAAGCCGACAGATTTGCTATTAGATCATTGATAACAGCTTTTGATAGAAGGATTGAAGATAATATAAATGCTGGTTTATTTTCTGGGGATAGAGGTGTACTAGATGCTTGGAAACTTGGTAGGAAGCTTTATAGCCAATATCAAAACAAGTTTGGCATAAAGAAAACCGGAGAAGATGCCGGTAGATTGTTCAAATCAATAGTTGATGGAAATAGAAATGCTGATGAAGTCGGCAATCTTATGTTTAACATTAATAATTCTGGTTCTGCCACGTTAAAATCTCAGGCCGGTAAATATTTTAGGGAATTGCAAAGGGCTTTAGGCCCCAATTCACCTGAACTAAGTCAGATAAAAAATTCTTATATACAGAAAATTGTGCAACCTGTTGCGTCCGGTAAAGAAGGGGCTTTATTGCCAAAAGATTTCTCTACTGTGGCTAAAAATATAAATGATATGATTACTGGCAGGGGTTCTTCATTTTCTAGGTCTGCACTTTCAGATATTGAGAGGCAGGCGTTACTTAGGTACGCTGATGTCATGAAAATTGCAGCTCAGGAAGTTCCAGACATAACAAGAAAAAAATTTCTGGAATGGACGAAAACTGCTGCTATGGCTGCGCCTTCTGTTGCCGGAATTATTATGGCCAACATGGGTTGGCCTCTTATGAATCTTGATCCTAAAATTGCAACCGGACTTAGTGCTTTAGCTGGAATACCTGCTATAGGTAGATTTTTGCGTGGAACTGCCACCTACCAGCGTAGTTTGGCTAATAGGCCGCCACCATCCACAAGTCGTGAATATAGGACTCCATCAATAAGGACTGGTATTCCTTTAGTTGCGCAAGCTACACCAACATTACAAACTCAACTAGAGGATGTCTTTGACGCTGAACCTAGATACACGGGTGGCCGCATAGAACGCAAAGCTGGTGGTAGAATTAGCCCAGACGCCCATGCGGATCGTCTTGTTGCTGCGGCTGAGTCGGCCAAACGCAGGCTTGTAGAAGAGACAAAGCCTCTCCTGAATGAAGATGACAATACCATCGCCAAAGCGTTGGAAATAGCAAACCAGCACGTTTGAGGACTGAACAATGGTCAGCACCTACACCACCAACAAAAACATAGAGAAGCCCGGTAACAATGACTACATTGATACTTGGGACGTGCCGGTCAATAACAATTCTGACATCATAGATGCGGCCTTCTCTGGCATACATATTGTCAGCCTTACCAGCAGCAATGTCACACTGACGCAGGATGAGGCCCAGAACGTCTGTATACGGCTCACAGGCACCCTATCAGCCAATGTAACTGTATACTTCCCTAGCGGCGTAGCAGGGTTCTACATTGTAGATAACGCTACCTCAGGCTCCTATACGGTCACCCTCGCCTCTGCAAATCCCAGTGCGGTCTATTCTGCTCTGGCTGTCCAGTCGGCTAATACGTTTATTTGGCACGATGGTACAGACGTGTTTTTGGCTGACAATGCGCCGATTACTGGCGGTGTCGGTATCACTGTCGCAGGGGCTACCGTGGATCTGGACGTGCCGGTTACGGTGGCGCACGGTGGTACTGGCCAGACCAGCTATACAAACGGTCAAGTTTTGATTGGAAATACCTCTGGCGGCCTGAGCAAGACTACTCTGACCGCCGGGTCTAATGTGACCATAACAAATGGTGACGGCACTATCACTATTGCTGCTTCAGTTACCCCAACAACTGGTCTCAGTGGCAACGTAGCTTGGCTTCTTTCTCTTTAGCCGCGGCGGTGGATTGTAGTAGCACAGATCATGATGCTTTTTGCAGTACGATCTGCTGTAAACTTCGGCTGAACAGTATATTGTGTGGGCTCCATGCGGTTCACCAATAATATACCGGCAGTTATTAAAGTTAAGTTCTATTATTGTTAAATACTCTGCTGGCTTCTCTGGAATCTTACGTCTACGGACTTGCAGCCTAGCTTGTTTGGATTTTATCTGGACTTTTTTCCAGTCAGGATTTTTAGGCTTTACGGTTTTCTTTTTTTGATCACGTTTGCGTAGCATGACACCGGCAGTTCTAAGCCTGTATATCCTGCCTATGACAGCGTTCCGTGTCCGATTTAATACGGCTGCTATATCACTAGCAGCATCTCCAGCATTCCACATACGAATGATCACTTCATCAGCTTCAGTCACTTCAATCATTATCAATCATCCTCTTTTTATAGGCTCCTATGCCATGCAGAACAGTTGTGTGATCTAGGCCGCCCAGTATATTGCCGATTTGCAGTAGAGACAGTCCTTCCTGCCGCAGCATATACATCGCCTCTTGCCGGGCATATACATATCTTTTGGTACGGGACTTTGATTTCATTTCAGCCAGTGTCATACCGTGATTTCTAGCCGTTTCAATAAGGATTTTACGGCTGGGGCTGGTTTCTTCATATCCAGAGAAGAGTAACTCAATACGCCTTTCGTATCTTGATAGTTTTTTTGGTGGTTGTGATTTCTCTAACTCTCTACGTTCAAAATCTGTAGCTGCATCTGCTATCCGTTTTTTTACTTTTTTGTAGTGAGCAATCCAGTCCATTTATCACACCATTTACGCACGAGATCCGGGCCTAACTCAAAGAACAACCAGACAATCATCAGGATAATTGCCAAGTCCACGATAAACAGCAGTATAACTGCCAAGAATATGAGAGTGTTTATCAATACATCCTCCTCCGTTCTTTACGCATAGCAAGACGGATATAAAATTGCTTATACCGTTCATGGCGTCGGCTCAGTTTGATTTTCCAACCGCGAATACCAGAGACATGACAAGACGCCATTTGCCGCATAGTTTTGACGCCAGAATCCAAGCACGATTGCATATGCGCAATGCCAGCCGCTATCCCATAGTCACACTCTTTAAGCCGCCGAACACTGTGATAGCCGAGAGCGCGGGCAGACTTCGGTAGTACCTGAAAGACCCCCACCGCACGGCCATGACGTGTCCTCGGCCCAACTGCACCACAACGATAGCCACTTTCTATTTTGGCTAAACGCAGGGCTGGTTTGACCCATTTACTGCCTAGTTTAACCTTAACTTCCGCTATAATCTTGCGGTAAACGTATTTCTGCTGCCGGTTCATACGACGAGAATGTACTTTAGAAACAACAACTTCCTGATGTATTGGTCGCGTCCAGTTGTTTGTTTTGTCTCTAGTAAAAAACTCTGCGCTGGACATTTCTTGCGCAGCGGCAGGGGTTATTGCCAATGCGGCAGCCATGATTGCATATTTCATGATGATCTCCTTTGCCCCGGCAGATTATACACCGCCGGGGCAGATAATGCTATTCCGCGGCTTTGCGCCTGAAATAGTCAGGAGCCAATTTGCTGGCCATTGCTTTTACGTCATCTTCCATTGCTGCGGCAACAGTTTCAAATTCACCTGAGAATTGAGACGCAAAAGCCATGTAGTTCATTGCATCAACGTAGTGATCATCCTTTGACCGGCTTTCTTGTAAACGAGCCATTTTGTTCATAGCAAGAATCATTGCTACATCGTATTTCGTGATCGTCTTATTCAGTACGATACTGGCCAGTTTTGCGCTGCGGTCAAAGCAGGCATCTTCTGGACCGTATTCGCTACCGCGCTGATTGATCAGTGTTGCGGCTTTAGTCAGTGCATCTTTATGATTCATCTCATTTCCTTTCAATTATCTATATTGCATCCGTTTTTTATTCATATACGCTCTCTGTGGTCTTTCATCATCCTCCATTTCTACGAACTCTTTTACTGATCCGATGTGATATGTATTGACGATTATGTCACCAGAATCCTTCCAGCGAATATCGCCATTTTCCAAACGAATCCTGTGTACCTGTTTCAAGCAAACAAATTCTTGCTTGGCTAGAACATCGCTGAACTCGTCACACGATGTAGATGGATGGTCTACAGTGATCGTAGAGACTTCATGGCCAGTCCCTGTCGGCATATTTAGTTTGACGTAGTAGCGCATTCTATTTCCTCAAATCTATGAAAAGCAGTTCATGTTTGGATATTGCGTAAACTTGTTCTACTTTCTTGGTGATTTTGTGTGTCCATTGTTTAATCTCCCACAATTGCTGTGTTTTTTTTGGGTATACAACATACGCATGTGTCATTGGATGATTTACGATTACATAAGCGTATGTGTCATACCAGTGTTTTGAGTTATCTATGGACACCTTAGACGCTATAAAAGCATCATCAAACTTGAAGTCTTCTGCACAAGTAAAATCCACCAGCTTATGCTTCACGTTTACTATCTTCTTTGAACCATTTTTAATGAGAGTTATGTCACCACCATCATTATATGGTTCTTTGGCCGCATCAGGATCTCTGTATTCTGTATGCGGAATGAAGAGATCAAATCCACGCCTGTGTGCCCAGCGCCCAAAAGCAAGCACAGCATTGATACTATCATAAAGGTTATTCCGAAACTCTTTATTTCTTTCTTGTTCTGGTGTCATTTGCTTGCCTTGACTTGCGTTGCCCTGCCTTGCCAAGCCCGGCCATGCCCAGCCATGCCATGACGTGGAATAAAGCTACTAAAGAATGCTTGCCTTGCATTGCACTTCCCCGACGTGCCCTGCCTCGCCCAGCCCGGCCGAACCCTGCCGCGCTGCGGAATAAAGTTACTAAAGAATGCTTGCCTTGCATTGCCTCTCGCGGCCTCGCCACGCCCCGCCCAGCGATGCCAAGCCCCGCCTCGGAATAAAGTTACTAAGAAATGCTTGCCTTGCATTGCACGGCCTCGCCCAGCCTTTCCTGGCCGCGCCCCGCAGCGCCCTGCGCCTCCTTGCAACGAAATAAATTTATTAAATAATGCTTGCCTTGCATTGCCTTGCAGTGCCTCGCCAGTCCCAGCCCAGACCCGACCTGCCGCGCCCAGCGGTGCCAGGCCCCGCCTCGGAATAAAGTTACTAAGAAATGCTTGCCTTGCATTGCATTGCATGGCCGTGCCCAGCCGCGCCCAGCCGCGACTGGCCGTGCGTCGCCCCGCAGCGATAAGCGGCGCACGCATTACCATGCGCCGCAAACTTTCAGCCCCACTGTTTAACATAGAACTTTCCAAAAACGCCGCGGAATGTACCGAGGCCTAACGCTCGGCCACCCTCCTCAAAAAGGTTTATAATTTCCTGTTCTTGAATTTCACGATTGGGATAGATTGCAAGCGTGAATTTCAACTCCCACGGCGCTGGCACAACGGGCCTTACTTTAGGATTAGGTATACCCTTGTCCAAACGTGCTACAGATCTGTGAATGTAGCAGCCTGATACAGGATCATGATCATCTTTGAACGATCCAAATCGGATTGGCTCACCATTTCGTAGCAGTGGGATAAAGGTCTGTTCAATATCCACAAAACTAAGGCAGGCGTTTGCGATGTCTTTGTATTGTCTTTTGTCTCTCAGCCTCTTGGGGGCTGAATTTGTGTTGTGCGCTGACAGAAACGACATAATGTTGGCCGCAGGCATACCAATAATTGGATATTCTTCCGAAGGTTGGAGGTAGAGTTTCTGATGCGGTTCTAGTTGGGTCTTGTTGTCCCCCGCATACCGATCCATCATCAGATCTTTTATGCCGCATAGGATTACCTCACGCTTGATTGTTTCTGTGTGACGATTCGCTGTAACTTTTACTGTAGTCATATCAGTCATTCCTCATTTCTGCTAACAACAGTTCCATCCATTTTTCGTTTCCACTTGCTATTTCTTCCACCCGGCAGTGGACTCCGGGACATTCTTTTTGCTCCGATATGCTTTTGGTGAATGCGTTTAACCTTAGCAATCATCGGGGCATCAACTTTTGCTGTGTGCGTCCTGTGGCATTTGCGATGAGCGACTAGCCAATTACTATCATCGTCTTTGCCTCCGGCTTCCAACGGTATGTCATGTGACACGTCCCACTCTTGTCCCGGTACGACCTTCATGTTGCACAAATGACATATGCCATTGTGACGCAAAAATATGTCTACCCGCATTTTGGAGGTGATACGCACACGTTTCATTTATAATTTTCTTTCTTATTGTATAGGCTCTCTGGTTGTCTTTTCGTCTAAATCAGAGATTAAATCGTACGCTTGTTTGACATTTTCAAAAAATTTATTTTGTAATTCTTTTACATCATTATTTGTTTCAATGGCAGATTCATGCAAGAACATTGCGCTACACAAAACTATGACAGCGGACACTTCAAGAAGAGTAATTTCTTCATCTGCCAATAGACTATATATTTTGGCGGATGTATCAATAACGTCTAATAAAATTTCTCCCACTTCCTCAAGGTCTTCTTCATTTAGAGGGTTTTGTTCTGTTTCTTTGTTGCTCATAATTTCATCTCAGCTCTTTTAGTTGCTTCATGTGACTGCCACTCAGAAAACCGCATACGGATGTACTCTAACTGAACTTTCAGTGTAGCAGCGTTTTTACGGGCTGTAGTCATTTCTCGGATGTAGTCAGTCCATTCGGCGGATGCTTTAACCGTTAATTCTGCGCGGCTGACCGGCATATCGCCTAAGTCAGCCATTTTCTTGCTCAGAAAAGCCGATTTGGTCTCTTCTAAGATAGATGCAGCAGCGTCGGCATCCACCCACTTCTTGGCTACAATCCGAAACTGTTCTGACAAAGGTAGATCAGACATCAGAACGGCAGATCCTCTTCAGCGGCCATTGGTTGGCTGGCATCAGGCCGATCTTCTTTCGGCTGTATAGACAGTGACAGCCATTTGTCGCCATTTTGAGTTGTTCGGGTCCATCCAGCAATTCTGTACATTTTACCATCCAATTTCACGTCGCCATTCATGTCTGGGGCACGTTCATTGGTTTTCTTCTTGTTGCGAAACAGGCTGCCTTGACCGTCTTTCATTTCATAAGTCATCAGAACTCTCCATATTTGATGCGTAGAAGGTTAACTTTTTGCTCCAGTTCAGACAGGAAAATCTGGACTTCGGATTCCAAGTTGCGGATTGCAACATTATCACGCGGAATGCGTTGAATGAACAACTGCATAGATTCCGGTAAACGTGGATCAAAAGATACAAAATCTACCCACAAGCCGCCGGTACAAGCCATCTGCCAATAGATTTGATTAAGATACCTTTCAGGGACTTTCTCAGACAGCAACGTATCCAAGTGCGTATTTGTGTTTGGACACTTTATCTCAATGCCACCGTCAGTGTTGATCAGCCCGTCAGGTGACGCCCCTGCCATTTGGATGTTTGGGTGGGGCACAAAGCCGGTTTCAAGAACAAGCACTCCCATTTTGCTCTCGTACGCCTCACGAGCCGCAGGCTCCTGCTCTGTGCCCCACTGCATTGCCGCCGAACTGAAAAATTCCACCCGAACTCCAGTCAGCCTTTCGCAAACCAACTCGGCCATATAATTGGCTCTGCTGGCCCCATACCCGCTTTTTGTGCGGGCAACTACATCGGCCACTCGGCTGGCCGTAACCTTGCCGAGCCTAGCGGCAAACCACTCTTCTGTGCGCTGTTCCATTGATCTAGCCCTCTGAAATTTTCTCTGCCATCCCAACAGAGTTGTAATTCTTGAGTGCAATTCTGTCTTCGGCAGTCAGAGCATCGCGTTTGGATTTCGGCAATGTACTCCACCAGTCGGCTAGTGTTCCCGCTTCTGCCGCGATTCTTCCAGCGTCCATCAAAGCTTCTTTATCGGCTGGGCTCACAGTAGGTGCTGCGGGCTTTCTAGCGGCCTCTACAGCCGCATTACCGTCATCGTCATCGGATGCTATGCAAAGGATGCTCATAAGGCCGTAGCGCCTTGCATATGTGATTGCAGAGCCTATGCTGTGTGCGTCCCATTTCCCGCACGGCATTGTCAAGCTGCATGACACATACTGACCGCTTGTATGCACAAGCATAGTCTGGACAGTAACTTCTCCAGAATTTGTGGACGGTAACTGTGTAACAGCCAAATTATTTTTGGCCAGAGGTTCACGAATGACTGCTCGGACGGCTGCTAGGTCTGCATATTTGCTGCGAAAAGCCGGGTTGAGGCCAGTCTTACTAGCGTCTTCTATCTCGCCCTGCGCCTTTGCTAGGGCTGCGGCTATCTCATTGATCTCGTCAGATGTAATCATTTGTAAACGTCCTTCAAATCAGTTACAGGTTTAGTTGATAAATGTTGTTAGGAGTGCTGTCAAATGAAAAAAACAAAACAGCGGTCACCAGAACTGCTGATGGTGATTATCGCAGCAGGTGGAGTGCCGGTCATCAGTACGAAACTTGGTCTTAGCAGACAGGCAGTATATCAGTGGTCTACAGTGCCTCTGAAACATGCTGCAAGCGTAGCTAAACTGTGTAATATGGATGTCCGGGAGGTTCGTCCAGATCTGTTTGCTGCGCAAAATGACGAGAACCCTTTTGTCTAATACAGTCTTAAAATTCTTCCGCCAGTTTGGGCTGGACACTCTGGATATTTCCCGGCTGGTAAATCGTCCTGAATCAGAAGTTTACAGGTTGCTACATGAAGAGAGATCCGCTGAAATTTATCCTGACGCTCCCGCCAAGTGTGAACCGCCTGTGGAGGATGGGTCGTGGGAAGATGTACAGAAGTAAAAATTATGACGAGTGGCGCACTTTAAGCCTCTGGCAATTGTCCTGTCAAATGCGCGATAAAACCCAGATTACTGGCCATTATCGACTGCGACTGGAGGCCGTCCGACCAGATCGGCGTAAACGAGATCTTGGTAATTTGGAAAAGGCCGCCCACGACGTGCTGGTGTCTGCTGAAATTGTTGAAGACGATTCGTATTGCCAAGTCATAGAACTAGCGTGGGTCAAGGCTGGCCCGGAATGCGTTATTTATCTGGAGTCACTTGATGATTGATATTACAACGCAGGCTGATGCTGTAGAGTTATCCTACTTAGGTCTCAAAAATCAGTGTGAAATACTTGAGGATTTGATCCGCCAAAAAAAACGTCAGCCAGAAGAACTTACGCTCAAGCTGCGGCGCGTAGAGGAATTGGAAGCTGCTGTAAAAACAATGCGTTGGCTTCAAAAGAACGCTGATAAAATAAAAAAGTTATCCACAGGTTAGTGAAAAATTTGTTTTAGGAACCGAAATCGCAATTTGGGTTCAAAGAGATGTTGACGTACAGATTCTTTACGTGTAGAAATGATCTTGTCACTGATTGACCTGACTAACTTGATGGAGAACTGATATGAAAAGCCTGACTATAGATATTGATGAGTTTGAGCATGACGGTCGCCTGTACGGTGGACAGCTTTTTATCAGATACACTAAACTCTCTCGTTGGGATTCGTTTTTTGAGTGGGAGCCCGAACTATTGCGTTTGGTGGACATCACGGATGGCGACAAGGATTGGGAAGACGATGATGTGCGTATGACTGTTTTGCACACAGATCCTATTGCACAAAGCATTTACAATGATTTAGACCAATACATTGTTGACTGTTGTTCGGATGATAGTCGTTTTGATTGAGAGGCTTATGCCTCTCTTTTTTTTGTTTAGATAAAATTATCATCTGAATGAAAAAAAGTGTTGACGTACAGATTTTGTACGTGTAGAAATGATCTTGTCACTGATTGACCTGACTAACTGATGGAGAACTGATATGACTAATTTTGCAACCCTCGCTGATCGTTACGCTGATCTGGACGCTGAAATCAAAGGTCTCAAGCGTTTGCAGGACGAACTCAAAGCTGAGATCAAATCCCTTGGTCGTGAAGAAATTTTTGGTGAGCGTGCAATCGTTACGCTTGGCCTCTCTGAGCGTGAAACTCTGGACACTAAGTTGGTGCGTGAAATTCTGACGGAAGAACAGGTTTTGTCCTGCACAAAAGTAAGTTTAATTGAGACTATCCGTATCAAGCCAAGCAAAGCACCAACTGTTCTTGCTTAATAAGTTAGGGGCTTCGGCCCCTCACCTTTTACTTACAGATGGAGGTAACAATGTTAACTAAAACTTTAATTTCTTTTACTCCTACGGAGTTTGAGATCATAGAAGATAGGCTCGGAGTACCCGACACTATTGCAGAGGCTTTGGAAATAAACATAGAAATTGTTGAAAGCATTTCTGTTTATGACCGGACAAAAAAATCAGTAGTTGTGGTTGTACCTAATGCTGCAAGAGAAGCGTTGGCTGATGCACTAGAAGGATCAACATACCTCTATAAAATGAATGATGCGGTATCCTTTGGTAAAATAACTAAGAGTGAATATGCGTATTTCAAAAAGGCTGCCAAAACCGCCGTAGCAAAGTTACATAGTTACGGCATCAAATGTGAAGATGTACCTTACTGATGGAGATGAAAATGCAAAACCCAATTCAAATATCCAAATCACGTGATAACACATACGAGTTATCGTATTTTGGCAAAGTTGTGGGATGGACAAAGAAAGCGCGTTACCCAAGCCGACCCGGTGTTATTCTGTATCGGGCCGTCTCGGTGCATGGTGAGATCAGACATTGCTACTCACTAAAATCTGCAAAGTCTGCTTTGCTTGAAATGTATCACTGATCGTGAGTGAACCGCTATGACCCCTGATAAACTCAGACGTAAAATAGAAATGCTGGGACTACAGAAACAGGAATTTGCCAAGCTGATCGGTGTAACCCGCGGCACTCTCTACAATTGGCTGACAGGTAAACACAGGATCCCCAAGGCGGTGGTCATTCTGATTGACAGAATTTCCAAAGAGCAGTAGTCTACAAAAAGTAACCCCCCGAGCCGAGGCTCAAGGGGGGCTACAGAACCGAATAACTTCTTTGGCGAGAAAGCGGTTCTTGAAGTGGATACTACCTTTACACAGTATCCCCGTCAAGGCTCTCTCTCCCAAAGAACTTAACCGCAACGCCTCTGCACAGCACAGGCACAGCTTCGGTTCTACCGTACAGTTGTCGGTAAACGGCAGGGCTGTGCGGGAAGTGGTTACTGTGGGATGTGTCCGAGCCAAGCCCAGCCCGAAGATCTGAAGGGTGGACACCGGATTGTGGTAAATCCGTAAGTAGCAGATCTCTTAGCAGCCGCCACGGCATGTTAAGGCCACGATTGCGACGGTTGGCTCCGCCAAACAGATTGCTCGTGTCTGGGACGCCCTGCTGGTAAAACAGCAGGGATTGTCTCCCTTTGCCACTCTGCTCTGGTTTCACCACCAAACAGTATCTAGTAATAGACATACTGACTAAGACTTGACTGTGGGTTGGCTTTAGCTGTGCAATAAATCCCACCTTGAACGTGACAATTATGATAGCTTGAACTGGAGTATGACATGACTGACTTGATTTTGAGAGACTACCAGCAGGATGCCATTGATAAGCTGAAACTTAGCTTACGATCAGGCAAGCGCAGGCCGGTGTTGATGGCTCCGACCGGGGCAGGCAAAACGATTATTGCTGCGGAGATCATCCGTATGGCTCGTGCGAAGGATAGCCGAGTGATGTTTGTGGTGCCTGCATTGACGCTGATTGACCAGACGGTCAGCCGGTTTGAAGGCGTTGGTATTGATGAAGTCGGTGTGGTTCAGGGGATCCATGAGCGGACTGATTGGCGGCAGCCGGTACAGGTTTGCTCGGTCCAGACGTTGATGCGTCGTGAGATTCCCGACGCGGATTTTGCGATTGTGGACGAGTGCCACATAAATTTTAAGTTTTTTGATAAGTGGTTTCGTAGGTCTGACTGGCAGGACCGTCCGATTATTGGTCTTTCTGCTACGCCTTGGGCGCGTGGCATGGGTAATCGCTGGGATGATTTGATTACCCCGACGACGCTTGGCCAGTTGATCAAGCTAGGCCATTTGTCTGACTTTCGGGTGTTTGCTCCGGGGCATCCTGATCTTGAGGGCGTGAAGATTACTGCCGGTGACTATAATCTGAAGGATCTCGGGGAGCGGATGGCTGATGGTGCCTTGGTGGCCGATATTGTCAGCACTTGGATTGAGAAGGCCGACCGGCAGCCGACCGTGGCATTTTGCGTGGATAGGATCCATGCCAAGACATTACAGCAGCGGTTTCAGGAGGCTGGGGTCAATGCTGAATATATGGACGCATTTACCGACCGAGAGGACCGCCACCAGATCATCCGGGCATTTGAGAATGGTGATGTCCAAGTTATTTGCAACGTAGGTGTATTGACCACTGGATTTGATTCGGACGTTCGTTGTGTGATTCTTGCTCGGCCTACTAAATCGGAGATGCTGTACGTCCAGATGATTGGCCGCGGTCTGCGGACTGCACCGTGCAAAAAAGATTGCCTGATCCTAGATCACTCGGACACTACACTTAGGCTTGGCTTTGTGGATGATATAAACCACAAGACGCTGCACGATGGCGCTGCTCGTCAGAACCCGGCTGTGAAAAAAGAACGGCTGCCGAAAGAATGTCCGAAGTGTGCGTATCTCAAACCTCCAAAGGTTTCGGTCTGTCCGAA
>Ga0222713_10002354_pt1 | contig 20301 bp, 18 predicted proteins | sample C33_649DmetaG_FD_165061 | JGI IMG/M metagenome (GOLD analysis project Ga0222713, IMG submission 165061) | Estuarine water microbial communities from San Francisco Bay, California, United States - C33_649D | ecosystem: Environmental > Aquatic > Marine > Unclassified | place: USA: California...
GCAACACTGGTGCAAGAAATTATACTGTAACTAATAGCGGAGCAAGTGGCTACACTATAGATGGGTCAAATAATCCAACTATTAACTTGTTGCGCGGATTTACTTATACGTTTAGCGTTAACGCAGCAGGTCATCCATTCTGGATTCAAACTGTTACTGCTCCTTACAGCTCAGCAAATATTTACAATACAGGAATAACTAATGGCGGAGCAGAATCTGGAACAGTGACATTTGCTGTTCCGTATAATGCTCCTAGTACATTATATTATGTGTGCCAATACCATTCTTCAATGTCTGGTACAATTAATATAAGTGATGTAGGTCCCACAGGCCCACAAGGTACTAACGGAACTATAGGCGTTGACGGAGCTACAGGTCCAACAGGCCCAACAGGTGCTGCATCAACTGTGGCAGGACCCACAGGTCCACAAGGTTTAGTTGGTCCAACAGGTCCAGCAGGCTCAGGTGGTAGTGGAACTGGTGAACCATTCTCAATGGTTACCAAAAATTTCACCGGCAACGGTAGCACAGTAAACTTTACTATTGACAGTGGCTATACATTAGCTAGCCTGTTAGTAGCAGTCAGTGGTGTTTTGCTAGAACCAACCAGCGATTATACGCTGAGTGGAACTACACTAACATTTACAAGTGCTCCTGGTAACGGTGAGTCAATTGCAGTTCGACAGATGCGTGGGCAAGGTGCTAATGGTGCTGTAGGTCCAACAGGTCCGGTTGGTAGTACTCCAATGAGTACGGCCACAGAAACTTTTACTGGTGATAACACAACAACCAATTTTACTATTGCCAGCGGACATAGTATAAACACTATATTCGTAATAGTAAACGGTATTGTATTAAAACCAACAAGCGACTATACAGTAACTGGAACTACACTAACATTTGCTGTTGCTCCAAAAACTGGGCATGAGATTGTTGTCAGAGAATTATTGGGTGAAATCGGTATTGGTCCAACAGGTACGCCTGGTCCTACAGGTCCAGCAGGAACCGCAGGCACAGCATATATAGGAATTACTGCACCAGTCAGTCCTAGTGCAGGCCAGTTTTGGATGGATTCTGATACAGGCGAATTTTTTATATATAGTGGTAGCGAATGGGTAATTGCTGTTGGAGCAACAGGATTAACAGGAGCTAGTGGAGCTAGTGGAGCTACAGGTCCAACTGGAGCTACTGGAGCTACAGGACCCGAAGCTTCTGCAGCAAAAACTGTCGGCTATTCGCTGATATTTGGAGGATAACATGGCAGCACCAAATTTAATTGGAGCAACAACAATAACAGGCAAAACAAGTGGCACTAGTTTAACAACAACTAGTGCCACTAGTGTGCTAAGCAATGCAGCTAGTAGCGGTAAGTGTTTAAAAGTAAACACACTAAATGTTAGCAATACCACAGGTACTGCTGCAACCGTTACAGTTTCATACTATAATGCGGCAGCTATTGGTGGTACGGGTTTTGCAATCGTAGGCACTATGTCTGTGGCAGCAAATTCAACAATCAATGTAATTGACAAGTCAAGTCAATATTACCTAGAAGAAAATTCTAGTTTAGGTGTTACTGCTGGAACAGCAAACGCACTTGTAGTAACAGTCAGTTATGAGGATATAAGCTAATGACTAAAAGATACCTTGGCGGAGTCTTAGGTACCAGTACTTTGAGCTCTTTTGCTGCCAATGGTATCTGGAATACTACTAGAGCAGGTATAAAAGCTGTAAAAAAACTATCTGTTTCTGTTACAGTTGCCGCACTACCAGGGCAACAAGTATTTACAACACCAGGCACATATAGCTGGACTGCGCCAGCAGGTGTTACAAAAGTAAGTGTTTTAGCAATTGGTGGCGGTGGTTCTGGCAACCATGGCTGGGGCGGACATAACGGGTATACTGGAGCCGCTGGTGGTGGTGGTGGTGGTTTAGGTTGGAAAAACAATATTACTGTTGTTCCTGGTACTTCTTATACATTGGTAGTCGGTACTGCTGGAATAGATACTATTGGCGGAATAAGTGGAAACGGTACAGCAGGTACAGATAGTTATTTTATCAATACCAGTACAGTAAAAGGCGGTGGCGGTGGAGCAGCTTCTGGTAATACTCCTGGTAGTGGTGGTACATATATTGGTGATGGTGGTGGTAATGGCGGTACTGGTGGACCTCCTGCAGGCACATTTGTTTCAGGTGGCGGAGGCGGTGCTGGAGGTTATTCAGGAGCAGGTGGCACTGGTGGCAGCAGTGGTAACGGTTCAGATGGAGCTGGGGGCGGTGGAGGCGGTGGAGCCGGCGGTAGTCAGTGGGCAGCAGGTGCCGGAGGCGGCACTGGTATTCTGGGACAAGGAGCTAGCGGTGCTGGTGGGGTAGGCGGATACAATTTTGCAGGTGGAGCTTCCGCAGGCTCTGGTGGTACTAATGGTGGTGATCCTTCAGGCACTCAAACTACTTATGGTGGTATTGGTGGCAACTATGGAGGCGGAGGCGGCGGAGCAGTATTAGAATATAGTGCTGCTGTTGGCGGTGCTGGAGGTCCTGGTGCTGTTCGTATTATTTGGGGAACAGGTCGTGCATTCCCAGCAACAAATACATCAGATGTATTATAACAAAGGATAAACATGTCTTTTTCATTCCCACAAAATCCAACCCTAAATCAAACATATACTAGAAATTCTATTACTTGGGCTTATAATGGAAAAGGTTGGACTAAATCAACCGCAGGCGGAGCTTCAGTTACCTCAAGTGCAACAGCACCCGCAAGTCCCACAGATGGCTCTATGTGGTTGGACAGCGAAAGTGGCGACCTTTATGTATACGGTGGCGGAAACTGGATTTTAACAGGCGTTAATCCTGGGCCTAGTTTTAGTGGTAGTTATAATGATCTTACTGATAAACCTACTATAACTAGTGTTTCACCATCCGCTATTAGTGATCAGCCCAATACAAGCACCGGATACTTTGACTTACCCTCAGGAACAACTGCTCAGCGTCCCGTATCTGCCACAACAGGAGCATTAAGATTAAACACAGAAACCAATTACTTGGAGATGTACAACGGAACCGTCTGGGTAAGTTTACAGTATGCAGGCGCAATGATAGCTGCAACGTATACTGGAGCAACCGAAACTACTGTAGGAAACTATAAAGTATTAACATATACTAGCAGTGGTACTTTTAATGTTACAACTGCGCCTATAGGAGCAGCTATTGAAGTATTGATTGTAGGCGGTGGTGGTGGTGGTACAGGCTATGGTGGAGCAGGAGCAGGAGCAGAAGTACTCTCTATTCCAGCATACGCTGTGGCAGCTACAGGATATACTATAACTATTGGGGCAGGCGGATCCGCTAGTGGCGGCGGTGGTACTGGTCTAGGTATTAGCGGATCATCTACTAGTGCATTTGGCGAAATTGCAAAGCCTGGTGGAGGAGGTCGCGGTACCGACTACACTGGTACTGTACCTACAACAGCACAAGTTGCCAATGGTGGCGGAGGTGGTGCACGCTCAGCTCCGTATGCCGGAGCAGTAGGCACCAGTGCAGGCACAGGCGTTATTAGATACGGCGGTTACACTGGTGGTGCTGGTCAAAATTCACAAACAACTAGCGAGACTTATCCTTGTGGTGGAGGTGCAGGGGCAGGCGGCAATGGCGGAACCCCTACTTCAACAGTATCAAATGGGGGTAATGGCGGCATTGGCGTTCAAAACGCTATCAACGGTACAAACTACTATTGGGGCGGTGGTGGTGGGGCCATGCTTTACTACCCTCAAGCTCCTTATCGTGGTGGTAATGGCGGACTAGGCGGTGGCGGAGCAGGCTGGGGAGGTGGAACAGGCGGTTCCCTTAATGGTACACCAGGTTTAGGTTTCAACTCAGGTGGAGCAGTATCCGGGTATAATGCTGGAGCAGGCGGAGCAAACACCGGTGGCGGTGGCGGTTCTGGAGCTGGTGATGGGGCTGGCAACGCTGCTACTGGCGGTAATGGTGGATCTGGAATAGTAATAGTTAAGTATAGGTATCAATAATATGGCAATATCATTCCCTTCAAATCCCACATTAAATGACACGTATACTTATAATTCTATTACCTGGACGTATAATGGCAAAGGTTGGACAAAATCTCCCACGGCAGCCTCAGCGCTGCCAACACAAACAAACAACAGCGGTAAGTTTTTAACTACTGATGGCAATACGGCCAGTTGGGGTACTGTTACAACTACTCCTGCAGACGGATCCATTACAGCGGCTAAACTAACTGCTGGTACTGATTACATGCCTATGGCTGTTGGTACAACTGCTCAAAGGCCCGCATCCCCTATAGCAGGTAGTATGCGTATTAACACTACTAGTAACTATTTAGAAACTTATTTAAATTCTGCTTGGGTACAAATTTCTTCTATTGGACTAGGTAAATCTTCTACTAATCCCGCCACTTCTGTAGCTCAATTAAGAACTAATGGAATTACAACAGATGGAATTTATTGGTTTAGTACTTCCTTATCTCCAACACCGTTTCAAGCTTATGTACGGTTTAATTATATAGATGGCGGAGATTGGTATTTATTATTAAAAGTTCATAGCCAGGGAGACATGACTTCTGGTAGTACGTATTGGACTAATACCTCAACGTATAACAGCTCTGATTTTGATTTAGTTTCTGGTACTTGGGCTAAGTATCAAACCTGGAATGCATTCTCATTTAATCGTGTAATGCTAGAAATGAAACAAGGTGGAGTATCAAAAATACCTCCTATTATGATATGGACTAATCCACTAAGTAGTTTTGCGGCAGCAATAACAGCAGCAGGAACTCCAGCTAATACTTCTGGTCTGCGTTGTGACTCAACAGAGCCTCCAATTGCAGCAAATGCAACAGTAGCAAACGTAACAATGAAGTCAGGTACTGCGTTTACGAGTACTCCAGGTACTGAGCCTATTATACAGCACTACGGTATTGGTTGCTGGGCAAATAACTCATCTAACTCAACCACAGCAGAAACTTTTGCAAGTATTGGTAGAGCTGGCGCCTGGATAGGGTGCCCATTAGATGAGCAGGGACATACATTCAATAACTATGCAGCGTCAGGAGCAGATTCTGGTTTTGGTTTTGGATGCGGAGCAGGAAATCCTGCTAAAACTACTAGTGCTGGCTGGGGCGACTGGACCGCCGGAGCATCAGTTAACACACTACCAGGATATGTCTGGATAAGATAAAAGGAAAACTCTATGAGTCATTTTGCAAAAATCGATCAAAACAATCGTGTTACACAAGTTATTGTAGCCGAACAAGATGTAATCAACACAGGATTATTTGGTGATCCTGCTAGTTGGATTCAAACAAGTTATAATACTCATGGTGGAGTGCACCTACAAGGCGGTACTCCACTACGCAAAAACTTTGCAGGTATTGGATACAGCTATGATCGCACAAACGATTGTTTTGTGCCTCCACAACCGTACCCATCCTGGACACTGGATACTAATACTTGCTTATGGCAACCGCCTGTAGCAATGCCCACAGATGGTAAAATGTATCGTTGGAACGAAACCACACAAGCTTGGGAAGATATCGAAGCTAACTTGCCCCAGTAATAGCCACTAAAGGAACACTATGAGCACAGCATCAAAACTAACAAAACTAGCACAAGGCTTAGACTCAAACGGTGTTCTAAGTGCAGAAAAAGGCGGTACTGGAACTACTAGTGGCGGTGGTGCGTCACTACCAGCACAAACAAATAATTCGGGTAAATATTTAACAACTGACGGCACTAGTGCAAGCTGGGGTACTGTGAGTGTAACACCAACAGCGGTTAGTGATCAGCCAAATACAAGTACTGGATACTTTGATCTACCGGCAGGAAATACTTCTCAACGTCCTGTTAGTGCTACAACAGGGGCTATGAGACTAAACACAGAAACTAATTATCTAGAGATTTATAACGGCACTGCTTGGGTGCAACTACAATATGCAGGTGCAATGATAACTGCAAATTATACTGGAGCAACAGCTACTACCGATGGCAATTATAGAGTATTAACATATACTACAAGTGGAACATTTACACCTACCATTGTACCATTAGGCACAACTATTGATTATTTGGTTGTAGCAGGTGGCGGAGCCGGTGGTATTGGCGGTGGTGGTGCAGGTGGATTTAGAACAGCAACAGGCTTTGCTGTTACTGCTGGTACACAGTATACAATTACAGTTGGAGCAGGCGGTGCTAGTACTAGTAGTATAGGTGCTTCAGGTTCAAACTCTGTATTTGGCGCTATTACTTCAACAGGTGGCGGTGCTGGAGGACATTATCAAGGCACCGTTAATGGACTTGCTGGTGGATCTGGTGGTGGCGGTGGTCACATAGGTGGCGGAAACAACTCAGGTGCTGGCACTGTTGGACAAGGTAACCGTGGTGGTAATACTACAGCATATGGTGGTGGCGGAGGCGGTGGTGCAGGAGCACAAGCTGTAGATAATGCTACTAATACTGGAACAGCCGGCGGTATTGGATTACAGTCATCAATTAGCGGAATTGCTACATACTACGCAGGTGGCGGTGGTGGCGGTGGTGGAACCAATCCTGCTGGCTTGGGCGGATTAGGCGGAGGCGGTACTGGACGTGAAGCCGCAAGTGGAGATGCTGGCACTGCAAACACTGGCGGTGGCGGTGGTGGTCAAGGATATACGTACAGTAATACCGGCGGAGCTGGTGGTAGCGGAATAGTAATTTTAAGATATAGGTATCAATAATATGAGCATAGCACAACGACTAGTAAATTTATCAGACGGCTTAAGTGCTGAGGGAATTTTAAGTGCTGCCAAAGGCGGTACCGGTACTACAACAGGAGCTGGTAGCAGTACTCCAACAATCTCTGCAATTAACTATGGTGGCGATGATACAGCAACCAACCCAGCTGGCGGAGCCACAATTACCCTAACAGGCACAAACTTTGCTGCAGGTGCAAAAGTACTAATCAATACAACACCTGTGAGTGTTGTTACAGTTGTATCGGCAACACAAATCACATTCACAGCACCAGCACTAAGTGCAGGTAGCTATATTCTTTATGTGGTTAATTTGGACGGATCAACTGCAATTGCAGTGCCTGGTATTCAATATTCGGGTACACCAGCTTGGTCAACAGCTGCAGGCTCACTTGGCACTGGTTATGAAACTAGTGCAGTTTCTACCGCTGTGAGTGCCGCCAGCGATTCAGCTGTGACTTATTCAGTTGTGTCAGGCACACTGCCTAGTGGAGTTACAATCAACTCATCGGGAACTATTTCGGGCACAAGTCCCCTAGTAGCCGGCTCTACAACTTATACATTTACAGTTCGTGCTACTGATCTAGAAAATCAAGACACGGATCGTCAGTTTAGTTTAACCGTCAACCCAGATGTGGTTACGTGGTCAAGCGCAAACGCCATTGCCGTACAACAAGATGCGGCTTCAACAACCACGCTTGTAGCCACATCAGCAGCAGGTCAAACGGTTAGCTATGCTGTGGATACGCTTCCAGCAGGCTTAACACTCAGTGGTGCCACAGTTAGTGGTACAGCTACTGTAGCAGGCACAACAACTACAACTGCAACCGCCACAGCTGCAGTAACTGGTAAAACTGCGCAACAAACCATTACTTGGACGGTTTCAATTGCTGCGGATACATACTTCAAGTACACTACCTTGTTGTTGAATTCCGAGACGAGTGCAACGCCGTTTTTAGCTGATGCTAGTACAAATAATTTTGCTGTAACCAGTTTTGGTGACACAAAGCCTTCGAACTTTAATCCTTATACGCCTGGATATTATAGTAATTATATTACTACTGGTGCCTACCTTACTACCCCTGCAACTGTTGCTAATAGTGGTTTTAGCACAGGTGATTTTACCGTAGAGGCGTGGATATATCCAACTGTAGCACAATCAACGACTATTGTATCATCAAATTATAGTTACAGTACAGCCGCAGGTAACTGGGCATTTTATACAACAGTAGGTTCTGCTAATACTGTATATTTTAACGCCGGTGCTTCTAGTAGTCCCAATGCAAATCACGCAAGTACCGCAACTGCAACTATACCATTAAATCAATGGACACACATAGCATATAGCAGAACTTCTGCTGTTGGTTACTTTTTTATAAACGGTGTTCAACTTGGTACAAGTGTTGCGGACACATCAGGGTATGCCGGTGCTACTGGAACACTATACGTAGGACGTCAAGCTGACGGAACTGGCTATCTAACCGGATACATTAGTAATCTCCGCATCGTCAAAGGCACAGGGGTTTATACAGCAAGTTTTACCCCACCAACAAGTCCACTAACTGCTATTTCTGGTACAAGTTTATTAACTTGTCAATCTAATAGATTTATAGATAACAGTACCAATGCATTTGCCGTTACCAAAGCTGGCGAAGCAAAGGTCAGCAGCTTTGACCCATTTGTACCTAACTCAAGTTATAGCACACGTGGCTCAACCTATTTTGACGGTACTGGTGACTATTTAAGATTACCTACTAATACAGCGTTAGCAATGGGTAACGGGGACTTTACTATTGAAGCATATTTAAACTTATCTACTGTAGGAATATATGACGGCGTAATTATTGAATTGCGCAGTTCAGGAAGCACAAGCACTGGATTTGTTTTTAATTGCCGCCCCGTTACTGGCGGATATATATTAAATCTTTGGACTGACAATTCTGCAAATCTTGGCTCAATTGTTATGCCGTACAATGCCTGGAACCATGTTGCATTAACAAGAACTGGATCAACTGTTAGATTGTTTTCAAATGGCTTAGTATCTGCAACTTTTACAAAAGCAAACAATTTTTCTGATACACCAACACCTGAAATAGGATATTCTTCTTTATACACAGATTCCAGTCTTACTGGATATATTAGTGATCTGCGAATAGTAAAAGGCACCGCACTATACACAGCCAACTTCACGCCTTCAACAGCTCCACTAACAGCTGTTGCTAATACTCAACTATTAACTTGCCAAACAAACCAACCACACACCAACTCACAGTTTTTAGACAACAGCACATCGGCACTCCAAATCACCCGTACGGGAAACACCACACAAGGTTCGTTCTCACCATACGGAGCAAACTGGTCAAACTATTTTGACGGATCGGGGGATTATTTACAGTATCAAGGATCTGCAACAACTACACTTTCAGGTGATTTCACTCTTGAAGCCTGGGTTAACGTTGTAAACTTTAGTTCTGCTCGTACAATATTATGCATTGGCGATTCTTATGCAGCCCCTGGAGCTATGTTCTATATTGACAATGCAGCTAAGCTTGGTCTTGCAGTTCCTAGTCGTGTATACACAAGTTCAGGCACAGTACCTGCTAATACCTGGACTCACATAGCACTTGTGCGTAATAGTGGAGTAATCACTGGATATATCAATGGCATTTCTCAAGGCACTGCTTCAAATTCCAGTACTATTTCGGGCACAAACTCTTATATAGGTCAAGAAATCTATAACGGCGGCTTGGGTGGAGTGGTAATGTATGGTTATATGTCAAATTTACGGCTTGTAAAAGGCACAGCACTTTATACAGCTAACTTCACACCCTCAACAGCACCTCTGACGCCCATTGCTGGTACTTCTCTGCTTACCTGCCAGTCATCTTCACTGGTTGACAACAGCATAAATAATTTTGCAATCACACGCAACGGTGATGTTAGTGTACAAAAGTTCTCGCCATTTAGCTTGGTTACGCAAACTCCACAAACACACAGTGTGGGTTTTGATGGCACTGGGGATTATTTAACACTACCATCATCTTCAAATCTTGTGCTTGGCAGCGGAGATTTTTGTGTTGAAATGTGGTATTATCAGCAAGCAAACGCATTTGCCGCATTGTTTAGTAATGCTGTAAGTTCTGGTGGTGGTGATGCACAATTTGAATTACAAATTGCGGCTTCAACATTCTATCCAACTGTACTGGCCTGGGCTACAACATTTTTAACATCAAGTGTAGCCTCAACACCTAATGCATGGAATCATATAGCTGTGTGTAGAAATGGAACAACTCTATCCATGTTTTTAAATGGTACACGAGTTGCAACTACTACTACATCAAATAACTTTTCAAGTACCAACGCTTTTCATATAAGTCGTCAAGCCGCTGCTGCTGCTGGTTATATAAATGGTTATATATCTAACTTACGTGTAGTTAAAGGTTCGTCTGTTTATACCCCAAGCGCAACTACAATAGCAGTACCTACTCAACCATTAACAGCCGTTGCTAATACACAATTATTAACTTGCCAAAGTTCTACACTCATAGACAACAGTGTTAACCAATTTGCTATAACTGCAGTTGGTGATACAAAACCACGTCAACAGAATCCATTTGCTTCGACAACTTCAAGCGCACAAGACTACACAACTAGTGTGTTTGGCGGCAGTGCATATTTTGATGGAACTGGTGACAATTTAATAACACCCAATGATTCAGCACTAGCACTTGGTTCTGGTGATTTTACCGTAGAGGCCAATTTCTACTTAACCACAAGTAATACAACGCAGTGTATTCTAGATTTTAGAACTGCTGCGGGGTCTAGTACTGGATTCTTTTTAGGTATTGTTGAATCTGGTAAAATTCAAGTATGGAATGGCGGTAGTGCAATTTTATCTAATGCAATTGTTACAACAGGCAGATGGTATCACTTAGCACTAGTTAGAAAATCTACTACTTTAACAGCATACTTAGATGGAGTAGCAGTAACTAATAATACAAGCTCATCAACTAATTTTACTGATAATAGATGTAGTATTGGAAGTAGTCCAGTTGACAGTGGTGTAAAACTCATAGGTTACTTGTCAGATATTCGTATTACAAAATCTGCAGTATATACCAGTAACTTTGTACCACCAACCACACCACTTCAAGCCGTGCCGAATACGACACTACTCTTAAACATGGACCGTGCTGCTGTTGCAGACAAATCTGGCAAACTTAACTTTGAAACTTGGAGCAATGCTCAAGTATCTACTAATAAGAAAAAGTATGGTAACGCCAGCATAGATTTAAGTTCAGGCTCGCTAGTATTATCTAGCCCAGTTTATTTTTCAGGCAATACAGACTTTACTGTTGAGTGTTGGTTTAATATAAATAGTTTTGGTGCTAATAATATGTTAATGGGTTGGAATAGAGGCGGATATGATTATATTGACATTACTTCGACCGGTATCGGACTAAATCAAAGTAATACATATACAGCAAGTTGGACTTTTTCTGCACTATCAACAGCAACTTGGTACCACCTTGCTATTACAAGAAGCAGCGGAGTTTGTAGATGCTTTATTAATGGTGTTAAGCAAGGTTCCGATATTACAAATACAAACGATTTAGGTGGAAATGTAGCTACTCAAATAGGCAACTGGTATACTAGCCCTACGTATCCATTAAATGGTTACATTGACGACTTACGCATCACCCGTGGCTACGCTCGCTACACAGCCAACTTCACACCGCCTACTCAGGCATTGTTAACAAAATAAGGATCAACAATGGGTATAGCAAGATACTTATCAAAACTCGCCGGAGTGCTTAGCACAGACGGCGTAGTGCCTGCCACCAAAGGTGGCACAGGTGTAACAAGCCCAGGTGCTAGTGGAAATGTGTTGGTTTCGGACGGCACTAGTTGGACCAGTCAGAATATACCCCTTGGAGCAACCGGGCCCACAGGGCCAGGTGGCTTGGGATTTACAATTGCCAAGACTTATAGCTCCGTAGCTCAACTCACAGCCGATACTAGTCCAACTGGTATTCAAGCTGGACAGTTTGCATTAATCGACACAGGCGATACACAAAACGCAGAAAACTCGAGATTGTATGTGTGGACTGGTAGCACATATACTTATACTAGTGACCTAAGTGGAGCACAAGGTATTGTAGGACCAACAGGACCAGCCGGTACCGACGGTGTTATTGGTGTTGACGGTGCAACCGGACCCACTGGACCTGCTGGGGCCGTAGGCCCAACTGGTCCTGCTGGAACAGCGCCCACAGGCGGCGCAAGTTTTAATACTGGAGATGTTATACTAAGTGCTAATAGCACGCAGTATACCGCACCTACTTGGTTGCCTTGTGATGGGGCTATGTATGCTGTGGGAACGTATCCACAGCTAGATACGCTTTATCAAACTTCAGGAGACTTTGCTAGTACTCCTGGTTGGTTTACTGAACCACGTAATACTGATAGTACATCAGTTACTTGGTATAACACTATTGCAACAATAGCTAACAGTGTTCTGGATCCAATAACAGGAGATTTATTACACTATAATTTCAACTACCCCGCAGGTTCACGTATACTTTATATCCAACGTGCTAGTGATGGTCGTTTTGTTTACGATTCAGCAAACCAATTGGCTTCTGACATACAAGCCGACTTTGGTTCTTCTAATAACGTTGCTCCTGTTTTTGCTATAAGTCCAAATGGTCAGTATCTAGCGGGTCATAGGTATAGTGGAGGATCCCTTCTTGCAATTTACAAGCGTAATACTCTGGCACAAGAAACTGCCACAGGAAAACGTTGGGTACGACAGCTTAGTAGCACAGGCTTTACTAATTATACAGTTCAGTTTAATGGATTTAGATTAAGCAATAATGGGTTGATGGTATTTCCTTATAATAGTACAACCAATAACCACTATATAAAGTACGATATACCAAGTAATACGTTTTCTGGGTATTTTAGTGGAAGTTTTCAAATGGCTCAGGGATACGTAGGAAACCAAGGATTGGACTGGCATCCTACATTAACAAATTATGCGGCTATAGCTACCGCAACTACTAGTAGTTATTATAGCGGTATGTATTCATGGAACGGCAGTAGCTTTGTATCAGTAACACTTGCTAATACAAGTTACGGCTATACTACTGCTACTATAAATAGAGCTGGAACAGGAGCATATTTTGGTCGCACCAACAATATTGATGTTTACTCTATTGATCCAAGCAATGGAGCTATGACTTTTAGTACAACTATTGCAGTTACTGCAGGCTCTGCCATACAAATGATTAGTTTTAGTGATGGAGATCAGTTTATGGTAGTTTCTTGTGGCGGAGGTATCTTTATGTACCAACGTGCAACCACAGGATCTCTTAACTACGTTAATACTGGATATTCACCTGAAAACTATGGCAGCTATGGTATAACAAACGGTAGTTGGAAAGTAGTATTCGATCCTGTTTACAATACATTGGTTGGATTTGGTTATAATGGCACTACTAGTACTTATACGGTTCAAAACTGGAAAGGTATTGCCAAAACCATTGTACCTATAACGGCCAATCCAGGCAAAAAGTTAAAATACTATATTAAAACAGGAAGTTAACCATGAGCATAGCACAATATCTAACACGATTAGCTCGTGGAGTTAGCGCACAAGGCGTACTGGGACCAGACAAGGGCGGTACTGGACTAACAGGTCCAGGTACTACTGGAAACGTACTAGTTTCTGATGGCACAGGTTGGGTTTCACAGGCAGGGGGAGTAGGTCCTACAGGACCAACAGGCCCTCAAGGTACTAATGGCACAATAGGTGTTGATGGGGCAACAGGCCCTACAGGACCAACAGGCCCTCAAGGTACTAATGGTACAATAGGTGTTGATGGGGCAACAGGCCCTACAGGACCAACAGGCCCTCAAGGTACTAATGGCACAATAGGTGTTGATGGGGCAACAGGCCCTACGGGGCCCGCAGGAATAACTGGGCCAACAGGCCCAGCAGGCTCAGGCGGTGGTGGCGGAGGCGGTAATGCTTTTGCTGCATCATTACTTTTTGGATTATAAATATGACAGCACCAAATTTAACATCACCAACAACAATTACAGGCAAAACTACTTATACGTTTTTGCCAAATACTACAGCAAACCAAGTTGCCTCAAACGCCGCAAGTTCAAACAAAGTATTAAAAATTAATACACTTAATATTGCTAATTATACTGTTAGTGCTGTTAGCGTAACTGTTGGTCTTTATTCAGCAGCGCAACTAGGCGGGACAATGTATCACCTAGCAGGATCAGTTACTGTACCGGCAAACAGTACTCTAAACTTAATTGATAAAACAAGCACTATTTACTTAGAAGAAGACCAATCTATTGGAGCTATAGCTGCTACTGCTAATGCACTTACTGTTATCTGTAGCTATGAGGAGATCGGGTAATGGTTAAACGATATCGTGGAGGAGTTGTTTCTGCAAAAGAAGTAGAAACAACCACGCAATCTAGCTCTGCAGTATTCAACCTTACCGAAGCGGCTCAGGAAACACAAGCAGGAACTTGGCCAAGTCTTGGTATTACTTCGGTACAAATGGCTACTACTACTACGCCTTTTGTAGCTGGATATAGGTTTTCTAGTCAAACAGGATTTGGTACTAAATATGCAGATATGAATCCGGCAAACGCATCAGGAGTAATATCAGGACTAGACTATTCTGCAGACGGAAATATGCTTATGGTAGCTCAAGCCAATACTCTTGCAGGAAGCCGAAGGATAACTGCAGTAAATTGGAGCGGTGGAGGAGGTTACGGAACTTTTTACACCAATCCAACTTCGGTTGAAGGCGCCGGATTTCAAGCTTATCCGCCACTTTGGGCAAAGATGAATCGTGCAACTGATCATGCAATATATGCACACAATAACTCATCTAACACACAATGGAGATATATTAAGTGGAATCCTGGCGTTGGATGGGGTACGGCTGCAGATGGTGGTAGTAGTGTCAACACTACCCATTTAGCTATAACTCCTAATTGGATTTTGGGTAGTTTTAGCACTACTTATTATTATAAAGGGGTTGGGTGGAATACAGGCGGCTATAATGGCTCGTCCGGTACATGGTCCAGTGCAAATTACGGGTTGACCAGCTATACTTCTACTGCATTTGAAGGATCGGGGGACGGAAAAGTACTAGTAATAGCAAATACTAATACAAGTCCTGGGCTTCATGCCTACAATATGGATGGAACTACTAATAGTAGACCTATATCTAAATATGCAAATCTTGGTACAAACACTGCTATAACTCCTACTGCTAATGGAACTGTTGAATGGTCAGTTAATTCTGACATGGTGGCTATTGGTGGTAGCACAAGCCCATACTTAGAGTTTTATAGGTGGAATAAAGCACCAGCAGTAGTGGGCTGGGGCACTAAATTAACCAGTCCTGTAACCACTCCAACAAGTGCAGTTCGTGCAATAAGATGGACTCCTGATCAAGCAGCTCTAATAGTTATTACAGCAAACGGCCCAGAGGCCTGGACTTGGTCAACAACAAATGGAATCGGTACAAAGTTTTCTGATCCAGCTACTTCTCCAGGTACTCTTACTTTGGGTACCTCGCTTTTGACCATTTCACCCAATTAATTTATCAACAAGGAAATAAAATGGATAAACTCCAAATTTTAACAGAAGCAAAAACAATGCGTGAGCAAGAAGTTTTTCACTATCAGATCAATATTGATAACTATACTATGGGTATTGAACAAATTGGTAGCAATCCCGACTTACAAGAGTTCAAATCTCAGTTACAAGCTACACTAGCAACAGAAATTCGTGAACAGCGCAAGTCTCAGTTAATGCTTGATGTTATTAATACACAATTAGCTCAACTCCAAGCCCAGTAAATTAATAGGCTATAGCCAAGGAACAAAACATGACCTTAGTCGTTCAAAACACTCTCGATCCTCAGCTATACAACAGTCTGGCTACCTTAACTGGTAGCCAGGTTATTGCAAACAAAACACTTAAAGTAGTAAAAGAACCAGTTACCCTTGCAGGTGCAGCGCCAGGGGGCACAATAGATTTTGATGTTGCCACACAATCAATTATATTGTATAATACAGCTACACAAAATTTTATTTTGAATATTCGTGGTAACGCAACTACAACTCTAAACTCATTGTTAGAAGTAGGTGAAAGTGTTGGAGTTACACTGCTTGTGCCAAACGGTTCGGTAGCCTATTCCCTTACTAATGTAACTATTGATGGCGGAGCAGGAACACGTACACTACAATATCAAAACGCAGTAACAGCGCCAGCAGGCAACACCTTTTGCACAGATATATACGTGGTATATGTAATTAGAACTGGCACTACCACTTGGAATGTGTACATTTCACAAACCAAATACGCATAAGGATTTTTACATGCCTCCAATATCCATTGTATCAAGTACAACAAGTAATTTTGCATTTGCAGGAGGCGAGTATGTGCCAGAAATATATAAGTTTCCAGCAAATACCTTAATCCCATACTACGGAAATACTCCTGCTATCTCTGGTTGGGAAAGGTATACCGCCGCAGATGGAAGATATTTGTACAGCACTATTACCCCCGCACAAATTGGAGCTGCATTAGTAGGAACAAATGGTAGCGTTATTGCTAGCGGCTCCACACCTTCCGCTGGTGTTCATAGTGGATCAAACTTTAATCAAAATATTACGGGTAGCACTGGAGGTAGTCTAACCTTCTTAACAGGCGACGCAGATAATCACTCACATAGTTTTAATGCTGGTACACTAGCTGGTGCAACTGAAACTATCTTAAATCGACAAAAAGTAACTTTTTTGCGTACTACAAGTTCAGTCGCCAGAATTCCTAGTAATGCATTGGTTGTAAAACAGACCACTCCTGCAAATGCTCAGGCATTTATTGGTAGTCAAGGCGTAGCAAGTGTAACAATCAGCGGAATTTGGTCCGGTTTTACTCAAGCTACTTCAATAGTTACATTTAGTGCTCCAGAAATATCTGGCGGCATAAGAGCTACGGGTACTGTAAAAATTACAGGCGGTGTTCCAACATTAGTCACAATTACTAATACAGGTTCAGGCTATATATCTCCTCCAACAGTTACTATTACTGACACAGATGCTGGTGCAGAAACAACAGGTACGGCAACAGCAGTATTAACAACTAACAGCAGTAGTTATCTTGTAGGTGCCTTAGACAATCAAAGTTTTACAGGAGGAGTACCTTATAGTAGTGCCAAAAACGTAACTATGAGTAGTAATGGTGGTCACTTACACGCTGGTACAAGTACTGCATATAGACCTATGGCTAATGGCTCGTATTTACGTAACTACAACTATCAATATGCTGGATCGCATGGACATAGCGCAACACTTTCACTTTCGCAGTCTACAATCTCCAGTAAACTATTAAATTTGTGGAAAATGACCGTTGATAGCAGGCCACAAACAGACATGATTGTTATGTATGTTGGAACTTTAGGAGCTATTCCAGCTCCTTGGTATGTGTGTGACGGAAATAATGGCACACTTAATTTGGGCAGCTATGTTATAGGTTATGGTAACAATCAGTGGAACGTAATTACTAGTGCTAATAACATAGGTTATTTATCACTTAATACCGCTAGCGTATCACACTACCATAATAGCGGATATGCTTATACACCAAACATATCGGGCTCAGGCGGGCAGCACAATACTTTTTCTTGGAGCCATACACACGGTCCTATGGTATACAGTGGAACGCCTTTTGTACCACCACGAATTGGTGTTGCATTTATACAATATAAAGGAGTAATACCTTGAATAATACTGACATGATTTCTTTTGATTTTTTTAATTCGCATTTTTTCTTACGTGTAGAAGGCCAAGAATATCATTGGGAAAATGTAAATAAACTTGTTGCAGATACAGGCTATCCTTTTGCAGATACTTCTGCGTTTGTTTCTTATGAGCCAAACAGAGAAATATACCATGTTCAGAAACAAGGCAGTAATGAAGTATTTGTGGGAGTTGAACAGCCAGAAATAAGTTGGTTTTTAAATAACAGAGATAGTTTATTACAAACAATCAACACTTTAATAGAAGCTGACAAACCAGTAATTACCGTAGAAATGCAGCGAGCTTACTATCTTGCTGAAACTGACTGGCTTGTGCAGCGTCATCAAGAAGAACTATTGCGACAAGCAGCGCCTACACTAGACGAATCTCAATTCCGTGCTCTGTTAGACTACAAGCAAGAGTTGCGCGATATAACCTTACACTACTCCAAAGAACAACCAGCAGAAACAATTAGCTGGCCCCAAAAACCTTTTAACTTTTAATCCACATGAAAATAGCCGTATACGCTATCAGTAAAAATGAAGAACAATTTGTTGAACGATTCTGCAAGTCAGCCATAGATGCTGATCTAATTTTAATTGCAGACACAGGATCAACAGACAATACAGTTGCAGAAGCCAAAAAATACGGTGCCGAGGTATATAATATCTCGGTACGTCCTTGGCGTTTTGACAAAGCGCGTGACACAGCCCTTAACTTAATTCCAGGTGACTACGATGTTTGTATTAGCCTAGACTTAGACGAAGTCTTAGAACCAGGTTGGCGTGAAGAAATTGAACGAGTATGGAAACCAGAAACTACCAGATTGCGTTACAAATTTGACTGGGGTCAAGGTATTAGTTTCTTTTATGAAAAAATTCATCATCGCACAGGATACCACTGGCATCATCCAGTGCATGAATATCCCAGGCCTGATAATCGTACTAACGAAAAGTACGCTCACACTGATATGTTGTTGGTCACGCATTTACCAGATAATACTAAATCTCGTGGTCAATATATGCCACTATTAGAACTGGCAATTGCTGAAGACCCACACTGTCCTCGTAATGCTTTTTACCACGCACGTGAACTAACTTTTTACTCACGCTGGAAAGAAGCTATTGAGTACTTAAACAAATATTTAGCAATGCCAGAAGCCACTTGGCAAAATGAGCGTTGCTATGCTTACAGATTGTTAGGCAAATGTTATACAGAATTAAGCAATATCGATCAAGCAGTAAAAATGTTTAGGCTGGCAGTGGCAGAAGCACCAGGTACTCGAGAGCCTTGGGTTGAATTAGCACAATTAGCTTATAGAATGGGCAACTGGACAGAGTGTTACTCGTCGGCTAAATCAGCACTTAATATTCGTGACAAAGCACTTGTTTATACTATGGACCCTACTGTTTGGACAGAGCGCCCTTATGATCTAGCTTCTATTGCTGCTTGGAATTTAGGTCTAAAAGATGAAGCAGTTAATTTAGTTAAAAAAGCACTTGAATTTGCTCCTACAGACAAACGACTGCTTAATAACCTTAAATATATGACTTAATATGTGGATACTACAGTTTTTACCTAATTGGCTATTTTTTGTGCTTTTCTTTGCATCCTTAGCAGCATTTTTAGCGGTTAAGTTTCTTAAGTTTTTGCCGCATGGCGAACTCATTCAAGCAGGTAGCATTGCTCTAGCACTATTCTCAATTTTTATGATTGGGGCTATAAGCAATAACGACGCATGGTTAGCTCGTGTCAAAGAGCTAGAAACAAAAGTTGCGCAAGCGGAAGCACAAAGTGCAACACTTAACACCGATATTGTGGAAAAAACAGTAGTAAAAACTCAAGTAATCCGTGAACGTGGCAAAGATATTGTAAAGTACGTAGATCGTGAAGTGGTTAAACATGATGTTAACTGTGTGATTCCCAAAGAGTTTGTTACAATACATAATCAAGCAGCGGAGGCACCAAAATGAAATCTTTAGCAATTGCACTAGTTTTCCTACTTAGTGCTTGTTCTACAACTGTGCCAGTTACAGCAAAATTTCCACAAGCTCCAGGTACATTAGTTCAAGAGCCTTGCCCTAACCTGCAAAAATTGCAAGATGAAGCCAAATTGTCAGATGTGGCAAAAACTGTAACAGTTAATTATACCGAATACTATACGTGTGCTGTTAAATTAGAAGCATGGCAACGTTGGTATCGTGAACAAAAAGTTATATATGAAGGGTTAAAGTAATGGAATTACGACTAGATCAGTTAAAACAAATTGTTGAGAAAAATCCTTATATTGAACACTGGCATCGTGCACTAGTACAACTACTACCAGACTACGAGATCAATACTCCACGACGCATGGCAGCGTTTTTAGCACAATGCGCGCATGAATCAGGCGGATTCCGAGCCATCAAAGAAAATTTAAACTATCGTGCTGTTACCTTACGCAAGATTTTTGGCAAATACTTTCCCACAGACGAAATGGCAGCACAATATGCAAACAAGCCAGAAGCAATTGCCAATTTAGTTTATGCTAATCGTATGGGCAACGGCAGTCCAGAGTCTGGCGACGGGTATCGTTACTGCGGTCGAGGTCTTATTCAACTAACTGGCAAAGACAACTATTTTTGGTTTGCAGCCAGTTTGCAAATCACACCCGAAGAAGCTTCACAGTATATGGAAACTTTTGAAGGTGC
>Ga0222713_10002359_pt1 | contig 20287 bp, 5 predicted proteins | sample C33_649DmetaG_FD_165061 | JGI IMG/M metagenome (GOLD analysis project Ga0222713, IMG submission 165061) | Estuarine water microbial communities from San Francisco Bay, California, United States - C33_649D | ecosystem: Environmental > Aquatic > Marine > Unclassified | place: USA: California...
TCCGCGAACGCCTCCGCCTCCTTCGCCGCCTTTACCGCCGCCGCGCGCGCCCACGTCTCCGTTCGCGGCTTCGCGAGATCAACTAACCTCTCTTTCCCGCGACCTCCACCCTTCGCCGCGCGCACGCGCGGCGTAAACGTCATCTCTCTCGTCTCTCGCTCTCGAGCGTTCGCTCGCGCGCGCTCGAGCGAGTGCCTCTTCCCCACCTCTTCCCTCTCCTTTCCACCTCTTTCACCGCGCGCGTTCCTTTTCTGTAATCGTCTTCGTCCATCATCGTCCTTCCCTCCGCGCGCGAGCGCGATCGAAACCTTTCTCTGGACGTCGTAATCCAAGTACCGAGGCCGTCCTCGCGTCGACGCCTTCGCCTCCCTTGCCGTCGTCGTCGTCGTCCTTTCATTCGTCCATTCTTCTCGCGAATCAAGCTGTCGTAATAATTCTTCCACGTGCGATGCCCGTTCGTCGCGCGTCATCGACGCGATCGTCGCCATCGATGGCGTCATCGTCGTTCAATTCGATTCGATTCGATTCGATTCGAATTCGAATTCGAATTCGAATTCGAATTCGAATTATAATTCGCGTGCGTTCGATTCCATCGATTCCATTCGATCGATTCCTTCGACTTTTCCTTGGACGATCGCGATCGTTCGTTCGCTCGCGCTCGGCGACGCGCCTCGCTCTCGCGCGCGCGCGCGCCATCGACGGCGCATTCGACGGCGCCATCGACTTCGCGGTCGCCATCCGTCGCCACGCACTCGCACGGTCCGTCGGTCACGCAGTCACTCAGTCGGTCGGTCAGTCGTGGAATCACGACTCGTCGCCAATCACGACTCGCACGCCATCGGCGTCCATCGAACGTGATCGACGGTCGAGGACTCGTTCGTCCGTCTGTCTCGCTCCGTCGTCGTTTCGTCCTCCGCGTCCTCGTCGTCGTCCTCGTCCTCGACGTCGCGTGACGTCGTCGTCGTCGTCGGCACATCGCGAAACGAATGCGCGCGAGTTCGCTCGCGTCGTCGAGGTACGCCCCGAGGACGACGACGAGGACGATCGATGTCGTGTGCGATCGCCATTCGTTCGCTCGTCGTTCGTCCGATCGTCGACGAACGAAGGAGGAACGAGCGAACGATCGAGCGATCGGGACGAGCGATCGAGCGATCGGGACGAGCGATCGCGATCGGGACGATTGATTGGAACGATGCGTTCACGTGTGACGTCGAATGCGACGCCCGACGAAGGGGGTGAAGACACACGTTTGGGTTTAACGTCGTGCGCGACGTCGCGAGGGAAAGGGAATGGAATGAACGAGGAGAACGAGACGACTGACGCGAGCGCTCGACGTTCAAACGCGACGCAGGCGAGCGGCGCTCGACGGGCGAACGGTCGCGAGAGGCGAGCGACGACACGCTCGACGCCGAGTGGTAACGAGGGCGGAGAATGCGCAAGGAGCGACGATTAAGGTTATCGGCGTCGGTGGCGGTGGGTCCAACGCGGTGAACCGCATGGTGAATGCGGATATCAACGGGGTGGAGTTTTGGATCGTGAACACGGACGTGCAGGCGCTGTCGACGGCCAAAGCGGACCCGCGAAACCATTTGCAAATCGGAAAGGAACTGACGCGCGGTCTCGGAGCGGGAGGGAATCCGGAGATTGGTCAGCGCGCGGCGGAGGAGAGCCGAGCGGCGATTGAGCAAGCGTTGAGTGGGTCCGATATGGTGTTTGTGACGGCGGGCATGGGGGGCGGCACCGGCTCTGGCGCCGCGCCCGTCGTCGCGCAAGTCGCGAAGAGCGCCGGTATTTTAACCGTCGGTATCGTCACCATGCCGTTCAAGTTTGAAGGGCGTCAGCGTTACAACCAAGCCATGGAGGCGGTCGAGCGCCTTCGTCAAAATGTTGACACGCTCATCGTCATTCCAAACGACCGCTTATTAGCCGCGGTGGATCCGTCGTTGCCGGTCCAAGACGCCTTCTTGCTCGCTGATGATATCTTGCGTCAAGGCGTGCGCGGTATCACCGATATCATCACATTGCCTGGTTTGATTAACGTCGATTTTGCCGATGTGCGCGCCGTCATGGCGGATGCCGGTTCTTCTTTGATGGGCATCGGCCGCGCGAGCGGGAAGAATCGCGCGCGAGAAGCAGCGGAAGCCGCAATTTCCTCGCCTTTGCTCGATTTGGGCATCGACCGCGCCACCGGTATCGTGTGGAACATTACCGGTGGCAGTGATTTGACGCTGCACGAAGTGAATGAGGCCGCTGAAGTCATCTACGATCTCGTCGATCCCTCCGCTTTGATCATCTTTGGCGCCGTCGTCAAGGATGGCAACCGCGCCACGGATGGAGAAGTCGCGATCACTCTTATCGCCACTGGTTTCTCGCCGTCTACCGGCGCTTCTCAGCAACCCGCGGCTCAGGGCGCGCGCGGCCAACAAGCGCCGCCGCCACCGCGTGGCCAGCAACCCATCATGGGCTGGAAGCAAGCGGAAGACCCCAAGTCCAAAAAGTCAAACACGTCGAGCCGCGGCGCGCCTCCTCCTCCTCCTGAGGAACCCCGTGGCGGTATCCCATCGTTCTTGCGTCGCAGAATGGGTCGCTAATTATGATTGCATAAATATACTAGCGGCATCGCTTTGTAGAACTCCAAACCATGTTACACTTTACTAAGCGCGCTTCACCGTGAAATGTGATCGAGAACGTTTAGGACGTCGATTCCGAGCGCGAACTCACGGCGTTTCAAACGCACATCGTCGACAAACTCGTCCGCAAGTTTCGATAATCCCCGTCGCGAATTCGCCGATTCTAATAATCGAACGATGGCGATCACAAAGTCCCGACTGTACGGCGGCGCTGCTATCTCCAAGACTTCGTTGACAAAGTACTGCATTCGCGACGCGCCGACGGAGCGACTCCACGAGTTGAGCGCGACGGTGAGCGTCGGTATAACGTGGCCTGCAGCGATGAGATCACATCCGGTATCGAGAAGATCCGATAGCACATCATCGCCTTGCGTTCGTCCGATGGTTTGTATGATTGCGGTCAGTGCTTCTAAAACTGCGCCTTGCAATTTGACCTGACATCGCGCAACGTCACCGAGCAACGCTAAGTACGCGCCGTTCGTGTTACCAACTTGTACGACCCGATAGTGATCCGTATTTGTCATCGCCGACCGAACGGCTGCGACTATACCTGCCGCGGCGCACGGCACACCGAGCACACTCTCCTTACGAGCATCATCCACAGACTCTCCGCGTTTAACGAGTTCGATGATTTCTGCCGCGTCCCTCAAAGACGAATTCACGGCATCGACGCTCATCTCCGCACTATCGCCAGCCGTGGCGAGAGCTATCAACTCTAAACACGCCTCACTATGCTGTCGATGTGTTGTTGCGCTCATCGACGGCGTCCACTTGAAAGCCTCGGCGATCAAATTGTACAAGACGTCGGGGTGTCGAAGCGGTGCCACTGAAGGTTTGTCATCGCCCGAAGACTCAAAGTACAAGTCGCGTAGCTTTTTCAAATCTCCAACTGCGAGCGCACCGACCGAGGGCGCTTCTTGATGACTAAGCCCGACGGGCCTGGAGTGCAAAAGATCTGACGTCGCGTACGTCGCCTTCACGTCCGCAGCCGACGCCGCCAGCCAAGGCGCGATGCGTCGAATCGCGGCGGCACCGTGCGTCGCCGCCGCCTCTTCTTCAACCTCTTGTGATAGCCTCACCGCAATCGCTCGCATCATGGCCGACGTCTTCGAGTCTTCGCTATCTCGAGCTAATGTTGCCAGCATCATCTGCCCAAACATGTAAGTTCCGACCGATTTGCAACACATTTTCTTCACGCGTTCCTCGGCGTCCTGTCGGCGCACCGCGTCTTCTCCGGCCGATACGATGCCCTTGATGTGATCCGCCAACAGCTCGTGAAAAATGCTAAAATACGCCGCCGCCGCGGGCCCGAGAGCGCGTACCTCGTGTCGCATCCCGCGCTGCCACGCGTGCTGAATAGCGCACGAAATCAACAGACAGTTTGGATTTTCCTCCGCGAGCGAAAACAACAGCGCTCTTCCGCGTTCGCTCGAAAATATCTCATCTAACCACTTTGGCGGTCGCCCGACGAACACTTCATCCGCCTTATTCGAATCAAACTTCTCTCGCACGATGGCTTCCAAGAAATACATTTCGTCGAACCGATCGCCATCCTCCTCCCCCGTCCCTCGTCTCCCCCCTCGTCCCTCTCCTCCCGAGACGTTCGCCCCTCCCCCTTGTGGTGTTCTCGAATCCTCTTGATCATTTCGCGTCGTCCCGGACTTGATCGGTGACGTGTTCACTCCTCGCCGCGGCGGCGCCGTGAGTTTCAACCACTCCACCGCGAGCGTCGTCATCGCCGCGTACCCGCGGTAATTCTCGCTCAGCGCTTCGATCGCCCTCGCCGGGGCCCCTCCTAGGGCGACGTATTTTTTCACCGCATCCATCGCGTGCGGTTCCATGATGAAATCTCTTCTCCCGAGCGCGCGTTCGAGAATGTCCAGCGTCTCGTCGCCGCGCGCGTCCAGCACGGGACGCGCGCGCTCGCCGACGCGATCGTCCTCGATCGACGCCCGGTCGTCGTCCGCGAATGACGACCGGACGTCGCTGTCGTGAGAACTCGATCGCATCATTCGCTTTTGTCGCGCGGAGGATGAGGGATGCGATGTGGCGCGCGCGTCGCGCGATGGCACGCATGGGATTGGCTTTGGAAAAACGAATGAAACAAGCGCAAAGCGAGCGAGAGCGTCACAATGGGCGCGCGACACCGACGAGCGCACCGCCAACTCGCTGGGCTCGACGCCGATCGCGTCGAAGACGTGGAACTGGCGAAAGCGGCGAGGAAAGCGCCGTCGCAGCGGTTAGCGGCGGCGCGCGCGCGCGGGACGAGCGCGAAGGACGCATGGACGGTGACATCACTCGTCGGCCGCGCGAAAGAGATACGCGAGTTTGCGATCGCCCTAGGAGTGGCGATCGTGATGGCATACGCGTGGGCGAGACGCGCGGCGAAAGGGTGAGAGGACGAGAGTTGACGGCGAGCGAGCGCGGGGCGCTGCGCGCGCTGGCGGGATTCGCGTGCGCGTGCGTCGCCGCGCCGGCGGTGGCGTACAAGATGACGCGAAATGGGGTGTGTGAGTGGGCGTACGAGAAGTACGGTACTGCGATGTTGGCGACTGAGAGCGGACGGGCGACGTGCGCGGGGATGTTTGCGATTATTTCGGTGAATTGCGTTTTGGCGGCGTACGTGGCGTTCGCGGCGGCGTACGGGACGAGAGAGGCCAAAGCTCGAGAAGATAGTATAAAGGAGGAATGATAATGGTAATGAACAGAGTAAATCACCAACAGAGTGTGAATAAATTACAACAACGCGCGCGTGATTTCACGTCTTCTAAGAATATTGCGCCGCTATGTCGACACGCGCGTTTGAGAGCGCTCGAACGAGGTCACCGGGACACTCGGTTATCGTCGAATGCTCGTTAATCTAGGACTTCAGAGACTGTTTCTTGCACGGCGACTTTCTTTTCGAGAATGTCGCTGAATGTCTCGTTCCAAATTAACATCGTTTGGAGTTGATTGACGGGTAAGAGAGACAAGCAGAATAGCATGGTAAAGATTAGCACGCCGTTGAGCTTGTCCATCTCTTTGTACCAAAAGTCACCAAATGCACGCGCGGCGGCGAACCCGCTGCGCGCGTTATAAACAAGAGGCCGAACGCGTTTACGCCATACGTTACTTTTTGGTTCAGGCTCGCCCTCGGCTATCGCAATCGGAAGCCAAGATTCGCCAAAAGACGATATCGCGTAGTCACCGACGAGCGAGCAGCCCTCGACGAAGATGGAGACGAAGCACACAGTAGCGAGCATCGTCATGAAGTATGTTCGGAACACGGAGTTCGTTCCAGTCTCGACGTGAAGCGCGAAAAAGTACAACCCATTCCATATCATGAACAGACCGACTCGAACTAATCCGCGGTAAACGCTGATTTTCCATAATTTGTCGGGAAACTTGAGCCACAGCTCGCGTGAGAAGACGGTTGTTTTGAGCGTCGCCGTGTACAAGAGAACGATTGCGCTCATCGCTGCGCACGCTGTCAGGATGCGCTGAACATTGACGACGAATTGATCCACTTGAGACACACCGGTATAGAGCGCACTACCGTGTAATGAGCCGGTGACGACCAGAAGCAAGATGAATCTGCCAAAACTGTTGCAGAACAGCACGCCAGTTTTGGAAAAGATTCCGATGCGGTTGCGGTAATTGTGATTCATCTTAGTTTGCCACGCCGCCCACGATCCGTTTGCAATTGACGGTTTATCATACGTACCATCGAGCCACTTTCTCCAGTCGCTCCAGCTCTTCTGCATCCAGAACGAATTAGTACTCTGCGGCGAAAACCACCAAGGCGCGGCAACGATGTTTACGCCAAACAACCACACAGACCACGAGTACAGGATCGACTTTGGCAGCACGGTGTTTGCATGGAATAGAAAGAGGAGCAGCATGACTTCCAGACCGAAGTATAGATGTGATTTAGCGTACAATCCGTAGAGCACGACCATGTTTGCATTTTGAGTGACGTAGCCCCGTTCGGTGGCGATGTACTGCGCTTGCCCAAACAACAATCCAACCATGTAGTTGTATCCCTTCGTCGTCATGGAGAAAACGTTGAAGGCTGCAGATCCGCGGAGGAGACTGCTGATAGTGTAATCAAACCCATCTCTTAAACCTCGATCCATGATCATTTTCAAGAACAAAGGAAGAATGGTAAGCAAACCAAGTTGGATTGCATAAATGGAATTATAGTAACCACCTTCTTCTTTGGACAAAGAAAGCGTCGTTTGCGTCTCTGTCATTTTGAAATAACGGTACACTCGGTAAATTTCTAAATCGGCAACTGCGAGGCTGGCATGCACGAGAATATACAAGTACACGCACCAAGCTGTTTGCATAACGCTGATGAAGAAACCTGGTCCGGAGAAGTACAAGGAGAGAATTCTGAAGAAGTCCATGGAACGGTGCAACCTGTGAATGTCACGAGACATGGATATCGTCCCGGCTGAACCCGAAATCTTTTGTTCAAAACCATTGACAGACGTAAACCCCATATCCCGTCCCTTACCAACCTCAATAAACTCTTCAAAAAGTACGCGTCCGCCGCGAACGATGGCGTTCACGCCGCCAAAAAAATCTTCAGCGACGTGAATCATCTTCGATGCTTTCGAAATGCCACCGTTCGTCATTGTGAATGCCTTATCCCATAAGTCTGGATGCCCGTAGTGGAATCGCACCATGAGCGGCCAAGTCATGAAACGCTGGAAAGTTTGGAAAATGAACTCCGAAATCGCGGCGAACTGCGCCACGGCGCCACTCGTTTCACTGAAAATTGTCTCCGGAAAGCCAACAAGGACGACGTCTTCATGGAAAACCCCCAACAGATTTCGCATCTTGAGAGCTTCACTCAAGTATCCATCTTGATTCATATCCAAAGTTTGCAAATAAGCGCCCCTACTAAATATGACGGCGTGATTTTGGTTTTCAGGCTTCCCTTCGCCGATGATGGGATTACCCGGCAGCTCAATTTTGCATGCCAAAGATAAACGCTTCGTTTCTCTATCGCACGCGATCAAGCAGGATGCGAAACAATTGTGCTTATCGCTCGGTGACTGCACGTAACTCACCTTAAGCTCTGGATGCGTTCGAATCAATTCATCAATATCTTGCGCCTTCTGCCAGAAAGGTGAACCTGCCGGTGATTCGCGCATCCTTCCGTAAACTTGACAAGACACGAGATATTCGAACTTTTGCTGCACCAGCGTTTCAATTGCGTCTTCATCATAACCTTCAGCGCGCGCTAGTAACCGAAGCGCGGTTCCATAGAAGCAGATCCCGCGGACACAGCGACTGAGCGATTGCGTGCGGTCACTTGTCCAGATTCGAAGCTCTGGCCAGTGTCGATCCAAAAGCTGTGCATCGTCTAAAGTCAAAGCGCCTATCCTCTCCTTGAAATTCTCAAAGTCGGTCGGAAACGTAGCTTTAATCAACGACAGAAGAGTTTTTTGATCTTCGAGCGGCGCCGTCAAATCATCTTTCACGTATGACACTTCCTCGGCAAAATACGGTGTGAACGCACTCCAAGAGCGCATGTTTTCAAGTGGACTCGGAGTTTTGAGCGCCGCAAAGCTCAGAGAGTTCGTGAAAAACATCAACTGGCGTCGCGCCTCTAAATTACGGGGCTCTCCGCCTGGATTGCTATTGTTCATCGAATTCAACAAGCTTTCAACAATCTTGCGATTGTTGGGTAAAGTTGCCGATGCTGAGACGACTCGAACGTGTTCATTGTCTCGCAACGCATCGATGCGAACCATCTCAAGAAGTTGAGAGTAGAGCTGAGACACTCGATATCTTCTCTGATTGTTTACGTTGCTCCACTTGCCATCTTGTTCCATGGCGAAAGAGCAGATGGTGCGGACTGCAAGAAGAATATCGTGCAGCGCTTCAGCAAGAGTCACAGACTGCGCCTCAATATCCGCATCTGTTTGAATGCTGGACCACTTGATGAGTTTTCTACGTCCCCGTCGCCAGCGCTTGCGCGTATCGGACGGTGCTTTATCATTTTCTAGGAGTGCCTGCTGTTCCGGTGTCATGTCATCCCAGTTTTCATCGACAACAAAACAACCGCGCATGAGACCGGGCTTCTCCTTCATCTTCTTACGCTTCTCTTTGGAAATCAAACCAGTGCATCCGAACTTCATCTCGAGGTTAATAGCTTCTACCAACTTTTCCTGACGTTCTCGTTGTTTATCTCGCAAAGCTTTAAGCTGTCGACGTTTGATACGGCGCTCTTTGCGAGCTCGCGCACGTAGCGCTCCAGTGGTGTCACCAAGAAGTAATAATTTGGCCTCTTCGTCATCGTCGTCGCTCTCGGAGCCCTCATCTTGCCCGTCATCGTCTTCAATTATTGGAGTGGCTTCCGTGCTTGAACTCATGGCGCTCAGCGTGAGCAAGAGTTTGATGATGGCATCGCGCAGCTGGATATAGCCATCGACATCATCGCGGCGTCGACGACCCATCTGATCGCCTTCGATACTCGCCAAATCGCTCACAACCCGCATTAGAAGTGACAGATCCCCGGGTGAGACCACCCGCAGTACTTCAGTCAAAATCACGCACAACAGATCTTTCGTTTGCACGAGGGTCGTACCGAACGATGGATACTGTGTCATCGTACCAGTGTTGAAACTAGCTCGAGAGAATACAGAGGACGTCAACATCGGCGGCAAGATGATGTACTCAGGAGCATCAAATATCTGTTCGACATCGCGACCTTGAAGGAAAACAAACTTTAAGTCAACTGCTTCCTTGTTACTGATGTGATCTCTTTCTCTCAGCGACTGGACGATAGCGTTCCACCCACGACCAAAATGCTGCCACTTGATATCCATAGCTTCAGGGAGGAAATCAGCGGGATCGACGGACGTATTCTTGACACCAGATTCGTAAAGTACTTCGTCGTCAACCATGCTCACCGCAACTGAGTCGAGTAAATGATCGTCCAAGCCGCCGCGATCTCCATCAGATCTTCGCATTGGCGTCTTTTCGTCAAGGTAGCTGTCACTGTCACTGTCCCCTGATCCGCCGCTGCCGTCTCGAGTGCCGGAAGCACCTGAGATTATGACTGGCTTTGGCCACGAGCGGTTCAACACCTTGTCACAAAACATGCTTGGGATAGCTTTGAAATCTCTCAAAAAGCTGGCCCATCGTTGAGCGTGCGAGACTTTTCCTCTCCACTGGAGGAAAATAGTGAAAAGTGACGCATAACACGTGTACCACAAAAACGTATCGCAGAAGTATGTGGCGATGGCTGGAAGCATTCGAGCAATCACTAACACCCACATAAGAAACTGAGAAGCGTGCACATCATAGTATGCTGCAGGTAATTGACCCTCTATTTCCTCACCGATGTACCCAAGCGCTGGTAGGCGCGCTTTTTGCTTCATGCCGAGCGCGCTCTGCACAGCATTAGTCGTGGCTTGAACAGCGTCTGTTACCAAGGTCTCGAGAGGCGACTTTGGCATTGGCCCCGTCGCCGACGTGAGAGATATTAGATCTCCAAATTGGCCGTTATACGGGTCAAAGTCGGATTCGTTGGCATCAAATGCAGAATGAAGCCCACCGGAAGCGCCGGTGAAGTCTCCACCACCAGCTTGCATCGTCAGCAAACTACGTCGACGCTCTGGAATCTGATCAAAGATGGTGATGCCCTCGGTTTGCTCCGATTCGTAGTCCTCGTCACTCTTAACGTCAGCGAAATACGTAATTTTTGGCTTGAACTTCAACGCTTCAATCAACTTGTCACCTTCAAGGTTTATGCACGATGTGTATTCATCGCTCTCCTTGTTCCAGCACAAGTCCCCCTTTTGTAAAGCGCTCACTGCCTCTCGAAGAGGCATGATGAGAAGGTAATGCCCGAATGCAAGTTTCGTAGATAATACTACGAACCAAAAGACTGTGTAGATGATGCGTTCGCGGAAAGGAGTCGCCATTTGCGCCGGCGTGCCGACAAAGGGTTGTTGTCGCGATACAGACACCATAAGACCACTGTTAGCCAAAGCGTATACCGCAGCCAAGACTTCGAAATAAGGATTCGGATTATTTACGTCGCGTCTCATTGAAACTTCAAGAAAGTAAAATAGCGGTATGGTCAGAAACATTGCAGCTCTGGTAACCGTCACCATCCAGTCGCCGAAGGACTCTTGACCGAGGTTACGGAACCTGAGGACCGCGATTTCTGCGAAAAACTTCATGATGGCATGCGTTATCGTCGCAGTTGAAATATATGCCCAGTTCCATCCATGCGCAAACACGTACGCCGTGGATACATGGAACGCTACAGCGTGGAAAAGTATGACGGAGTTGAAATTCACATACATGCTCAACCAGCCAGCGGTCTCAATGTGTGTTTTGAAGAACACCGACGATAATGCTTCTCCTGCGCCGCCTGGATGCCGGGATGCGTTCTGTAAAAACGATCGTAAATGTTCGTACATTCGCTCTTCTTTAGGTAATGCCGCCATCGATTCGGGAACACCGACGAAGTCTGCAGCATCGTCTGCTCGTGGTTGCTGATATTCAGGCGGTAACAGACGAACAAATCTGTCGTGCTGCCAGAAAAATTCATTGACGTCGTCGTACATGACGCGCCTTGAAATCGGTGCGTCGGCGCGATCAGAAATTTCTCGCTTCATGAATAAAAACAGCGGCGTCACGATAGACTTCAAGAAATCCTTTTCAACGTAAGGCATGATATTTGAAACAGGTTTGCAAAGAACCAAACTGTCGACTGAAGGTATGGCATCTTCTAACGTAACCGCCGATAAAGCCGCGTGGAAAACAAAGCACAATAGCTCACTCATGTGTCTCAGATTGGCGCTTTCTCCATACATCAAAAACCATAAGCACAAGTGATGAAGCTGTGCATTTACTGTCACCGCGAGAGTTTGCTCTCGGCTGGATCGACCCCAGAGCCCGTCATCGTTCGCCATGTACACCGCCAGAAGCATACTTTGATGCTCTCCGCGACCCTCTGCACGTTGCTTCATCGTCATGCGTTGGGCATGCAAGTTTACGGCGTCAACCATGCCAGTGTGCTTACCCCAGTTATGGTAGTTCTGGAACAAATGTATGTGCAGCTCCTGCACGACGTCGCGCCAATGTTTGTCCAGATGATCGACAGAATAGCCAGATACATCTTCTTTCTGAGACACAAGCGAATCCAGCCAATATGTGATGGACTCGATAGCGTTCCAGAGGTTTGATTGAACGTCGACTTCACCGTCAGTGAAAGTTGCATCTTTCGCTGTCACTTGGAAGCCAAACAAGGTCGCGATGTGCTTGGCGATAGGCTCAATGCGTCTCCTGATTTCGTCCGCGCGCACGTTATTAATTTTCGAGCTTGCCGGCATCGTCAAGTCTTCAGGCATCCCTGGTACGGTACTCGGTGCAGGACGCGCAAATCGAACCTGTGTGACTTGTAGCCCAAGCACTCGTCGAATAAAAGTTCTCGAGGACAGGAGCAGGCTCTTGATAGACCTGGTGGACACCGATTGATTCATCATCGCCACGAGTGTTCTGCGTCTCATTTCAACCCCGAGCACAGATGCGTACGCTCTGTTGAAAAGTAACTTCGCATGGACGTACGATATAGGAGCCAAAGACACAATCCCTAAGACCAAGTGCAGGATGATACCAATCAGCACGTCCGCATCTCGACACATAAAATCACCAAAGGTTCGAACAGACATCGCTAAAGGCTTAATGAAGCGCGGCGTGTTGTCACTAACTAGCACTGAAACCAATGTAAAGATCTGTATAGTGAACGCAGCAGCAGCAATAAAGATGGTTCTGTTGACCACATTCGTGACATCAACGCTGCCGAGGAACAATCGACAGCACAACGTGTGATGGAAAATGATCAAACCGATACGCGCGGCTAGATTGTAAAGCAAAACCAAAACGTGCTTCTCAATTTCCGTAGAAATTAAGTTCGCTCGTTCGGCGATTGCGACAACACGTTCCGGCCATAAGAATGCTGGAGCAGCGCTGAAGTAGTACACGACCGCGAGAAAGAATCCTGAAAGACCCGCGGTGAAAACAATAACGCTTCGAAGTGCAGGCTGTGTTGAGATGTCCTCTACACGCAGCGATGCCATGCTTGAAACTAGAAGAACGACGGGAATCGGTAAAACGCGAAATAAGACGTACTCAAGTTTGAGATGACGGGGCATCGCACGCATGGCTTGCATTCTAGTTGCCTGCCAAGACCACCATGTCCCTTCATTGTGGAAGCGCGACTTATTACCTCGCTTGAACGCATCGAGCCAGAAGATCCAGGCAGTAAAGTTTAACTCGGGCATACCCTCTTTAAAAGTTTGTGGATGGAAAAACCATGGCGAAAACATCAAGAAGGCTATTGCGATCCAGATATGGAACGAAGTTGTGACAAACACATACAAGGCAGAGTAGCTCGAAAGGCACGTGATCAGTATCGTGAACAACGCGAGTTGAACGGCTGGAATGATGTGAGAAACTCCGTACTGTGTGTACAAATCCACGAAGGACGCATTCATGCTCATGCTTCGACTCGTCCCTCGGTACAGCGCTTCACCAGAAATAATGGACCTGTCAACAGCTGCGCCTCTCGCCTTCGCGATGAACATGTTAAAAATATACGAACCAGACGTCATGTCATGATAAAGGCGCTTTAGCATATACACCAAACCTCCGTGCAGCCAGCCTTGCAGCATACCTGGCCACGCCATGACTAAACTCGCCTGAAGGAACCATTGCGACGGGTAAAGCAGTTCAATCCCGATCTCTTGGTGAAAGCCAACGTTGTCAAATGCATCCCCTTGTTTGAAGTAATTTTCTACTCCGAGCATAGCGATGACAACCTTACACACGACAAACGCACCAAGAGACGAAAAAAGCATGAACTCAGTGTAAAAGATTCCTGCGGAGGATTGGAAAAAACTCATACCGCGCCAAAGGTCCATGTACTTCGCCATTCGATGAAAATCACGAGAGATGAGCTGCATGCCGTTGCCCGTTGCGATTTTTCGGTTAAACTGGTTGTTACCGTCGAATGACACTTCACGCCCTTTACCTACGGTGGAGAAGTTGACGTAAACAACCTTTCCTCCACGTTGCATGACGTTCATTCCACCGTACACGTCCTCGGAGAGGTGAAGCCGCTTTGTTGCCTTTGATACTCCGCCGCATGTGCGAATGAATGAGCCTTCCCAAATATCTGGATGACCATAATGTAACCGAACGCACAGCGGTGACGACATGAATCGCTGCAAAAGCGTGCCAAACACAGTTTCTGACAGCGCCGCGAAACTCGCTATCGAACCTTGATTCTCAGAGATCAACTGCTCAGGGAATCCCAAAATGATTGCATTTTCATACATGGAGTAGACTGCGAGTAAATTTCGAATCTTTAACCCTTCTGCGAGATGCGCGTCTTGATTCATGTCCACCGTCTGGACGTAGTTACCTCTGCACCATACCAACCCCATATTTTGATTCTCAGGTTTGCCCTCGCCCACAATTGGATTTCCCGGAAGTCGAATGCGATGCGTTCTGCTAGGCTTGCCATCCGCACCGCGATCAAGCTTAACGATAGCAAACTCCGGATTATCTGCACTCGCTCGTTCCATGACGTTCACTTTCACGTGCGGGAACTGCGTGACAAGGTTCTCAATGTCGGCGTTCATTGTGTACCCTGGAGCACCATACATTTGAGCGCTCACAACATGCTCATACTTGAGGCGAACGAGAGGTTCGATCTCCTCTTCCGGGACTCCCTCGACACGCGCCAGCAATCGCAGTGCGTCAGCATACGACGCAAAACCCCGGACTGTTCTAAACAAAGTTTGGCTTTGACTGCTGGCCCAAGAGATCATCTCCTCACACAAGCGCTCCTCTTCTGACGTAAAAGTAGACAGAGCAGTTTGCTTATTTAAGGTTGCTCGATCCAAAAAGTGCTCGTAGTTCGCATCCTTTAATGAGACGCCCGTACGCTCGATCATGTTGTCCCACGAGTTCGGAGCCATGCTCACCATGAATCGGAAACCAGTAACGGATTCGCCATCGATTGCTTGTGTGAGCGTATTGAGTGAAGTGCGAACTTCTTCCCCGTAAATAGGAGTAAGCGTGCTCATCATTGGCGTCGCGCGCACGCTCTGCGCTTTCGGCAGCTTCGGATCACTCATGTTACCAATGAAGAAGCGCAAAATCTCTTTCGCCTCCAAGATTGACGGCTCCGCTGCGGGATTTGAGGTCGACAGCATCAAGTGCGCCTGCTTTAACACGGTTGCACCCGCACGAGATCCCGAAGCAGACTGAATTTTAGCGGCGTTACTCTCTAGTCTATCCAGAACAATCAACTGTTTGAGCTTTTCGCACGTTTGAATCAATAGTTCATTAGTACGCGCCTGCAGCGGTTCCTCGCCGGCGCGATCTTGGGCGATTTCCTTGCTTATCAACACTAGCACAGCCTCGATCTTCAATCGAACCATGCTGTGTTGCAGAACAGCAGCTTCTACGCGGGCTTCGAGTAGCGCGATAATGACGCGATCAATATCCGACCGAATGGTCATTAACCAATTCATCGCCTTTTCTGAATGCTCCGCGAAGCTCAACGCCAGTAATTCGGTGAGCGTCTTCAGCAAGTCGACAAACTGCACGCGATTCTTAGCGTCGACGATTCCGAGTATACACACGGCCACAAAAGCCAATATGTCTATGGACTGCGAAATGACTTCAGAGGAAAAACTGAATCGCATTCTTTCGTTGCGCTGCATACCGATGCCGCTGAATAGTGACCCCGTGAGCATCACAGGAAAGATGACATACGTCGCACCAAAGAAATTCTCTGATGTCGGACCTTCGACGCGCCTGAAAGATAGTAAATCAACTTCATCATTGCTCAGAAGATCGCGTGTTCTTAGTGAGCGTACAATTTCGTTCCAAGCTTTCGAAAACAACAACCAAGAATCGGACACGGCCTTCGTGCAGAGAGCTGTCGATGCGTCCGGCTTTGGTTCTGCAGTGACATTTGCTGTCAAAACTTTCGATGCAAATAGATGCACTGTTTCCGGCAAACTCAAAACGCTTGTTGACCAGCTATCTAAGCTACCCATTTTCCTGTATCTTTGAAACGCGCTGACGATGCCAAGTATAGTGATGTAAAAGAAAAATGTGTTGCCGAAGTACAGCAGCACGTTAGGCAACCATCGTTCAACTAACATCATGCCCTTGTAGCCGTAACGACGCGTCAACCGAACGATTTCGAGCAAATTTGCGGAAAAGAACTCGTTATAATCATACGCATCGCAGTCCTCTCCAGCAAAGTTGTAATTCCAGCAGTACAAATCAATCTGAAGGATTGCGCGTGTCGGCGCGACGAGCGCATTCACCATGAAAATGTAGTCAAAGATCAACTTCAGCAGCAATGTGACGATCCAAAAGCTCGTGTATTCGCGCACCTCGCGCGTACTCACGCCCTTGTTCACGTCTTGTGAAAAGTAGTCAGCTGAAGTACTGCCGTTCGTCAGTTCGACACCGAAAATATTGAGAAAGGTTAAAATCAAGTATGGTGTGCCGAGGAATGCAAACACAGCTCCAGAAATTATTCCTTGAGCGAGCGCTAACCCGGAAAGAATTACAGCCAATGCAAAGAATGCACGCACAATGGACTCTAAGCGACTGTGGAACAACGGCACTCTATCAAAGATCAATACTCTAGACTCAACGCAAATATGGATCATCGCCGCTGTAATTGCCGCCGTAGAAAATAAGTCAGGTCGCTTGAACGACGAAAAGGCGTGCACCACCATGAAGTGCAATAAAATGGAGAGCAACGTAAATTGTCGATGAAAATTGATGTACATCGTCATCCATCCCAAGTGCTCGCGATATGTCTTCTTGAAAATTTCACTCAAGCTCTGATCTTGATCTTTCGCCGCACCGGCGGAACGCATGAACTGTCTAAAACGCGCATACGAGCTTGTTCCCTTTTCGGCGTCCATACTCAGCATGCGCTGAATCTTAGCCATATCTATAAATGTTTCGTTGATGTCGTCGTAGCCCAACGATAGATGCAACTGAGCGTTGCTGCGAACATGCAGATTGAGAAACTGGTACAACGGTGAAACGATCGAGTCGACAAAGTCGCCAGGAGATAAATCTAATCCAGCGTCAGGCACGGCTCGACAATCAGTACCTCGAACGCTCACTGCTGCGGCCATCAGATGGAAAACCAGTAGCATGAACTCGGGCGCATATCTCAAATTCGCTGACTCTTCGTATATTAATTCGAAAAGTACAAGCTGACAGAGTTTTGCGTCCATAGTGACCGCCGAAGCCAACGTCTCCGTGTTTCGTGGCGCTAAGTTCATTCCAGTGTAGGCCAAGTATCTTCTATAGCTCTTGAACATCTTATCGTGAAGATGCTGGATCGCCCATTCATCTCGCTTAGACGCTGCAGCTTCTGGAAGCTGTGCGGTGTTCCAAAGCAGTGCTGCGCACTTATCAACAGAACTCTCTCGAGTGCTTTTCATCTCTCCCGAAGCAGCCTGAAAGCCAAATATATTTCCCAGACTTTGAGATATAGGAGCCAATTTTGACTTCCAGGCCTCTAACTCTCGTTCGATCGAGCTCGAACCGTTTGGTTCAGGGCCCTGCCGCGTGAGCGACGGTTCTAAATTTTCGCCAGAATCTCGGGACTCGGAGCTCAGCTCTGAGCTGAGCTTTCGCGATTCCGCTGAAGTACCAGTCAGGACAGTTTGCGCTCGTTTGTGCACTTCTAAAACTGTACGATCTAACTGAATCAACGATCTCAAGATCGGCATCTTGGAACGGGATAGCGAAAGCATCGCATCTCGCGTCGCTCTATTGATCTCGCGTCGTTTGATCAGCAAAGCGACAAATAGATAACCTCCAATCAACACTTTCAGCACTGTGCCGAACTCTACCTCTAGCTTCAACGCATCTACGGCCTCGCGATCTGGGCAGCTAGTGTCGCCAGGTTGTACATAAGCTGCCATCTCGTCCGTGATGAATTTCTGCACATCTTTAAAGACATCAGGCGCCGCAGGGCAGAGTTGTGCATTTCTACGGTGAATCTGGTTCATGTGGTGGCACGTAAAAAACGTGCTTTGCAAAGCCGTAGATACCGGATTCACGACGCCTTTCGGGTGATTCAATATCGCGCTAAAGTTCTCAAAATGCGCGTACACTGGTGTAGGATCACTCGCCTCAATTTTGATGCCATGGAAAGCCTCCGCCTCGGCACGCATGAAAAGGTGCATAGTACGGTTGTGATAGTTCTTCATCGACTTTGAGCAGTCGGGGTACTCATCGGTGCTGTAAGCAGAAAAAGCCTCGTCTTGCCCATGAAATATTGTACACGTTCCTCCCTTGGTCCATAAAAGTTTTAACAAGTAGTACGCCGCTCGCGGTCGAAGCAAATCCACCTTGTTGATGCTACATCTTTTCTTCACCGCCATCATGCCGAACCACTCTTCGGATACATACAAATCCGGCTGCGTTGGCGACATATACCCGCACGGGGAGTGCAAATACTCTTTTAACGAGGGACACACTCGGGAAATGGTCGGCATACGCTCATCCGTCGTAGGCACGGGAGTCACAGCTTTGCCTTTCCAGTATTCATCAACCCACGCCATAATCGCTCCTCCAGATGTGAATCGAACGCCACAACCTGCTTTACAAGTCGTCGCGTGGCGCTCGATATCTTCAACCATGGATGACAACCAGTCAGCTTGAGATACTTCATCCTCGGTGCCCATGGTGTCGTATCCGTTCCAGCCCTCAAGTTGGGGATGCAAGCTATAAGCATCGACACCGAACTCTGTAATCAAGAACGGCCGCGAACTGACTAAATGGAAACGATGAAAGATACCCATAGGAGAGAAATATCGTCGCGTATAAAGATTCACACCCCAAAAGTCTATTTGATCCATAAACTTGTCCGCAATCTTTATCCAACCAAGCGCGCCCCAGAGCTGAAATCCGACAAGGTGCTGCTTCTCCGTTGGCAGGTTGACATTAGCCAACGCTGTACCGCACAAAACGTTTTCCTCTCTGACTACTCCACACAACAAGTTCACAGAGCGCATGAGCTTTTCAACCGACGCGCCGAACTGGCATCCGCTCACACCAAAATTTTCAGCCAAATCCTTGTCGCACACAAACAAGTTCCATGGCCCGTTCAACTCGTTGCCGACTATCCACGCGACGACTGCCGGATGCTTTGCTGCGCGCACCAGCGTGCGGAGGTCGCGCTGCATTTCTGCCATCGTTTCCTCGGTGTTGAAAAAGCTCGTCGTTCCGTCCACAAAGTCATAACCAACGAAAATGCTAATGTTGTACGCGAGCGCTAAATCGAAAAACTGCTTGTGCCGTTTCGAAAACTTGAGGGTATAAATACGAATAGTATTTACGCCCGCGGCAGCCATTAAAGGCAAGTCTCGCTCGAAAATCCCGGCGTAATCGTTTGTGAAAAAGTCACCATATGGCTCGAACCAATCGGGATCCCAACCGACGGGCACGGGGGAGTAACACACCGCGCGCATGAGCCACGGTTTTCCATCTAAATATAAAGTTCTCCCAAGTCGACGCAATCGCCCAGTGTTCCACGTCGAATTCAACAGCGGTGGATCCAAGAAACGCTTCACCAATTCCTGCCCCGAACGCCGGCCGTGTTCGTATTCATCATCCACGAATGCCGGATCATAAATCTCATCGTCGCTCAACGCCAATCCCGGCTGCGAATTCAGCTCGTCCCGCAAACTCGTCTTCGTCGTCCCCGTCGACCTCGATTTCGCCGCCGACCGATCCTCGCCTTCCGCGACGACCCCAGCGACGTCATCATCTCGCGGCGCGTTCGCCCTCCTCGCCTTCGTCTGCCCGAGCGCCGCGACCGGCTCCGCCTCTCTCGCGCCCTCCCCTCGCCCTTCCCCTCGCGATCTCGCCCTCGGGTCATCGAACGCCCACACCTCCCCGGACAACCGCGCGTTCAACGCGTCGACATCCACGTCGCCAAGTCCTCCGTCGCGCGAGTTCGAGGCGAATCCATCGTTCGCCTTCGAATCGCTCTCGAGACGTCTCGCGCTCGCGCGCGCCCGTTCCTCGCCCTCTCCTCGCCCTCGACCACCGCCTTCGAACTCTCCTCGTCGCGCGTTCGCCGCGTCGTCATCGTGCGAGCGCGTTTTCGTCGTCGTCACCGCGAAAGCGATCGAGGCGAGCGCGCCGAGGGCCAACGCGATCGCCAACACCTTTCGCGTTCGCGCGCGCGCGCGCGACGCGCTCGCGTTCGACCTCGTCCCATCGCATTCGCGCGCGCGCCCGTCGTCGTCCGAGGCGTCGTCGACGACGTCGCGTTCGCGTTCGCGTTCGCGCGTCGCGCGCATCGCTCACGACGTAGCGCGCGCGTCGTGTGACGCGCGAAGCGAACGCGCGCGCGCGATGCGCGATGCGCGCGTTCGAGGGCGGAGGACGAGTGATGACTCGTCACCAGTCCCTCGACTCGTCCTTGACGAGTACGTCCGTGCGTCCTCGACGAACCGTGGTGTCCCGATCGCGACGACGATCGACGAGTGATGTCTCATCGACGAGTCGCCTGACGACGATCGACGAGTGATGTCTCATCGACGAGTCGCCTGACGACGATCGACGAGTGATGTCTCATCGAC
>Ga0222713_10002360_pt1 | contig 20285 bp, 34 predicted proteins | sample C33_649DmetaG_FD_165061 | JGI IMG/M metagenome (GOLD analysis project Ga0222713, IMG submission 165061) | Estuarine water microbial communities from San Francisco Bay, California, United States - C33_649D | ecosystem: Environmental > Aquatic > Marine > Unclassified | place: USA: California...
ATAGCCCCGGCTGGCGCAACACCAAGGGCGGACCATGCTGCCGCTACAGTTGTTGCCTGAAACAGGCCAATGCCAACAGCACCTCCTCCTAGATTGATTAACGCCCCGCCAGCCGTTGTTGAACCAGTGCCGCCATCTGTGATGTTAATCGGAACAGACAATCCAGCCGTGGCCGCATTGACAACATCCGTACCATCGCAATACAAAATGGCGCGTTCGTTCTGATTTACCGTCACACCTGTGCCAGCCGCTGTTTTGACTGTAAGCGTGTATGATCCTGTGGTGCGATTATCAACCCAATATTGTTGCACTGTTGTTGGAACGATAACATTCCTATTGCCCGTCAAAACGCCGGTAAATTTGTATGATACGCGATTTAATTCTGTGCCGGATAATGTGTAGTTTCCAGTCCCAGCTACAGAAACAACTTTGTAATCGAAGGAAAATTCAGCACTTTGACCGAAGCCTATTGTATAAAAATTCGTCCCATCCGATATGATTCCAGACGCATCACCGGGGCTGTAAGACTTGGTGGCGTCACCGTCAATCGTTGCCGTTCCACCGGGTGTAACAGTGACTGATCCTGTGCCGCTGTTGCGCAAATTCATAAACCAGTTGTTACCCACAGTTACCGGATCGGGAAGGGTTAGCGTTCCCGCCGCGCCTGTCCAGTTATACAGCTTTGATCTGTCTGTCGAACCGGCTGTATAATCAACACTGAAAGACGTGATAGGCATTGCTTGAGACAGCAATGTGCCAACAGCGATAAGGCCAGTTCCCGCCAGTGATGATGCAGAAGCGTTAGAGATACTGGCCCCAAACTGAACTGAAGCCCAAGAACCCGCAGAAGTTGTATTGTTCGTGAGGTAAATCTGCCATGCCGTGCCGGGCGTAACCACAATGATCTGAACACCATCAGAACGCTTGATCGTGATGTTGTAAGAACCTGTATTCCGAAATAAAACAGTCTCGCCAGTGCCTGCCTTCGTGGCATCTGGCATGGTTATGGAATATGCGGCGCTTGATGTAATATCCATGATGCGCGTAACAAGCGTTCCGCCCGTTGCTGCCTCAAGCGGCCAATTCACCGTTACATTACCAGTAAGGGAAAGAGAAGAATAACTGATTTCAGAAGGGTAAATATTAGCCCCATCAAAATCATCGGTATATGTGGTCATGGTTTAATTCCCCTCTCTCTGCGCACCACGATCCAGAACACGCCCTCTATCTTCAGCGACAAGAGCTTGCGCGGCCCGGTCATACAGCCCTTGCCATATCTGCACGCGCTCGTCACTTTTCATAAAGGGTGCTGCCTCAAGAAGGGTAGCATACAAAATTAGATCAGGCATATTTTCCGTGATGATACTGACCTGATTGCTATCAGATAATGGTTCCGGGCGTTCGTAATACAGTAGATTGACTGTGTACACATCATCAGGCGCTGGCCCCAATAACCAATGCTGGTAATCATAGTCAGCATACAATTCCGGCTGGCCTGTCACTGAATCTGGATATACAAACCTGATATATTCATAAGCCCGTGGAAGGACAGGCACGCCATCAATCATCATGCTCACTGTTTCGCGCCAACGATCCGGTTTTAGGTATGACGCAACGCCTATTTGTGTATCAAACGTCACGGCCCGCAAAAATTGCGTAACCTTTATTTCCCTGATAATGCGCTGCTCAGCAAGGTTAATCAGGCGGGGAATCTGGTCATATACAACAGGGTCATTGCTGTATCCTGCCTCAAGATACCTGCGCACATCCTCGCTAAGGCTTGTAAATGTTACGCTGGTCATGATACCCACACCACTGGTTTTGAGAATGACGGGCTTCTGCCCACAGCAACAATCTTGTTATTGCCTGAAATAATACCATTGATATCAGGCGTTCCCGTAATACCAGTGCCACTCTGTGTCCATGTTCCAGTTTGACCACTGATAGACTTCCACACTTTCGCACTGCCACCAACAACAAACCACTGCCCCTTTGTTGTGATGCACTGCGATAAATTCATACCTGTCGGTGTCGTCTGTGCGTTCCATGTAATAGCATCAGAAGAAAGCAGGATGGTTGAGAGGAAGGGCGACCCACCGCTCGCATCATATCCAACGGCACACCATGTGCCATTTTTGTATGCAACCCCAAGAAGCAACACCGTGCCGCCTACAGACCTGTCTGTCCATGTTATACCGTCCGTGCTTGTTGCGATATATCCATTATCTGCAACAGCCACAAACAAACCATTTCCATAACCTAAAGCACGTGCTGTTCCGATCAATACGTCACTGTGAGTTGTCCATGTAATACCATCTGAAGACGTGTAAGAATGACGCGTCTGGCCAACAGCAACAAACTTCGATCCGTTCCAAGCTATACCATAAATAGCTGTCCCTGTCGCCAACCCAACCGACCATGTCGTTCCATTATCATCAGAGTATGAAAGGCCTGTTGATCCAACAACAATCCTTGACCCGTTTGTTGAAAACGATCTTATGGTTGTGCCGAGGATGTTTGAAACACTTCCCTCTGTCCATGTACTCGCAGGATCACTCGCAGATGCAATGCACGGAAACAAACCAGACGTATCGACGCCACCTGCTACCCACTTTGTGCCGTTATAAACCACCGCGTTCAGCGTATCATCAGAGCCTGCTATTTCCTGCTCAGACCAGCTTACCGCAACCGGTGCAACACTGAATATCGCCGGGTTCATCAGATAGCCTTCCCAAAATAGGTGCTGCCGTCATATGTCCAGATATAGACATGGTTTGTTCCGGATGATTGCAACACAACACCCATAGCGCTGAATGATGATGATGTCGTACCGTCACCAACAATCCATGTTACCGTTGGCCATGTGATAGTGTAAGCACCACCATTCACAACCTGTAAGAACAATTCTGAATACTCGTTCCCACCAGCGCCAGAAAATGCAAAGGTAACATTTCCACCAACAGTTACTTTCTGCTTCTTGCCATTTGCAAAGTTAAAAGTTGTTGTGCCGCTGGTGACTGTTCCCTTGTCGGTCACAACATCCCATTGCCTATGAAACCGCCGCCATGTCGTACCGTCAAATATGAAAGAAACAGACAAACGATCTTCGGCAAGCACCCAATCAGAAGCCGCACCCTCAATGGTACTGCCGTTCCGGCCAATCGTTACGTCATTGCCACCGCGCCGTGTGACAACCACCTGATTGCCGCTCGCTGGTGTTGCTGGCAATGTTACGGTAAACGCACCGCCGTTGCTATCCGCCAACACCACAGCGCCCGCCGCAACAGTCGTGTTGCTGGTAAGGCGCGTTGCGTTCCCGAATGAGACGGTGGCAAAAGATAGATTACCCGCGCCATCTGTTGCCACAACCTGATTCGCAGAACCATCAGATGTCGGGTACTTCAGACCAGCAGGGTTGTTTATGACACGTTTTACAACACCACTGGCGTTTTCAGCATAAAGCGCCATGTCGGCATCGTTGTAATTTATTGCAAGCTCACCAGCCGCAAGATTGCCAGCAACCGGCGCGGCACCACCAGTTGTTGTGCGGTAGAGCTGAATTGGCGTATACCCACTTTGTGCCATACATCACCCCATCAATTATCTGGCCGCACAAACGGCAATGTTATGTCATCCGCTGGCTTCATCGGTAGCTTGTTGCCATCAATGGGATCCCAGCAATCGTTGCAAACCATTAATCCCGGCACATTACCATCTGGTTTAATGTCGCCTATGCGATAGTTAAAACCGCATCTATCACAGCGTGCCAGTCCATAACTTGCCCTACCACGGACGCTAAATCTGCGTGGCATTAGAGCGGCCTCCCAAAAAAGCGAAACTGCAACGGGCTACCATCGTTATCACCATCTCGTGCATTCTGAAGTGACATCTGTGCCTGTTGCGCCAGTAAGGGAACAACACTCATATCAACACTTGGCGTTGTCATGGCTAGACGATAGGCCAGACCGTCAATAATGGCCTGCAACCAGCGCTGCGGCACCTCAACATCGTTCCTCAGATTGTCCGTATCCATCACATGACGGTGACGCCACACGATACATTGCTGCTGCTGTTCAACGGTTTCTGTTGCAACAGGCCACACATGCAGCACCGGCTGCGGAATATCCCGCTGGTACCAATATTGAACGGGCTGCCCCTGCTGCCCCTTTTGCGCCAAGCTGAAATAATTGTCCCTGTTGATGCGTCCAATCACAATTTCATTCGGGTTTGCGCCAATCTTGACCCAGCTATATGACAGTGTGCCAGCACCAGTTACCCGAAAATATGTTGCAGAAACCGGCACATCAATATCAACCCAAACAATATCCCCAGCCGAAGCCGTGCCAGTCCATGTCGCAACCGTTGTATATGTTGCATCATCATTGCTTACAGCCAAGGTTAAGTTTGTGCTTGCACCAGACCACTTAATTCCGACAGTCGCAACATAGGTTGCGGACAACATCCTCAATTTGTAACTTGTCGTTGTGGTCGTTACTGTCCCACTCTGGATACCTACAGTCCGATACGCAACAGACAAAACATCCAGCGTGCCGGGAGGCAAATCAATCACAGGGTTATTTTGGTAAAATGGCAAAACCTGCTTGTCAACAGCCCAAGACAGCGTTTTGCCATTCCCAAGTTCACTCAAAAACAAGTAAAGCTCGTCTAGCGCATCCTGAGCCGATTCAACAGGTATGGCCTGCGGAGGCAATCTGCACCGCCGATAAGCGGCCTCAATTACCTTCCGTGCATCAAAGCCATACTGCGAAACATTGCCGGAAAACGCCATCGTTCATCACTTCTTCTTGCCAGCTTTAGGCTTCATGCCCATCGCCATCTTTTTGTGCATGGGCATCTTGGCATCGGACTTTACAGCCCCACCCTTTGCATACCCTTTTTTCATTTTTCCGCTTCCGCAATCTTTTTTCATGTTAAACCCTCAAGGTTGATATTAACAATTCCATGCTTTCAGAGAAAGGGCCTTCCGAGTTGGCTTCCCTTTTTCATCCTTCATGGGGCCGGGCATTCCGCTCATACGGGCGCAGAACGATTTCCGCCGTTTTGCATCTTTTTCCGTCTTGGGATTCGGTGCCGGTGGTTTTAATCCCGGCTTTCCGGGATTGTCCTTGTTGTACGATGCGCGTCCCTTGGCGTTTAGACCACCTTTCGGGTCTTTACCTTCCTTGCGCTGCCAAGCTGGTGTCTTCTTACCCGCCATCACGCACCTCTGTCTTGACCTCAAAACGCAAGACAATATCCTGCCCACTCTCATCCTGCCCTACCATATCACGCTGAAGCGATACGTGTTTTTTACCATCGGCAAGCACAGAGCCTGTTTCATACCATTCAGACCATGAGGGTTCAGATTCCTTGATAACCTTCTTTTTAGCCATGTCAGAATCCCTTCAGTAGAATGCCGTTTGCCCCCAGCACCGCGCCAGTGCCCGCTGAAGAAACAATACCACGAATATGCGTAATGTTGTAGTTGCTCTGCACGACAGCAGCAGAACCGGGGTTGGGCGGCGTTACGGCAGAACCAATATTGAACCATGTTGCCTGATTATCAACACTGCCCTGCATGGTAATCGAAGGCGCTGAAGAACCACCTGTGGCCCTGTTTGCAACAAGCTGCAAATTCATGCAGTTCGATACGTCAAACGCAGCAGTTGTGCTGTTTAACGAATTAACATTGATCGTTCTGTCAATAAATTGACGAATCAATGACCCCTGATCTGTTGACACGTTTCGGGTGATGCGGAATGTGAAAGACGGCGTTGTCCCGGCGATTGTACAAACATACCGCATTGCGATGCCGTTACGCTGAAGTTTGGGTGTGCGCAAAATCGTAGTCGCGGAAATACGCGGGAAATGGTACCTGTCAATCCAGTTTGTGCCGCCGTCCGTGGATTCCTGCAATACAACATCAAGTGTTGGAGTTGTTCCGGAAACAGCAGTCACAACAACATTTGAAACAAACGAATTACCGGCATCATTGACAAAGGCGTCACTGGTAAATGTCGCGGTTCGAGCGGCGGACGCCACATCTTCAAAAAACCCGATAAAACCAGATGTTGTAAAGATAGACATGGCATAGCCTCTTTTTATCTCATAAAGGAAAGAAGGCGGGGTTTCCCCCGCCCCCCTGAATTACACCGAAGGAACATACTGAACAGTCAGACGAACACGCGCCTGCGTTGTCAAAATAGTGCCGTTCGGATCAACGGTCACAACAACATTGGTATTGCTACCAATATTAGAGAGCGCCAGCACTTGCGCCGCGCTAAGCGTTGGCGCTGCCCGCGCAGTACTGAACAGGTCAACGCTGTTCATATACTGCGTGCTAGCCGCTGCCGTTCCAACAGTAACAGGCAAGGTTGTCGCCGTGCCGCCGCCCACAGAAGGGGCAACAACACGATCAACCTTGTAATCAACAATGCTGCTGTTGGCTGGAAGTGTGATTGTTCCACTTACCGCTGAACCGTCCGCCAAGGTTGTAACCTCGACAGACTTCATCAGCACGGCAACGCCAAAATCTGTCGACGCGCCCCTACTCGGATTGCTACCGGCAGTAATGCCATTTTGGAAATACGAGGACATGATTAAACCCCCGCATTACCAAAGACACCCCGATAGTTCGTGGCACCGACGGCAAACCGTTCGCGGCCCTTAATCTTCATGGTGTCGGCCTCAAACGAACCATCATTGGCCAGACGTGGCTTTCCATCAGGATGCCAGAAGAACGAAAGACCGTGCGGCGCATTTGTGACAATGAACCACGGCGACACCAATGCCGAACTGGTCAAACGGGTCATTTTAACAACACCGTTTTTGAAGTCAGATACATATCTAAGTGGAGACACATCGTTGTTGGTGGTGCCAGCACGTAGCGTGTTTTCCATCAGAACAACGCCGTTCAGGTAGTTGTCCTTGGAACAAACCAACGTATCGGATTTCAACCCAATGATCTTGCCACGGAAGTCACGCGCACCCCAAACCTGAGCAGTAGCCGCCTCCAGCGACGTTTGCGCCAAGGTCGCAGCCGTCAGAAGATTGCTTTGAACGCCAGCAAATTGAGGATGGTTTGCACTGCAAAGTGCTTGGCCATCACCAATCGGGAATGCGCCATCAAATGCACGATTCAGATAATCAGCACACTTGATTTCTTGCGCCTCTAGCAATGACCGGGTGATGTGTTCCGAATATGTTTTAGTCATAGACGGAAGATCGCCATCCTCGATCAATTCTTGGGTGAGGGCGCTCTGCAAGGCATACGTCACATAAAGATGTTCGTATGTCAGTTCAGTGCCGCCATCATCGGAAATTGTCGCGGAACCGGGCAATTTCTCACGCGCAACATCAAAACCATACATCATGGTTTCGCGATGCAGCGCATTCCGCATACCAGTCTGCTCTTTGAATACCTTTTTCCATTCAAGTTCTGTACCTTCATAGATACCCTTGAACGTCTTAAGGACTAGGCCTCCGGTAAGGTCTGGAAAATTAGAAGACAACATAACCATAGGTAGCTCTCCTTATGATACGGTATTTACGGCAGCGCTCAAATCGTGTTCGTTAATGTAAACGAACGCATCAATGAACGCATCGGTAAGTGGAGTGCCGGGATCAAAGCTATCAATAATGAATTGACCACGGGTTGCCTGTTTTGCTGTCAGGTACGTTTTGGAAATACCTGTTACAGTAGAACCAGCAGGTGATTCATTCGGACGCCAATCACATTGGCCATTAACAAAGCCCTGAACGGTAGTGCCGGGGCTTGGATTAGCAAACTGAACCCGAATTTTAGTGCTGCGCGGAACAATGACATAAGCCTGAATGGCTGTGGCCACAGTACCAGAAGGCCAGTAGTTCGACTGCACAATAGCATTCTGTGCATTGCGATACTGAACCCCTTGGAAGATACCCAGCAGGTTTTCCCCATCGGTTGTACCTGAGCGTGTGCCATCACTGGTAGCAAGCTGAATCGTGCCATCAGTGTGCCACTTCACAGGATCGCCCTTGAAGATATTCTGTGCGTATCCGGACGCAATAGCATAACCGGGGCCGGAAAACCGAAGCTCTCCGGTCTGGTCATTTACAGGCAGGAAGCCTGAAGCTTGAGATGTACTAGCCATCTGTTAGATCCTTTCTGTTAAAATCTGGCCGGTTTGCTGGTAATTCCCATGGAACCGAAGCCGTCTCGTTGGTTGATGCCCACCATCGCTGCCTCAACACGACGTTGAGCGAAAACCTCTGATTTCATTCCAGCAACAGCTTGGTCTGGCAGCTTCCGATAAAAGAAATTCATCAGAGCTTGCCATCTGGCTTCGGGGATTTTCATCAAGACCATTTCCTTGACGCTAATCATATCTCCGCCTGATTCACTGCGTGGAAAGTTTGGAAATTCCTCAGGCCGGACTAGCTCATATCCAATCTGGCTCTTATTAGCGATATCGCCCTGAACATTCTTGGCTGCCCAGTAAAGCCGATATCCGGGAATTTCTCCGGGGAATGCCAGCGGGTTGCTTGTGTCCCGCTCAAGAAACCGTTCAAAATCAAAATCATCATTAAGATCAACTGGCGGCGCTTCGTGTTGCGCGGCTAAGTTCTGTTTCGATGACTTTTTGAAAGTGTTTTCTTCAGTCTGCATGTCCTATTACTCCATTCTATAATAGATTTTTGGTTCGGTCAACTCTACTTCTTCTTGCCGTTTTTAATGGCTTCCCTGATTTCCTCAGGGGTCATAAAATCAAGCCAAGCCTTAGGCACTGATATTGTAGTGCCCGTGCCTTTTCTGCCTTGCCCAACAACAGGGCCGCCTTTCTGCTTTCGCACTTCCGGCTTTTGTTTTTGTGCTACTACCGCGCCCTCATCCACAAAATCGTCAACCCTGCGCTGTAATTCGTTCCAGTAAGCCGCTGTGTTTGGATTGTACCCCTCAGACACCAATTGCCTATCGATTGTCATGGCAAGTCGTGATTCCTTGTTTACCCCTTGCCCGGTGCGTGCATCAAACTTAAACCACGGGTTTTCCTGCACGAAGTTCTCGAAAAAATGCTGGCTCACATCTTGGTTAACACGTGGTGCAACAGGTGCTTGCACAGATTGTACAAGCTGCTGCTTAGCTTCAAGCCGCCGTTGTTTCTCGACAATTAGTAGGGCCTTAATTCTTTCGGCTTCGGCTTTGACATTGTCGTCACCGTGAACAATTGCTTGATCGTAGTAATACGTGGCATGCCGGTAGTTATCATCCAACTTGGCAATTTCCTGATCCAACACAGAAAGCTGCACCTCATTAAACCGGCGCATCATTGCAGCTTGCTCCTGCTGCAACTGTGCGTTCAGTTTTTCAAGCTGTTCAAGGCGCTGCCTGTTATATTCCCTCGCCCTTTTCTGGCGCTCACGGCGCTCTTTCCGCGTCAGTAAATGAGACCGCTCAGGTTTTTCAGGTTCTTCACCATCTTCAGGCTCACCGTCTTCGGGCGTTTCATCACCTTCCGGATCGTCTTCACCATCATCGCCGTTTACCTCTTGTCCCGAATCACCATCCGGCTCAGAAAGTTCGGCATCCTCGATCTCAATCGTGATTGTAGGTTCATCAGCGCCGTGCATAGAAGATATCAGTTCTTCCAATGCGCGTTCTTCATCCTGTTCGTGGTCTTGCGTCATGGCTCACCTCACATAGACACAGAAACGCCGTGCAACTGCGCGTTGACAGGATCGACAACATTGCAGCCAACAACGTCAATATCTGGAATAATTGCAACCAAGACACGGTCGGACTCGTCGCTCGTATCAACAGGATCGACCATAAATTGATCCCCAGCCCATTTGCGCACCACGACAAAATCACCAACCTTCGGGCGTTTATCCCTGTCCGGACTCCATTCTCGGCCCTTTCCTGTCCCCTCAAAAGCATATGGCCCGATTGCCAAAATCTTAGCAACAATCGTTGATTGCTGAACCCCAGATTGCGTGTCAGGCACAAGCAAAACGCCACCTTTTGTTTGCTTTCGCGGCTGTCGAAGCTGCACCAAAAGCTTGTTTACCACAGGCTCAAACTCAACCGCGACTTTTGGAAAGGCCGCATCCATATCGTACACATAAGCCATTTCACACATCCTTAACTTGACGACAATCACATGCCATCATCTTCCATCAGGCGTTTGTAAGTGGCATCCAGAAGGTGTAAAGCATCAAGCATTCCTCGATACTGTCCCCTTAGATACCCATAACCAGCATCGCCTGTTTCTGCTGGTTTTTTCATGGCCGCCTCGGCGTGCTGTTGCATCATTGTTTCAAGCTCGCGCCGCAATTCGGCCAATAACTGAAGCATTTACACCCCCGGATTGATGCCACCACCGGTTGAAACGGCGTAACGATCACCTGTCATTGACTCAGCAATCGCCAGTCGCATCGCAGTCTGGTTATCATCAGAGTTCATTTTTTCACGCATCTGCATTTCAATTGTAGCACGCTGGTTTTCCGCCTCCTGTTTGAATTTCTCAAGCTCAAGGCGCATCTGGCCTTTAAGCTGCTCAATCTCAAGCATCGGATTCTGCACCCCCGGCTGCTGTTTATACTGCTCAGCCTCCTGCACCAGAGCCTGAACCTCTGGCATAATCGGCGCAAGCGCTTGCTCAATCTGTGCTTGCGTATTCAGAATCAGCATGGTCTGCGCATCTGTATCATCTATGACCACGCCTTCCATGAGTTCGTCAGCCTTCACCACGGCCTCATGCGCCTGTGTCAGATACAGCTGGCTAATGTGCTGCAAGATGTTCTGCACAATCGCAGGTAGGGCAATTGGCCGCACAGAAGGACTCATCAGAACAGGTGACTTAACAAACGCCATATGCACCTTAATATGTCCTATGTGATCTTGTTTTGGTAGCGCCACAAATGGCCTTCCCATCGTTGCAGCCACATTCTCAGACACAGGATCAAGGTCTTCACTGCCCGGCATGGGCTGCAAAACATCACCAGCCGGTATCTTAAGTTGTTCTAAAAATCGCTCCTCAACCTTACGCTGGTCATACAAAGCAGGGGTTGCAGCCGCACGTTGCATAAGCGCCTGAACCTGTGCAAAACGCTGTGCCTCGCTAAAAATATGCGGCTCAGACACCGGGATAACATCCACGGGGCCGTCAAAATCTTCAGGCTTTACGTCAAGCCCTGTATTCCAAAGCTCTAAAACTTCCTCATCAACCCAAAAGTGATTGATCCGGTACAAAATACCAAGCAGGCGTCCCATTGCGTGGTGCATCCTGTGGTGTATCTCTGAAAAAACAACAGCACCCTGCTCAATAAGCGCCAAGGTGGTACCTACAGGCGCGTTCGGATTGCCGTCAGCAACCCTGTCCAGACCAACATCGACTGTTTCTTTGGCCTGCTTTACAACGTAATCAAGTAAATTTGCCAGCACCGGGGACGGCCCCGGAAATGGCAACGGCATAGCGTATTTTTTAATGTCATCTGTGACTGCACCAGCGTCAATCTGCGTTGATTGCCCCGGACGGATATCAATAGACTGCCCTGTCGGGCCACCCTTGAGTGTCAAAAATGACGGAATATTTTGGATTGCAGCGCTGTCAAGTAATGCTCGTAGCGATCCTGTCGCGCATCGCGCAAGATCACCGATAAAATGCACAAGCCCTACAGGATATGCACCCCGCCACGGCAAACAAGGCAGCTCGACAATCCAATCTAAGCGCACCTTCAGCGCATCATCCGGCTTCCAGTTTCGGTAGAGTGACAATACTTTCAAACTGGATGGATCAATTGTTATCAGATACGGCGCATCGTCGCCCTCAATATCAAGATAACATGATACCTCATACAGCTCTTTGAGGCCATCCTCAGTAAAACTTGAACGATCCGCGCCCTCAATTTTGTCAATTTCAAGCTGTGTTTCCGTCACCTCATCAAAATTTGAAGCAACCGACACGTCAACACCATAACGCTCTTTAATGTCACGGTCTGTCAACCTCAGAACGTGCGTAATCCGTTCAGCAGAATCAAACGTACTGGTTGTAATGGGCGTAAACACATAATCAAGGGGCACATCCTCGACAACAGGACGCTTGAACCGATCCGACCAGTACATCTTGACGTAGTGCACGCCTATAAGCCCAACCTGCGTCAGAGCCTGTCCAAGTAAAGGCCGAAACTCACTCATCTGCTCGGTGGTTTGCCAGCGCATAAGCTCGGCAACACGTTGTGCTTTCTTGATCTTTTCGTGATCCTGCTCGCCTAAAATCTTAGACTTAACCGGCCCGTTCGCAGGAAAAATCTCGCGCATAACGCGACTGGAAAAATCAACACACGATTGAACCATAATAGGATGCGTGACGGTTGATCCGCCATCAATGCCAAGGCCGCCGGGTGCTGGCTCACCAAGGCCGGTTAGCCTCAACGCCTCAGCATACTTTTCATCTTGCGGCCTGCGTTCCTCGCGGTCTTTATCAATGTCAATCACAAGCTGTTGCGCAAGTGCGCGCAACTTCTGCTTATCGACAGCATCAACAATGTTTTCAAAGTGTTCCCGCGCTTCGTCTGCGGTTGTATAGCCCTCGTCGTCTTCATCAAAACTAATTTCGACCATATCCATTTCTGGTACGTCAGCGGTAAACTCAATCTCTAGTTTCTGTTCTTCCACGGTCGCACCTTACGAATAGGGGTTTACAAATTTTCTTTCAGGCTGCTCAAAGTCAACCACAGGATTAGCATACTCCTGTACATCGAGCAAGCTCGACGCTCTCATGTACAAAATAGCCTGTGACCAGCTATCGACATAATCATCATGACCACCACCGCCCGGCTTAAACATTTCAAGCTGTTTTACAAACGGCTCCGCCCAACCTGCGATTGATCCGTCACATTTTGTGCTTTCCGGCAACCAGATCTGACCATTAGCAAGGTAAGGTAGCGCACCATGCACACGGCTTGTCTTGTCACCAGCTTGCTTGTTCCGTTCGATCGAAACAGCACCAATCCCGCGCTTTCTCAGGTCTGGTATCAGCGCATGGCCAGACGCCTTGTTTTCAACCAGCACGCAATCGGCACGCCTTGGGATTGAGTAACCGTAGCCGTTTGACTTCATGGCATATTCTTCGTTCCACTCTCGGATTGCAGCCTGCAACAACGTAGGGTAATCCATTCTCTCCGACCAGCAATCAATCAGCATGGCGTTCATCCGGCCATCAAACCGGAAAATGCCCCACACCGTGAAAGCTGTGCAATCTGCGGTTTCCTTTTCAGAAAATGCCGTGTCAAACGATTGAATGATTGTCGAAAAGACGGGTGTTTTGCGCTCATTAGGCCATACTTTCCACCATTCGCGCTTGATAATACCACCACCTAAGGGCGTTGGACGTTGCTGGTACTGCGCCGCATAGGCATAAGGCCCAAGCTTTGACTTAAGCGACTCAACCTCTGATGCGTCAAAACGCTCAGGTAGTAAAAGCTCACCGGGTTTTGTGCGGGGATCTTTAAATATGGACGTTTGGCACGCATGGTCTGGCTCAAATTCCATTGGTAAACAAAGGTGTTCCCACTTGTCCGGTTCAATTTCAAGGGCAATGCCCGTGGGATCGTTCACATCCACACGTTGCATAATCAGGACAAAACAATCCGTCTTAGGGTTGTTGATCCGGCTTGGCAACACCTCCCGCCAGACCCGCGATGCCTCTTCGATAACAGATCTTGAGTTGCTTTCTTTCACCGATATGGGATCGTCAACCAAGATGCGATTACCGCGCTTACCCGTGACATTCATGCTCGACGATTGCCGGAAACCGTTATCCATCGTCTCAAAGTAGTGCTTTTGGTTCTGGTCGTCCTTTAGTTTCACGGGCCAGCGCGCCTGAAACCACTCACTTTGTAAGAGATTACGCGACCTTAGACTATCGCGCCCTGACAACTCTTCGTTGTGTGCCACCGATATGTACTTTGCCCACGTCATGCCGCGTGGCCCCCACTCCCACATCGGCCAAAACACACACACAAGTAGAGATTTTGCAAATGATGGTGGGATATTGATAATCAGGCGCTGTATTTTACCATCTGTGATTGCTTGCAGGTGATCGCATACTGCTTGCATAGGCCAGCCCCACACAAGGGGTTCTGCGGGATGCAAAACGTGCCAAGCCTGCTGCACAAAATACGCCAGAGAGCGCCTGCACAGCTCTTTATCAACGTTAAGGATATCAAGCTCTGTCAGCTTCATCGCGTTCGGATTGTTTTCGTTGTGCGGCCATGATGGCTTTCAAAGTGCCGTCATCGAGCAGGGACACGTCAAGCGTTGCTTTAGGCGACATGCTACCATCGCTTGATTGACTATCCACGATTGTTTTTTCAGCGTAGTTAAATCTCGCCGACAACAAAAATTTAGCAAACGCTGGGTTGTATCTCTCAGCTAGCCCACCCTGCACAAGCATGGATTCGCAGAACTGCTTAAGCTCTTGATATTTAAGCTCAAAATCACGGTGCTTGTAAGCCCAATTTCGGAAGCTCTCAGCATTAACGCCTAGCATCTGAGCACAACCCTGAAGCGAGGGCCATACGTGCCCCTCAATTTCGCGCCACCCACCAGAAATATATGCGTCAATGGCATCAAGTGTGGCCTGACCTCTATACTTTGACGTGTATCCTGTTGTGTGTGGCATCGTCATGTGCGCCCCCTGTCAACATAATAGTGACAATCATAGGTGCGTGCGTGCGCATTGTCAATGTACAGTTAACAATGACAATCAACCGTTCTCGGCCTGTGCTGATTTCCATGGCCAATAAGGCCGCGCTGAAATGCGGATTGGTGTTGGGATCGGGCGCACCGGTATCAATAATCACCAGCGTGCGGCTTGCGCTCAGGCGGTGATAGCCGCCTTGGGGCAGGGTGCGCAGCGAGCGTCCCCGGCTGTCGGCCCGGGTCAGAATGGTATCGATGGTTAACGGATCGCCCTGATTGCCGCCCTGAAAACTGGCCAAGGCACCATCGCCATGCCGCCATAATTTCAGCGCCAGCGTCATGCGGCTGATGGCGGTGGTCAGAAAGCCGGGAGGCTTTTCATGCGCGAGAGCAAAGCAATTCCGCAGATCAATCAAGCCCCGCAGCGCCAGCATGTGGCGTTCCGGATTGCGTTCATTCAGACAGCCATCACCGAGCAGGTGCCGGGTAAGGGCGGTTTCCAGCGTGTCCAGCGCAGCCTTGAGATGAAGGGATTCCGGATCGAGGCATTGCGCCGCCAGCGCCCAGCCCGTAAGGCTGACCAGCGCATCTGCGCCGGTCAAGCGCCCGGGCAACAGGCGGCTTAGATGTCGGGCCGGCGCATCATGGCGCGATAGAGGCGCTCGCGAAAGCTGTGATCGGCATTTTCCAGAAAGAAATCATGCAGTAACAGCCAATGCCGCAATCTGAGGCCGGTGGCGACAGCGTCCCAGCCGGGTTCGGCCCAGCGTTCATAATGGTCAAGCCATTGGCTGCACAGGGTGCGGGCGCGCTTACGGGCCTGATCGCCCCCTTGGCTGCGCAGATCATGCAGCCAGCCAAAACCGTGCAGGGCGATTAACACCGCTGTGGGCTGGGGCAGATCGGGAATAAAGGGATCGCTGTCAATTGTGATGATCCGCCCGCACAGATGATAGCGCCCGGCCAAAATATCCGCCCCGCGTGCGGGATCGCCCGGCCAAGGATCGGCAGGCGTTACCCGCAACCGCCGCGGCATCAAGACGAGGCGCAGGCTTTGTTGATTGACGCTACGGAACAGCGCGCGGAAAGCTAAAAAACATAGTAAAATCATAGCCTTATCTTTTGATCGTGTTTTGATTGTTTCCTGCTGGTTTACAATAGATGGGTTTTGCGGTTTGATTGTAGACTGTTCATTGACAATTCCAGCATATTTTTGATTTTCCATAATTCTGGTATTACGCGTGCGCGTGCGCGTGTGCGCGGGTGCCCTAATTATTTTTTTGGGTCAAAAAAAAATCAATTTTGTGCATTTTCGCATTGACAATCGTTTTTGACGGGGATAGATTAGGGTTATCGGACAACACAAGGATGAGGATTAAAACCATGACAACCAAGAGACAATATCTAGCAATCGTCCATACATATGGGATCTGTTGTGATGAGGATGGCGCATATATCGGAGAGATATATGTGTTTGGCTCGACAAAAGAGCGTGACGATTTTGTCGATGATGGGCCTGATTATCGGAGTAGCCGTGGCTTTAGGCAAGCTATAACGCGCCGTGAGGCCATGCGCACTGCGGACGCAATTTATTGGCAGCACTAATGAGGCAAGCCATGAAAGGATCTTTGGGAATGTCCAAAAAATATCAAGATGAGTACGTTATAAATTGTAAAGGTGACGCTGTCACCGGAGATGAGATCGCCTTTGTTGAGGCGGTTTTTGAGGGATCTTATAGGAGCCCAAAATATGTGGGCGAGAGAACAATTTTTGGAAGAATCGTGAAAGATTCGTATGGTGCTGAAAAGCAACAACATACGTTCACGATTCTTGTGGATTTTGTTGAGGGGGCAAACAAAAAAGACGTCATTGTCGGATCAAAAATCCGGCGCAAAGGCCGTAACTTGTACGGCATATCGACGATGCGCAAGGCATGGGTTGATGAGTCGATGCGCAAGGTGGCGCTTGCTGAAAAGCACGCGAGGGGTGGTGCGGCACGCGCCGAGCGCGACCATCGCAAGGCAGGAGGATTTTATGGTTGAATTTTTTGTTATCTCAAAAGAGACATTTTTACCGATCCGGATCGTCTGTGATCCGGAAAGGGAAATAATTGACGGTAAAAATGAAAGGATTATGTCATATAATGACTACTATCAAGAGTTGTTATACAACATTGATGGTAATGACGAGTTCTTCGACGAGGAAGAGCCTGCAACCTACGGAATATCGTTGCTATTCCGTGCATTAAAAAAAATCGGAGAGTTAGAAATGGCACACTTTAGGGTAAGTGCTGCTGAAAGTACGGCCTTGTCGATACTGGGAGGTTAAACTGATGCATTTTTGTATTGACAATCGTTCTTGGTTGGGATAGATTAGGGTTATCGGACAACACAAGGGGTACGGATTATGAGTACAAAAGAACAGATTGACTTAACGTACCGGCACGATGGTTTTTGGATAAAATTCTTCCCTGTGAGCGATGCGGGGGTGGGTTTGTACGAGTCAATGCTGATGGCTGGGAATGAAGCCGTTTTGACGATACATGCTGATGCATTTATCCGTGCTTTACGAAAGTCTGGCTACGTTGTCAGGCGATCAAAAGAGCCATCGTCCAAGTCATTAGAGTGGACCTCAGAAGACGAGGCTTTACTCTCAGCTTTAAACGTATAATCAGGGGCAACGACTATGACAAACAGAAAAACCTTACACCAAGTTGCACACGCAATTTGGAATGGCTGTGCGTTGCCAAAAGATTATGAAAACTTATGTAGAGTTGTTAAAATTATTTTGAAAGAGGAACGATACAATCACATTTGTGAGAGTCATTCTGAAAAAATAGCCCAAATGATTCAAGAATTGAGATGTAAAATTGATATTAGGACTCATGGATACTCTTTTGGGAGTTACGGGATGGTTCCTGATTCGGCCAGAAAAGGGAACCAATTGAAATGTTTGGATGATCCATTAGTTATTCGGAAAAGTTTAAGAATGTTACCGAAATATGTGTGGTTTGGAATATTACAAACCAGACGTGAGGAAAAAAAATCAGGAGCTCAAGTCGGGGACGCCAGAGCCGTAGGTTGGGTGGAGGATGAAAATGACACACTTTAGGGTGAGTGCTGCTGAAAGTGCAGCATGGTTTGCGCACCGGCGGGCCGCTCGGCGTCGGATGTTTTGGGCGATGCTGATTGACGGCATCGTGATCTGGACACTGTTTGTTATGATGTCCGGACTAATGATTTTTTGTTGGGCGGTGTGGGGATGATGGACAAATTATCCGGGCTGAATGACCTTGATCGTTATGATCTGATTGAGGATTTTGAGAGGATGAACCCGGATTGTGTGTACTCCACTCCTAATGAGATTAACGCCCGACGCGTTGCTCAGAAATTGGATCGGAAGAACACGAAACGTGAGAAACGTGAAAAGAGGAATCGGAAAAATGAAAAAAATCATCACCGGCCCAACGGGGTCTGGAAAAACATATCAGGCCATTAGCCGGGCGCGGGCCTTGGGCCGGTTTGCGTATGCAGCGCCGTGCAGGCTGCTGGCATACGAAAGTTTCATAAAATATGCGGGGCCAAGTGATCGTCTGGAGACGGGCGGTGCCCAAGTTATTCTTGGACGTGGCAGTCTGTTTACCTGCTTTTCCGGGATCAACCCGGATCATATCCGGCAAGGCCGATCGAAGAATTTAACATTAAGCGTATCGGATACCTAGATGCGCTTGTCCGGATGCGATCAGGGGTATCAACCCTGATAATCGCCTCATCCATTAAGGATGCCGATTGGTTTTCTACAAAATACGAAGCATCTCTAATAACCAGAGAGTTTTCGGAGTATCATATTTTTAAGACAATGATTGATTTTCAGGAGGGGAAAATCAACCGTTTGGTGTCAACTAATATCGCCGCACAAGGGCTCAATTTACCTTGTGAGAATCTGATTCTCCATCTCAATAATTGGGATGGAAAAAAGGATATTTGCCAGAAAATTGGGCGTCTTGGACGCCCCTTTATGGGCAAAAATGACATAGCTCTGACTGTGTCATATCATTGTGATATGGATAGTTATGACGCCTCATATCACAGCGCGACAGAAAAACGTCTGGATGCTTGGGACAACCGGCTGGTTGTCGAGAGAATTGTACAACCGGGCGGTGATCTGGCGCACTGGAGGGTCAACCTTGACCATGTGCCAGAGCCTGACAAAGATTATCAGGAGCCGGGGCGTGACCGGGGTTGCGAGCTGCTGATTTACAAACAGCTCAAAAAAAGATGGCGTGCGGAAGCCGAGGCCATGAATAATGAAATTATCAGGTTGGTAAACAAACCTGAAGTAACGGCCAGTGAAGCGCGTGAACGCATCCCTGAAGCCATGTGGCGGTGGATGATGGACGAGGAGGACATGACCGAGAGTGAGGTTATGGAAAAGAGGATTGCAACCGGTGATAGGTATTATCCGGTTTGATGTTTGATTGCCAGCCCTACGCCCGTGCTTGTTAAGCACGAACAGGCTGGCGGGGTGGTGACAATTTATCACCACCCTTTTGAAAAATGGAGAAAGAAATGAAAAAATCTAAGCTCAAAACCGCCGAGGTGAAGGGTGCAGCAGTCGAGGAACAGCGTATTTTTCACGCATTTTCTGCACCCAAAAATGCAAGAACCCCCTTTTTTATCAGGGGGTTATGCAGTGATCCATTCTAGCAATAAGGGATCAGTGGGTCAACCGTAACTATAATAAATATACGCGTTTAGAAACAATGATTCTAGCAATAAGGGATCAGTGGGTCAAGCGTAACGAGTCAGAATTTGTGGATAAGGTGCGATTGCGCCGAGCAATCTTAAGGTGCGATGATAATATCGCGGTATGGTGCGATCCACCGAAACAACCTATTCTAACTTTTGATGAGGACGGAGATGTTGCTGAGGCCCAATACCCTGAATTGACTCCCGATGAGGAGTTTGAGGCGTGCTGCCACTGGGTGGCGAAGGAGGATTGACCATAACGGCCATAATCGCAGGCTTGGTGCCGTGAACGTTACCAAGGCGTGCAGTTTAACCAAAGAGCCCGGTGTCATCACGTCAAAGACACCGGGCTATATGATGGTGTACGACACGGGGAAGCGTCATGGTGACTTCAACGATGTTTTTTTTGTTGTCGATACCGCGGGGACGTGGTCGTCGGTCGTTCCACAACACTTAATATGTCCACAAGACGAAGATATCCTGACTGGTAAAGAATTGCTTGTCAACGAGTGGAGATTCCATCATGGGACACATTTTGTCGAGTCAGCCTTGCGCAATCGCAGGGAACGTCTTCGGCGGGATGCGAGCAACATGATATCGCTAATCGGGGCAATCGCAATTTTCATTTTAACGCATGTCTTTATCAGGTACTACTGAGGGTAAGGCACTATTTCCCTCATTACCCCCAGACTGTCTCCAGCTCCGGGGTTTTTTACTCTGCACTCTTTTTTGAAAAAAGCCTAAATTTCGACCTCTGGTGCGTTTTACCCAAAAAGCCACCAAATCCCCGCGAAAACCTAACAAAACGCACACAGCCCCCCTTAGAATTGGTTCTAGGGCCATTCCTAGAGCGT
>Ga0222713_10002361_pt1 | contig 20275 bp, 19 predicted proteins | sample C33_649DmetaG_FD_165061 | JGI IMG/M metagenome (GOLD analysis project Ga0222713, IMG submission 165061) | Estuarine water microbial communities from San Francisco Bay, California, United States - C33_649D | ecosystem: Environmental > Aquatic > Marine > Unclassified | place: USA: California...
TTCTTTTAAATAAAACGTTTGTTTTTTTGATTAGTTCTTGCACACTCTACGACTCAAAAAGCAATAAAAACTTAAATAAAATAGTTGGTCTGCTAATTCATTATCAAGCTCCCCGACCACCGCCCATAAGTTTAATAGCCCAGCGAACGACCGCCATCGACAGCAATCGTTTGGCCAGTAATAAAATCGGCGTGGTTTATTAAAAAAGCAGCCGTTTTAGCAATATCTTGAGGTGTTCCAGCGCGTTTTAAGGCATTACGAGCAATAATTTTCTCGCGTAAAGCTTCATTAAATTCGGTTTCATCGTCAGGCCATAAGACGATACCCGGTGCAATAGCATTCACACGAATGTCGGGCCCTAGTTCCATGGCGAGGCTTTTAGTGAGCATCACTAATCCGGCTTTGGCAATACAGTAAATCGAATAATTTTTTAAAGGACGTTGGGCTTGAATATCAACCAGATTGATAATGCAGCCTTTATGTTGCTTGAGATAGCGCGCTGCACTTTGTGCTAAAAAAAAAGGTGCTTTCAGATTGCTTGCCACTATCTCTTCCCAAGTCTTAGGCGTAACCTTTCCTAAAGGGGTAGGATAAAAGCTCGATGCGTTATTAATTAATACATCCAGTTGCCCCCATTTTTTGATGGGGGTTAGGATTAATTCTTCAAGCTTATCGGTTTTACAGAGATCAGCGCCTACTATTATGGCAGAATCGGGTCGTTGTTGGTTCAAGCGGTGACATAAGTGAGTTGCTTGCTGTGCAGATTCTCGATAGTGTATGCCGACACGCATCCCTAACTGATGACAATACTCAGCGATTGCGGCGCCTACGCGCTTTCCGGCTCCTGTGATTAGCACGACTTTGTTTTTTGCTTTAGAATCTGACATTTGATTTTAACTCAGGATGTTTAAATAATTTTTGACATTATTTATCTGTATTAGCGGACTTGCTATAAATCTATAAGTGAGTATACCTTAAATAGTTAGCGTAACAATGATAAAAACACCGTTAAGATTACCTGTTCCAACGGAGGCCTTACAAGCGCAAAGTGACGCATTGTGTCAACTGATTAGGCAAGAGATACAGGATGAGCCAACCGCTTCAATCAGTTTTGCGCGATTTATGGAGTTGGCATTGTATGAACCGAAGTGGGGATATTATACGGCGGATTTAGATAAGTTTGGTAAAGCCGGTGACTTCACTACAGCGCCGGAGATCTCTCCTTTATTTGCGCAATGTATTGGCCGGCAATGCCAGCAGATCTTTGCCAATTTAGGGCGGGTGGATATCTTGGAAATTGGAGCAGGCACCGGCCAACTCGCGATGGATCTGCTATTATTTCTAGAAAAACAACAGAGCTTGCCTAGGACCTATAGGATAGTCGAAATCAGTCCCAGTCTCAGACAACGCCAGCAGGCACGCTTACAACAACAAATTCCTCATTTATTCCCACTAATACAATGGTCAGAAGATTGGCCAAAAAATCCGATTCAAGGAGTCGTTTTGGCCAATGAAGTAGTGGATGCTTTGCCTGTGCATCAATTCCTTTGGAGCGGGGCTCATATTCAAGAGAGACGAATTCGTTATGAAAAGGATCGGTTCGTTTATTGTTTAAGTCCGGTTGATAGTCATTGGTTAAGTGATTTAGATAAGTTAAAAACTACGTATTTTCCAGAGGTAAAAGGTTATCGATCTGAAGTGTGTTTAAGCCTCTTGGACTGGATGGGCAAGTTGAGTTCTAGTATAGAACAGGGTTTAGTCTTAGTCATTGATTATGGTTTTCCAGCGAAAGAGTATTACCACCCTGATAGAGTCAATGGCACGCTTCGATGTTATTACCAACATCGTGTTCACGCGGATCCCTTATGCTTAGTGGGTCTGCAAGATATTACGGCATCGGTGGATTTCAGCAGTTTGGCGCGAGCCGCTATCCAAACCGGATTAAAAGTAGCGGGCTATACCTCGCAAGCTGCATTTTTATTAAACAATGATTTGTTACCTTTAGTTGAAAAATGTTATGATGGAATGTCTTCAATGGATGTTAATCGACAGGTGCATTTATTAACGTCACCGAGTGAAATGGGAGAGCTTATTAAGGTGATGGGCTTGACCCGAAACGATGAGTTTTCTCAATTAAATGGATTTAAGTTATACGATAAACAGACTCGTCTGTAGAATGAGTTATTAAATTAAAGACTGCTAACAGACAATAAGGATCCCGTTAACTATGATTTTTTCTAGCCGTAAAAAGGGTGATAACACGCTCCATGAAGCATCAGAAAGGGTTTCAAAAGATTTAAGTGATTTAAATGATCGGCTTAACGTCTTTTGTGACAAAACACGGAACCTCCATGAAAACCTCTTTCATGCGAGTGAATGTTTACGTTCCGTTCAGGATAGGATTCAGAAAGTAGTTAGTAGCCCGTATCAAACTTTACGTGGTTAATTTTTCTAGAAGCTTAATTTATGCTTGAGACTGAGCAAGAAATTCAAGTCGCTTTAGAGATAAAGCAAATATTGGATGAAGGTATCGCGAATGGTCCTTGGCAGAGTAATTTATTTTTAACAGGAATTAAGAAAAAACTTGAAGAAATACGCAATGATTTTGTTGTTAAAGTTGGCTTAGATCAACACCACGAGCAAATGACGAATGACTTATTGGTCGCTAAAAGTGCCGACAATGCAGAAGTTTATATTGCACTTTATCAGTCTCAGGGCAGCAATCTAAGTAAATGGCAAGAAGTCGTCGCCTCCTTAGTAAAGTATACGATGGGGAGACCTATTTATTCTAATGAAACAGATGCTCAGGCGGCGATTCGTTTAAATAATAGTAATTTAAATCACGCGTATGCGGTGATTAAAGTACCGAGTGACGCAATTCTTACTGGCGCCAACGACCTACCGCGCGTGGATCGTGAAGGACGTAAACTAGTTAACTTGCGTGAATCTGCTATCCAACTGAAGAATATTGTTCGGTTAGTCCATGCCACTGGACACTATAAATTAGTTAGAAATTTTTTAATCAAACAGATTTAAATTAAAAATATAAAAATATAATTATTATGCCAGCTCCCGCACAACCACAGCAATCCGGAGATAATTCACTCGCTCCATTATGGATCGTTCTTTGTATCTTTCTTTTAGGATGGTTGCTTTGGGCCTTTTTTCATACACAAATTGTCGCTTTTTTATTACAAATTAAATTCTGGGAATCACGATTAATTTCATTTGTTTTACCTTCGATGGCTCCCCTTCCCGTCAGTATTCACGATTTAATCCCTTCACAAGTTCAGTTTCCCCAGTTGTTAGCGATCAGTCGAGAGGTGGGTAATTATTTACGTTACCCAATTATAGTTATTCTTGTGGTATTGGCGATCATTATTTATTTTAGTCACATTAATTTACAGTTTAAAAAATTTTATAACATGAACACACTAGCAATGGCCGAAAGGAAAAATTGGCCGCAGATCTCGCCGGTTATCAAGCTTGATTTAATAAAAGAGGATATTGACAAAGGTCCATGGGCGATGGCGTTGTCGCCGATGCAATTTGCCAAAAAGCATCAACTATTGCATGAAGAAAAGATTATTCCATCGATGACGATGTCGGCAAAGAATCACAATCAAAGAACCATGAGTATAAAACGGGAAGCGGCACATCACATTTTTGTAATGCAATGTGGCGAGTATTGGCAAGGTATCCATTACTTAAAGCCGGCCACGAAGGCCTTGTTTGCTGTCTTTGCAGCAAGGGCCAACCGCGATCGGGATGGCGCATTAAAATTATTATTACAAATTGCAGAATCAACAAATCACGGAAAACTTGATTTTTCCGGTGTTGATGCCCTGTTATGTAAGCATCAACAGAGTAAATTAGTCCAGCGGGTTATGTACAGTCATGCCTATGTTTTAACCGTAATGGCCTCCATGTTGGAATTAGCAAGAAAAGATGGCGTATTAGCAGCAGCCGATTTTTTGTGGCTTAAACCGACCGATAGATTATTGTGGTTCATGTTAAATTCAGTCGGCCGTCAAACGGCCTTTGCCGAAGTGAGTGGTCCTATTGCGCATTGGAATGTCGAGCGGGCGATGGGAAGACGATTAATGGTTCCTATGGTCGAAGAAGCAGTGAATGGTTTGGAGGCTGCGATTAAAGACATACTCTATGTCCCTGATGCAGAGGAAGGATAGTGTTTGCTATAGCACGTGGTTTAGAACAAAAACATGAACAAGATCCGCGTAAGCTATTACGGGATACGCGTACGCTCTCCCAGCGTTTTATCGATTTTTTCAAAAACCCTCAGGCCGTTACTATTTTATTAGTAGGTTTTGCCTCCGGTGCATTTTTTATTCCGGCGATGGCCGATATTATTTTTGTACTTGGAATTTTGTCATTTATTTATGCGTATACACGTAAAACCAGTTTACCTTTTCGGATGCCACAACGTTCGCACCAATTAGATTTTAATGATTTAAAACCTGGCAGCAATAAACCACAAAAAGCACGTGGAATTTGTTTGTTTGGTAATGAAATATCGAGCGGTGAAGAATTATGGTTTAGCAATGATGATATGCGAACGCATTGTTTAATCTTTGGTTCAACGGGAAGTGGTAAAACGGAGGCCTTAATTTCTTTAGCTTTTAATGCCTTAGTACAAGGCAGTGGTTTTATTTATGTCGATGGTAAAGGAGATAACAGTTTATTTGCTAAGGTTTTTTCGATGGCGCGCTCGATGGGGCGTGAAGACGATATATTAGTCGTCAATTTTATGACAGGCGCACGGGATATCGTGGGCCCACAAGAGAAACGCTTGTCTAATACAATGAATCCTTTCGCTAATGGATCATCGAGTATGTTATCGCAGCTGGTTGTCAGCTTAATGGACGCGAGTAGTAATACACCTGATGGCGATATGTGGAAAGGTAGAGCAATCGTTTTTGTTGAAGCCTTAATGAAATTATTGGTTTACATCCGTGATCAAGGTGGGATTTTATTAGATGTTAATGTGGTCCGTAATTATTTTGAATTATCACGTGTAGAAAATATCGTTATCGATAAAATATTCCCGCGCGATGGTCAGGAGCCCTTAAGCCTAATCGATGTTCCTGATGTGGTGTTAGAGCCCATTACCAATTATCTGATTAACTTACCCGGTTATGATAAATCAAAAAAAGGAAAACAGGTCTCACAAGTATTAGAGCAACATGGTTTCATTACCATGCAGCTTACGCGCGTGTTTGGTTCCTTAGCCGATACCTATGGCCATATTTTACGGACGAATTTGGCGGAGGTCGATTTAAAAGACGTGGTTTTAAATCGTCGTATCTTATTAGTGCTCCTACCTGCTTTCGAAAAATCACCGGATGAATTGTCTAATTTAGGTAAGGTAATCATTGCTTCCTTGAAAGCGATGTTGGCCGCCGGTTTAGGTGAAGAGGTGGAAGGGGATTATCGTGATATTATAGAACGTAAGCCCACCAATGCATTAACGCCTTATCTCTGTGTATTAGATGAATACGGCTATTACGCTGTCCCTGGATTTGCCGTGGTTCCCGCACAAGCACGGTCATTAGGTTTTTCTATCGTTTTTGCTGGACAAGATTTACCCGCGTTTCAAAAAGCTTCAAAAGAAGAAGCCGCTTCAATTGGTGCCAATTGTAATATTAAGCTTTGTATGAAATTAGAAGATCCGCTTGAAACCTGGGATTTCTTTTCTAAAAGTGCCGGTGAAGCGTGGGTGACTAAAGTGGATGCTTTTCAAACACGTGCTGAAAGTGTATTGAATAATTACGCGGATACACGCAGTGCCTCTTCGGAGAAAAGAGCCCGTATTGACTTGCTCGATTTAAAAGAACAACGTGAAGGTGAGGCCCATATTCTATTTAAATCTAAGATTATTCGAGCGCGATTATTTTATGCCAATCCTCGGCCGGTGGCGCGCATGCGCCTTAATCAGTTCTTGAAGGTTGGATTACCCACCAATCGTTATTTACTTGACTTGCAGTCTCGCTTACAGAAGTTCCGTCTTGTAACGAGTAAAGAACAGTTTACACTAAAAAAACTGGATGAATCCGCTTTGATTACGGAGCTATCCCAAGTCTTGTCTCAACCGTCTGAACTTAGGCCTGTTGAATTGGGGATGCAGGCGCTCACTGCTTTAGGAGGAAAGCCGGAAGAAATCAATAAGCCCGAAGAGAGCCTCTCAAAGGAAGAGGAGTCATTCCCTGATAATGTGTTGAATGTATTTACGCCATTAAAGGTAACACCTCGATTGGCTAATCTGATGTGCGTAGATAATCCAGAACTTTTTAACAGCGCCTTTCTAAAACGCGCTGTCACACAAAAACAAGTGGCCGTGATCGAAAAAGTATCGGGTAAATTTGAAAAGCATGCGAACAGTATCGCGCTTGAGATTATTCAAGATATGGCGCTTGCTACGCAATATCCTCCCGCTGTTCGTTCTATTTTTTCTGGCGTAGAAGTTGCTAAAGACGTTAATAAATTGCTTGAGGCGATTAAAAAAGAAAAAGCATCGAATAAAAAATCAAAAGCTTAAATCAGGTTAATTTATGAAAAATCAAATCCTTTCTTTATTGATTTCTTTGTTACTGACTGCCTTGACTGCCTGTGCAAGTACATCTAAAAAGCCTCTAAGCCCAGCAGCTCAGCAAGCTATTTTGCTCAACTCGCTTCAGCAAGGGGGTGTGCGTAGACTGGTAGTGGGTGATGAATTACGCTTAATTCTTCCTGACGCACGTTTTTTTGTGCCAGGGACTTTTCGATTAAAGATCAATGCTTATCCTACATTAGATAATGTGGTTACTTTGCTTAATCAACAAAAATATTTTGCCATGGATGTAGTGACCTTCACTCCAATGGCAAAGCTAAAGCAAGAAACCTCGGATTTATCAAAACAACAGGCCTTAGCGATCGAAAACTATTTATTAGATCATGGTTTAAGCACACGAATTATTACCGCGAGCGCCTGGGATAGAAAATCTCAAAGCACTAAGAGAGGAGTAAGCTTTAATGCCGATCCCCCCCAGCCTTCATCCACTGAGATTAGAGCGCGCCGTTTGCACCCAGAAGAGAGCGAATAAGGCTTTATTTGAGTGGGCCACCGTTATAAGTGCAAAAGAAATAATGTCTCAATGTATATTTAAAGCTAGCTTTTTTGCCGGGTATTAGGTTATATTTCCTTGAAGTAAGAGCCAAATTCAGGATATTCGTTTTGCATTAAATGGGCGGCGTACCTTAAACAATAAATAAAGGGGTCAAAGTGGGAAACCGAATTCAATTGCTTAAAGCGCGAAAAGGTTTTTATCGGGATAATTACAATCGTGTTTGTAGTGCGCTCTTATTCTCTTTATTTATTATTTTAATACTGAGCGTATTGGTTATTTATTTTGCTGTTTTTTTACCGATACCTGATTTTTATGCAAGTGCTCAAGACGGAAAATTAACCCGTTTAGTTTCAGCAGATTTTTCTCGTAGTAGGCTGAGTTAATAAAAATAAAATTGAGATGCTCATGAAAGAAGACGCCTTACAAGTTGTTAAATTACGTAACGAATTTTATCGAGATAATTACCGAAAAGTTGTTGCCACTTTAATGTTCAGTTTTTTCGTTATACTAATTTTAGCAGGCGCCTTGTTTTACATCGTTTCACATCCGCCCGAGCCGCGCTATTTTGCAACCAGTAGTGATGGCCGTATCGTACCTTTGGTACCCTTCCAACAACCTAATTTAAGTAATTCAGCCGTTCTAGAGTGGGCTAATACAGCCGCGACAGCCGCTTATAGTTATAACTTTGTTAATTATCGACAAGCCTTGCAACAAGCTGCGGATTATTTTACGCCCGAAGGCAAACAAATGTTTTTTTCTGCCATCAAAAGCTCGAATAATTTACAAGCAGTGATAAGTAAAAAATTAATTGTTTCTGCAGTAGCGACCGGTGTTCCCGTTATATTAGAGCAAGGTTTACTCGCCGATCGTTATACCTGGAAAGTACAAATTCCCATGTTAATTACTTTTCAAAGTGCAAGTCAGTTTTCTCAGCAAGCAGTAACCGTTACCCTACTCATTGTTCGAGTTTCAACTTTAACCTCGCCAAGTGGTATCGGCATTGCACAATTTATTGTATCAGGAGGAGGGGGGATAACCGGTTAGCTATGTTTTTTTTAATTCAACAAAAAATAAAACGACAGGCTGTTTTTAAGTTTCTAGCACTCATTATATTAACGTTTTTTTCAATCGTATCGTTTGCTGCAACAGAGGATTCTCCTAAGTCAGATACACCTCCTGGATCGAGCAGCCTAGTCGGGACGGATTCGAGTACTAAAGGATCGGTGTCCCTCGACTCATTGAACAAAGCCGCCTTCGGATCGATGGCGCAAACGATGTTGCCCATGTCGCCGGATCAAATAAAACACTTAAGGAAACTTTTCAACCAAACCCAAGCCGCCGCGGCGATGCCGCCGGGTGTGCCCCCACGTCCCACAATTTCTTCGCAATATGTCAAATTAGAGCCCGGAACAACGCCAACCGTAATCCGTTTAGCACAAGGTTATGTGACAACTCTCGCTTTTTTGGATTCCACGGGTCAACCGTGGCCTGTGGATAATTATGATATTGGTAATCCACAGGCCTTTAATATTCAATGGGATAAAAAAAGTAACCTATTGATGGTACAAGCGACTTCTTTATATAACGTCGGAAATTTAGCTGTGCAGTTGAGTGGCCTAGAGACACCGGTGATGGTGACACTTATTTCTGGGCAAAAGGCCGTTGATTATCGAGTTGATTTGCGTATTCCGGGTAATGGGCCCAATGCCAAAGCCCTTTTGGGAAGAACGCTACCGCAAAGTGCGAATCCTGCCTTATTAAATATTTTAGAGGGTATTGCTCCTATAGGGAATACCGCGTTAAAGGTTTCAGGGGGGATTGCTCAAGCGTGGCTAATGGGGAATCACCTTTATGTACGAACCCGTTTGACCTTAATTTCCCCCGCTTGGATTGCCACGATGTCGAGTCCAGATGGTATGAAGGCATATGAAATGCCTAAAACTCCGTTAATTTTGGGTTTTGAAGATGGACAATCTATCCAATTAAAAGTCGAAGGGTTTTAAGTTATTTTATGAAACCTCAATTACAAAATATCGCTAATTTATTTAAAAATATTCGTACGCGCATTATTATTATATTAACGGCTTGTATACTGGTATTTGGTTTTTTATATGGATATATGCATTTTACAAAAAAATCATCCGTCGAAAATGTTTCAGTACAACTCAAAGAATCCCCTAATATTGAGTCAGTCCCAGGGGGATTAAAAAGATCTCCTTCGGCCGACTATCAACGTCTACAAGCACAACAAAATCTTGAGCAAGTCGCGGCCGCTGAAAAAACCGGTGGGAGTACCATTCCCACTTTGCTGGACTCTAATCAATTTAATCAAAATCAATGGATGCAGAAGGCGTGTTCGCCTTGTACGGTCAATCCTTGTTCCTCTTGTGGTGCCTGTGTAAATTCTGTGGCCTGTATTGGTGTACAGGTCTCAGGCGTTTTATCTTTACAACCCAGCCAGTTGAAATCAGGGACTTTAATCTATGATAGGCAAGGAAACGTAATAGGCCATCTGGGTGCTGATGGTAAGGTTCGTGACAGTAATGGGCAAATAATAGGACAGGTCGGTCCAGATGGCTTGGTCCGTTCCGAAGATGGAATGGTAACCGGTAGTGCGGCAGTCCCTGCGATGGGTGACCCCGTTTACGATGCCGCAGGGCGTCTAATAGGTACCGTAGGTCGTGATGGGAAAGTGAGAGACGCCAAAGGTCATGTGATTGGAACCGTCGGTTCAGATGGGATCGTTCGTAATTTAAAAGGAGCGGTGATTGGAAAGGTGCTTGCCCCGAAAGCCAGTATCATTATTCCTGCCTATGACAAAAAAGGTCGTTGGATTGGTATCGTGAGTGCTGATGGCAAACTAAGAGATGCGAATGGCCATATTATCGGTGAAGTGGATGCGGACGGTACTGTCCATAATCCCCAAGGTGAGGTTATTGGGAAGACCGGTGTCAATATGGCCGGTGCGCCTGTTTATGATTCCGAGGGTCATTTGCTGGGGACTATTGGTACCGATGGTAAATTAAGAGATGCTATAGGGAATGTGATAGGTGAGGTCAATGCCGATGGGGTTGTGCGTAATCCCACGGGTAGCATCATCGGGCATGCTTATATAAAAGGGACGCATGAAAAAAGGCAGGCGATTCCGGGTACGCCAGTTTATAGTTCTCAAGGTCAATTATTAGGCACGCTCGATAGCGATGGCGAAGTGCGTGACGCACAAGGGAAAGTCATTGGTAAACTTGATAGTGAGGGCTTGGTACGCGGCTTGCACGATGAAATTATTGGAAAACTGGGTGCAACCGCGCCAGGTACACCCGTCTATGATAATCAGGGCCATTTAGTGGGAACTGTGGGTAGCGACGGAATAGTCAGAGATACGCAAGGAAAAGAATTAGGAAAATTAGCCCCTAATGGAATGGTACGTGATAAGAGGGGGAATACACTGGGCAGTGTTACACCGCCGCAGAGAGACAATAAGGCATTACTTAATGATAATGAAAATATATCGAATGCATCGGTCAATTTACTTCCAGTGACAACAAATAATCCTAATCCAGCGTTACAAGCTGTTTTAGATAGGCAAGCACAGCAGATTTCCGCACAAAAGGCTGATCAATTACAGCAACAAATGCAGGCGTCAATGAGTACGCAAGCGAACCAACTTTTTGCCGCTTGGGTTTCGCCTAATCAACAATATGTTGTCGGTATCCCTTATGTAAATCGTGCCGTTTCGGATTTGGGAGGCGGTGGATTAGGAATTCCTTCAACGAAGGGAGCTCCAGCGGTAAAAGCAGGAACTATTATGTATGCTGTACTCTTAACTTCTGTCAATAGCGATGAGCCAGGTCCCGTACTTGCCGAGATTGTACAAGGCAAATTTAAAGGAGGTCGTTTACTGGGTACTTTAAGCAATCAAGGTCAAAAGGTATTACTTTCTTTTAATACCTTAACTTTACCTAAGCTTTCCGAAAGTATTCCCATTAATACCGTGGCAATTGACGAAAGTACCGCGCGCACGGCTTTGTCCAGTGACACCAATAACCATTATTGGTTGCGTTATGGGACCTTATTTGCTTCGGCTTTTCTCCAAGGTTATGGTCAATCCTTTTTAAATTATGGTAACGCTTTTGCGGGCGCTGTGGTTATTAACCCTACCAATCAACCCATTGATCTGTCACCGCGTCAAAGAATTTTTGTTGGTTTAGGTCAAGTAGGTGAGCAATACGCTTCTGCACTAAGGGGTGTATATAATACGTCACCAACCGTTAAGGTTTTTTCAGGAACACCGATGGGTATATTATTTCTTTCCGATTTAGCGGCAATACCAACAAGTTAAATTTTAAAGTACCTTTTATTACGAGTATATAACGAGGCAATAATGGATAAGAAAAAAAATAATCAAATTTCTGATGAAGAATTTAAGCTTCAGGAATCAGAATCTGAGTCGACATCACACTTTTCTGATGCGTGCAGTAATTCTGATGCGGCCTCTACCATTTTGGAAAAAACACAACGCCATCACATTTTTTTAATTGTTTTTATCCTCTTTGCGAGCTTAGGTATTTATAAATTAGTCAGTAATTTAATCCATAGAGCGCATACATCTAAGCCGGTCTCGACTACGAAGTTACAAAAACTTGCTGTACCAGCCATTCCTCCTGCCGTGCAAGCCAATAATGTATTTAATAATCGTCTAACTCACTTAGCGCAGGATCAACAAGAAATACAAACTCATTTAAAATCGCTTGATTCGGAACTGAGTGATATTAAATCAATCTTAGCGGAGCTGAATTCGAGAATTTCCGATGTTAATGAACAAACACAATTGCTGCATACACAGCAAGAAGCTTTTTTTCAAAAACAACAAAAAGCCACTATGCAACGTGCCGAAAGAAAAAAATTAGCGCCTAAGCCTGTTTATTATGTGCGTGCCATTATTCCAGGCCGAGTTTGGTTAAGTTTGCAGGATGGTTCAACGTTGACTTTAGGTATCGGTGATAAATTAACAGGTTATGGTGAGATTACCGCGATTGATCCCGATCGAGGAACGATTGCTTTAAGCTCAGGCGCTATCATAGGTTACAATCCAGATGATCGGTAATTAACAATGACATTAGTTGTTTGTGACATCCGTCTAATAAAAAAGTACTGGAAAAATATTCTTTTCTTACTGTCTTGCTTATTTTTGAGTGGATGTAGTGGTGTGCATTATGCGCATGTTGAAAACATGTTGATGACACTTTCGAATCAATTCCCTAATATTTATCGATTGATTACTGCGTTATCTTACTTAATGGGTATAGCCTTTATTTTTCGAGGTATTTACCAATTAAAGGTTTATGGCGATTTGCGAACCATGATGTCTGTACAAACTAATTTTAAAGCCACGATGATGGTCTTTTTTGCAGGTACTGCATTACTTTATGCGCCTACGGCCTTTCAAAGCATGATGTTATCGACGTTTGCAACCACCAACGTGATCGATCCGATGAGCTATGTGCCAGCAAGTAATCTATCGACATTTTTAGCTTCGCAGGCTGTTTTGCGCTTTATTCAATTAATAGGTACTATCTCATTTATAAAAGGCTGGGTAAGTCTTACACATGTATCCAATCCTAACGGCCGGAGTACCATGGGTAAGGCGGTTACTCATATTGTTGCCGGTCTTTTAGCGATTAATATCGAAGGGACCAAAGAGATGTTAGAAGCCAGCTTGGGTATAAGGTAGAGCACGTCTCATCTTTCGTATAGATCAGCTGAGTTTTTAATGGTGCAATCGAGACAGATTGCGCGGTAATACAGACAGAGTTATAAGAGAAATAAGAAAATAAATTATAATGAGGTTTAGAGAGTTTAACATGAAGAATATATTTCTTAAAAAAAATTGGATTCGATCCAGTCTATTGGGACTCGGTCAGCTTTTTTTATGGGGATGTGCCTATTTTACGACAAATTTAGCCTTTGCGGATTCAGGCGATGATTTGGGTAAAGTAGCGAGTAACATTACAGGTTCCTTTAGTCAACTGGCTAAATTGATTACTGCAGGTGCTTATATGGCCGGTATCGGTTTTTGTATGGCTTCAATGCTAAAGTTTAAAGCACATAAAGATAATCCTACACAAATCCCTATCGGAACACCTATTGCGTTACTTTTTATTGGTGCGGCATTGATCTTCTTGCCAAATATATTTCGTATTGCAGGTTACACTATTTTTGGTGGAACAAGCGGTGCCGGTGGTGTCAGTGGTACAACAGGGCTTTCTGGGGGCGGTTTCTAAAAAGGCCATCAGGAAGACTTATAAAAATGAGTGTGTTTGAAGCTCTAAACACGCTCACCCTTGATTTTTATACTCATGTAAAATTTTTTTGAAGAAAAAATTCAAGCGTGAATCGTTGTAAATGCCCTGTGAGTGTTTAGAGTGGGTGATATTAAGGATTAAAAATGGCATGAAAAATAAAAAATCAGTTTTGTTTAAAAAACATAAGGTTCAGCGTTTAATATTATCATTAACCCTAATGTTGACTGGTTTAGCTTATACGGCAATAAGCAAAGCGGAGGTTCTGACCTTAGGACAGATGGCCTTAACCATTACTCAATCCTTTGAGGGATTAGCAAAACTGATTACAGCGGGTGCCTATATGGCGGGTCTCGGCTTTGTAATGGCCTCGATGCTAAAATTTAAAGCACATAAAGATAATCCGACACAAATTCCGATAGGAACACCTATTGCCTTACTATTTGTTGGGTCGGCTTTAATTTTTTTACCTCATATCTTTGTTATTGCAGGTTATACAGTTTTTGGTGGAACCAGTGGTGCGGCTGGAATTTCAGGTACAACAGGCCTATCAGGTCTTTGAGTCATGTATCCCGTTAAGTTAAATGTAAATCCCCAAGGTTGGCGACTCTTTATGCAGCGTAAGCAGGATCGACGCTTTGAGGAATTTAGTCAAAAAATTTGGCAACGCGACCAATTTATTTGTCAGTTTTGTGGTTTGCAATCCAAAAAACATCAAGAAATAATTAATTTAGATCAAAATTACCATCATAATAAGGCTTCTAATTTAGTAACAGCCTGCAGTCTATGTACGCAATGCTTCTTTTTAGAGTCTGTCGAAACTTATGGAGGAGGTACTTTAATTTATTTGCCGGAAATTTCACAAAATCATCTGAATGGCTTTTGTCATGTGTTGTTTGTTGCGATGAATAATGAAACCCAATATAAGGAGATTGCACAAAACGCTTACCGAAATTTAAAGCTACGTGCGCAAATTATAGAAGATGAATGGGGTGACCAAATCCAAGATCCCTCAATTTTTGGTCGATTGGTTATTGAATCGGATAATAAAGCTTTATTAGATAAGAAAATTTTTAGTACGATTCGCTTGTTGCCTTCACGGGCAGGATTTAGGTACCAAAATGCAGACTGGTCACGTTTGATAATAATAAATTAAGTGATATGGCTAAATTTCTTGATTCCTTTTTAGATGGAATAGATTCCTTTCTCGCTTGGTTGAGTACTTCAATTAAGCAGACAGTGGAATCCTATTGCGATTTGGAAACAGCCGATAGTTCAACCGTATTGGTAGCACATGATGGCTCATTGATTTCTGTTATCCAGATTCTAGGTGTTACGCAACTCATCGGTACGACAGAATTTCAACGACTGCACGATGGATTAACACAAACCTTGCAAACGGCACTCTCACGTTCAGGTCATGCATTACAAGTTTTGTTTCAATATGATAGGCAGGCAGTATCTGAATTATTAAAAGAAGTTTTAGCGCCTGGTAAGCAAACGAGTCAACGTTTAAATCTTGATTTAAATGATTTATTTGCTGAACGAATTAATTTTCTGTCTAAGCATTGTGCTTCTGAGAGTGTTTATTTTGTTTGTTGGACACGGCCCGCAAGTTTAACGACAGAACAACATCAACGTTCAACCAAAGAAAAATTAAAATTTATTCGCGAAAAGAAGATTCCTCTTTCGGCATTAAAGCAAAATGTCATTGCCGCCATTCCTGATTTGCGTGATACACACGATGCCTTTATTCGATCAATACAACATGATTTAGTCAATTTAAATATTAGGGCGGATTTATTAGAAGTCCATGATGCTCTATTTGCCATACGTTTTGGCGCTGACCCAGATTTTACAGCTAAAACGTGGCGTGCCACGTTACCAGGAGATAAGATACCACTAAAGGAATATGAACGCTCACCTAATAACCTTTCAGATATTTTATGGCCCTCATTGGCTCGCCAAGTATTACCTCGTGATGCTGAAAATCTTGATTTAAGAACGGTGCGATTCGGTGATAAAATCTACTCCTGTGTCTTTATTGATTTGTTACCAAAAGAAATAAAAACTTTTAATGCCTTACTGCAACGTACATTATCGGCGAGAATTCCCTGGCGTATTTCCTTTTTAGTAGAAAGTGATGGCTTGCGCAGTATTAAATTACGATCGGTGTTAGCCTCGGTACTGAGCTTCTCATCGGCACAAAATCGTTTATTGAGTGATGCGAATAATTTATTACAATATGTGGCTATAAATACCGATGATGCCGTCGTACGACTTCGTGTTGCGGCCTGTACTTGGGCTCCCGAAGGGGAAATTGGTTTATTACGTATTCGTGCTGCAGAATTGGCAAAAGCCATTGAAGGTTGGGGATCTTGTGATGTCTCTGAGGTTTCAGGCGATCCTTTTGGTGGGCTTGCTTCAACGTTTTTGGGGATCTCTGCGGAAAGTGTGGCAACTCCGACGGTACTGCCTTTTTCGCAGGTCGTTTACATGTTGCCGATTACACGACCTGCATCCCCATGGAAAACCGGTGCTCAATTATTTCGTAGTCCTGATGGTAAGCTTTGGCCTTTTCAACCGGGTTCGAGTGAGCAAACAACCTGGATCGATTTGATTTATGCACGACCCGGTTCAGGGAAATCCGTATTGTCGAATACATTAAATTTAGCGCTTTGTCTGGCAGGCGGCTTACAACGTTTACCCCGTATTGCCATTATTGACATAGGCCCTTCGAGCAGTGGTTTAATTTCTTTATTGCGCGAAGCGTTACCCATTACCCATCGGCATTGGGTGGCCTATCACCGCTTGCGTATGACCGCTGATTATTCGATTAATCCATTTGATACGCAACTCGGTTGTCGCTATCCCACACCGCAAGAGCGGAGTTTTTTAGTAAATTTTTTAACTTTATTAACCACACCTTTAGGTGCTGTTAAGCCTTACGATGCGATGTCGGATATGGCGGGTTTGGTTATTGATGAACTTTATAAAAACTTATCTGACGAAGGTATGCCTTATCCTTATACCGTAGGCATCGAGCCTTTAATCGATGGAATTCTAGAAGAAATGGGTTTCATTTCCGATCCGCGCACAACGTGGTGGGAAGTGACCGATGCCTTATTTATTTCGGGGTTTTCACATGAAGCGATGTTAGCACAGCGCTATGCGATGCCTTTATTAGCCGATGCCGCCGCGATTTGTCGAACGCCTATTATTGAGGATTTGTACGGAAAAATAACTGCTCCCACCGGTGAAAGTTTAATTAATGCTTTTTCACGTATGGTTTCAAGTGCGATACGCGAATATCCGATACTCTCACGGGTGACCCGTTTTGATTTAGGAGAAGCGCGGATAGTCTCTTTAGATCTTGATGAGGTTGCCAAAAGCGGCGGCGATGCCGCCGATAGACAAACCGCTGTCATGTATATGCTTGCACGTTATGTATTGGCGCGACATTATTATTTAAGTGAAGAGCACTTAAATAATCTTCCAAGTCAATATCGTGATTATCACAAGCAGCGTATTGCTGAATTATGCGAAGATCCAAAGCGTATCGTCTTTGATGAGTTTCATCGCACCTCAAAAGCCAAAGCCGTGCGTGATCAAGTGATCGTCGATATGCGCGAAGGTCGTAAGTGGAATATTCAGATTGCATTGCTTTCTCAATCTTTGGACGATTTTGACGAGGTTATGGTCGAATTTGCTACCTCGATTTATATTATGGATGCGGGTCCCGCTCAATCTGTCGAAAAATCGGCAGAAACCTTTGGTTTATCCCCTACGGCTAAAATTGCTTTGCGTACACGTGTACACGGTCCTCGTGAAGAAGGAGCGACCTTCTTGGCACAGTTTGCAACCAAACAAGGGATGAATACGCAATTGTTAACATTAACCTTAGGTCCAATTGAATTATGGGCATTTAGTACCACCGTAGAAGATGTCAGTTTACGTAATCGGCTTTACCACCATTTAGGTCCAGTTGAAGCACGACGTATACTCGCGCGTCTATTCCCAAATGGCAGTATTAAAAAATTGGTAGAAAGGCGTTTAGCTACTCTAAAAGAAGAACAAGGTGTGATTGCAGAAGAGACTACCTTAGGAATTATTGAACAAGTTGCGGAAGAAATCCTTGCTAATTATCATAAAGATCCCGAATTAGCTTCGGTTTCTATGACTTAATTGCAAAAATGACTTATAAATCCAGCGTAAATTTTCTACTTGAAACCTAAAACTAAACTTAACTCAAAAAAATATTAAGAAAAAGGAAAAGTGTCAAATGGAGGAAAATTTGGATGGTAGCTTTATTCTTTTACAAGAAAATGAAGTGGCTGAATTAAAGCGTGAGGCATTGAATACCATTCGTTTTGGAAATAATAGTTTAGATATACAATTTAAACGTGATATTGAATTAATTAGTTTAGCGATTGTAGACTATGGCCATTCTGAACAAGATAAAATAAAAGCCGAGGTGTTATTAAAAAGCTTATGGCTATTATTTTTTGGTCAAGTTTGCTATCGACATTCCTCGGATCAGCGTTTTTATCCCTTCAATACCTTAGATGACTATTTTAAAAGTAACTCGACATTAACGCATTTTCCTATAGCGTCTATTTTATTACATGGTAGTCGGGTGTTAATTGAATTTCCAAGTGAAATAGCACATCAAATAATAGATTGGCTGATTATTGATAAGAATAACTGGCGTTACATTGCAACACACGGTATTAGCACATTAACTGAGTCGGAAGTGGTAACAAATAATTTTAAGAATAAGACATATCTTCCAATTTATAAATGTTTAAAAGAAGAAAAAATGAATGGGGCACAAGCCGTTTTAAATTTAGCCTCAGATTCCATTAACAGTTTAATAATTGCTTCGAAGTCTGCCATGCGAATGCATATGCAAGATAAACTATCTGAAGATTATGAACATTATGGTATCAATTTAGCCTTGGGCGGTGTAAAAAACCAACATTTTGCTTCAAAAAAAATAATTCAAAATAATGGTGAGCACGGACATTTATATATTAATTTTTTTAATGGAGGGATAGCACGTAAAAGTCATTCAGGGATATTGCTTGGTATCGAGCAATCGGCACCTGGAAAACCCGATCAATACGGCGGTGAACACGACCCACTCGTAAGTAATAAGTCTTATAGCGCTTCAGGAGGAGATTTTTTTTGTAAAAAACCCAGTTTATCTGAAATTTACCAAAAAGAATACCAAGGTTTAGACCCGCTACCTTTTGCCAATTATTATGATAGTCTTTGGAATTTTATAACCGAAGATACCTTTGCTTTAATTCAAGCCAGCTTGAAAAAATGTCAGGGCTTATTGAACTTATTAAGTAGAGAAAAAAGTTTACCTTTTATTAAACAACTTCTGAGTTTGCCAGGCGGATCAAAGCAACAAGATTTTGACGAATTGTTTGCGCATTATTCCCAAGAAATTCCGCAAGTTAAGATATCAATGAGTTTGCAAACCAGTGTCATTGAAGATTTACAAACGCGTCACGAACAATTACTGGCTTTGTATTCTGCAAAACAACAGGCTGAAGCCAAGATATCGGAGAAATTACTCAACTTAGACGAACAGGTGCAAAGTTTAGAATATGAAAAAACACATCGTCAACAAGAGGCAGTTCAATGGCAACAACGACTTCTTGAACTCCAAACACAAAAAAATACATTGTTATTTAATCTTGCGAAATCTTTCATGCAAGCTGTGATTCAGCAAATGGGTTGGCGATTGAATTATTCTCGAAAGCAATCGATTATGTTGAGTTTACAACAATTGGATGCAAATTTAATAGAATTAAGTGATGAAAATATAAGGAATTTTTTAAAAAATTTTATTAGTATTAGCTTAATAAATCGCAATAGATTAAAAAGGAGTCTGACGCGTTCAACAAGAGCGTGTATACAATATTTAAATCGTTCAGAGTATGAACCATTAAAAAAACTTTTATTTAGTGAAGCGAACCAAATTAATAATAACGATTTGCTGACATTAATTTTCGGCCATGAAGTCGAGAAGCGATCCAATTATATTTCAGAAAGCTATAAAAAAAATCTTTATTGTTTTTATCAGTTCGAAGCGAGTAAAAGAAATCAACTTGATAAGAACACGTTGATTATGGCGACGCAGCAACTTATTTATAACGCTTAACTTCATTTAATAAATTAGGAAAAAAATTAGCTGCACTCACTTTAATAAAATTTTAATTTGACGTAATATAATTATTTTTAAATTTAATTTAAAGGATCTAAATTATGTTAAAGAAGGACTTTAAAAATGAGGTAGGGCTTTTGTTGCGTAAACGGGCCGCAAAGGGGGACGCTATCGCCGTTAAAAAAATTTTAAATGAAAATAAAAACAATTCAAGCTTTGACATTAATGAGCAAAGTTCGAATGGGAATACGGCTTTGCACTGGGCTTGTTTAAGAGCAGTAGAAATAGATAGTGGCTACTCTGAAAAATATAGTAAAACCATTCAATGCTTAATCCAAGGGGGCGCTGATCATCTTATTGAAAATAAGTCGGGAAAGCGGCCGTATCACTTTTTACAAGAAATGCAAATAAAGGTTACTCGAACTGAAAATTTTTTAATAAAAAATTCAAAAAGAGAAAGTTATTGCTATTTTACATTAATAAACGAGCTATTAAGAATAGAGTGCGCAAAAGTTACGTTACCCGAGGAACTCGAAGGTGAATTAGCTGTAGTGGTTCAAACTTAATGTGACAGTTACCCGTTTATTCAGTCGTGCTTACTGTCAGTTAAAGTTAAGACTGTCAACTTTTTCCTGCCAGATTTTTTTGCCCTCAAAAAATGTCTCTATCGGCGT
>Ga0222713_10002362_pt1 | contig 20272 bp, 18 predicted proteins | sample C33_649DmetaG_FD_165061 | JGI IMG/M metagenome (GOLD analysis project Ga0222713, IMG submission 165061) | Estuarine water microbial communities from San Francisco Bay, California, United States - C33_649D | ecosystem: Environmental > Aquatic > Marine > Unclassified | place: USA: California...
TGCCTCGGAAATGGTTGTTTGTGTCCCATCTTCTTTCAATTCTAACATACCTGGATTGAGCGTAACCAAACCCAATATAGAAGTGGTTAAACCAATCAAAACATATGTAATAATAGGAACACCATTATATGTTGCATAATTAAACATACTATATAATAATAATATTATATTTATCTATAAATATCGTTAGAACTAGTTACTTTCTTGGGAATACCCCCACCCAAATTCCTGGTTTTGCCTAATGCTTGTCTAGCATCGTTTGTATTATTTGTATTAGTGAACGACAAAGCACCCGAATTTAGAGTAAGTGAATTTTTACCGATTGCGTTTAACTTACGTCGATGGACTACATCGGAACTATCTCGTGACCCAAACCATTTTTTTTCTGCTTTGTTTGTGACTATTTCTGTGCTTTTACTGTATAACATTCTCCCCATAGCAAACGACGAATTATTATCGGATGACAGGTCCTTCAATGGCATGCCTTTTGGAACATTCGTTATTGCGTTATTTATTGTTTGTAATATAGGACCTCCTAATGTAGACATATTATTATATAGTAATGAAATATTTAAATTACTATATGATGCTCCTAAATGCTGTATCAAATATTAGAACCGCTAAAAAACAAAATAGAAACTAGAATCGCGGAGTAGCAAAACCATCGCGTTTCATGCGTCTATCATGCCATTTATTCTTTATATCCATAGAAACCCGCGTATGTTGATGCTTTTCATAACCTTCTGGACTATCATAAAAAAGCGTAAGTGGAGTTCGGTCTTCCGTCGCAAAATCAGCCATACGAACCTTGAAATATTTATATTCATCCTTTGTTCCTACCTTATCCTTTGTAAAGGTTCCATACACAGGGTCACGAATATTCGACCTAGGTGTATGTCTAGTAGAATATATAGTAATCTTCTTATTATAATAAGCTTTCCAATTTGCTTTGGGATCGCGACTTTTATCGGTATTGTTAGGTAGTCGCCTACGAATAACATATTTATCCTTTTCGAAAAATCTCTTATAATCATCTGCTTCTGCCTTCTCATCAGCAGTTAGATCATTATAATTAATACTTTCAGTTGAATTGTCTGAATCACTAACAGAATCGGTTTCAAAAAAATTTGACATTGAATGAATAGCTGGTTCTAGTTAACTAGGTATAATAGCATAGTAAGCATACTTTATATATATTTGTTAAATAATAAATATATAGGTAGTTATTGTGTATGTTACGTTATAAAAATAGAGATATATTATAAATACAATGGAAACAGGCACCAAAACTATAAGTAAAATAGATGACCCCCATTATAAAACACCATTAGAATTCGCAAAATGGCGTGTAAACGAATTAAAAAAACCACAACAATCGGGCATCATAAATGAAACAATAGATACTGTAATCCAACTAGTCAATGGGATTTTAGGACAATACAATAGAGATGGGGGAGATCGTGAATTTGACGGTATTTCTACTTCATCGTTATATCAATCTGATTGGTTCGTGAAAAAAATTGGTAACATAGGAAGAGTAATAGTACCATTCATAATATATGTCACTCTTATTGGAGTAACATTTGGAAGTGAATCCAACTATAATACATATCGCTTACTCGCATTATTACTTTTATATATAATATCTTATGCCGAACTTAAATACGTATGGTTTATGATTATATTTTTAGGGTCAATTACACTTGAAACAACGTGGTTACTAATAAAATAAAATCTTCAACGGTCTAAACTTGTTCATCTACACTATTGAAACGTTGGATTGCTTCAATACTTACAGTATCTTTCAAATTAATATCAATTTCTTCTTGTATAGGCGCGCGACCATTTATTCTATTAAATTCTATTACATAATTACGGATTATTTGTATTTCTTTATTAATCGTATCTTCTTTTAATTTTATATCATTCTGACGAATTTGTTCTATTCGTTGTTCCTTTAATTTCTCGGATTCTTCAAACTGACGAAATTTCATCAATTCATCCAACTTACTTTCATCTGCGTCTAACCTTTCTTTAAGCGAATATTCTACACTATCACTCATTTCAATATCATCAAAATCATTCAGAGTTGTTTGTTGGTCTATCTTCTTATACCAAGGATTTCGCGTAGCATTACAACTTATAATAGTACTACATATATCAGGCTTTCTTAATTCGTCGTATATTTCACGCGCTGCTGTGTTTGGTTTACCCTGGAATGTAGATTTGAAAAGATTAACAATATCGTCTTCTATTGGTGGACTGGTTTCCATTAAACGGTCATATTCGTTTCTACATAATTTTGTAAACTGCCCTGCATCCGTTCTCTCAGACGGGTCTTTCGATAGCTCTATTTTAATATTACGAGCGAATTTATCCCAAGCAATAGACGCTACTCTATACGCTTCATTCAATTCACCTATTTTCAAATACTGTTGAACCGTAGTGAGAATACCTATAAAGATATTAATAGAACCAATAATCGCAGGTGCATATGCTTGAAGGGTTAGAGGTAAACTTGACTGGGCGAAAGACGCTGTCCCCGTTATAGTAGATAATGTAATAGCGGGTAATGTAAACCGAGCACTTAGTCTACGATATTTTGCATGTGATTTCGCACTCAACCATTTATATACTTTCGCAACATCGCACCATTCTACAAGAATTTCTTCGTTTTCTGGCGACCAGTTAATATGTTTATCTTTGGTTTTTTTTTCGCCAGAATTATCATCACTTGATGTTTTGAATTGGCTTTTACTAGAACCACTTTCAGATGGAGGTGAAGGGGCGGGACTATTTTTCTTATCCATTGTTATTATATATATATATATATTATCAAAGAAATAAAATCACTTACCACCAATTTTACAAGTTACTAACAAATAAATTATGTTAATTGTTGTATTATATCATCATTATTATCGCTTATTTGTTTGACGTCAATTTCATCGATACTCTTAATTTCATCAACTTTTGTTTCATCAATACTCTTAATTTCATCGATACTCTTAATTTCATCAACCTTAATTTCATCGATACTCTTTATTTCATCACTCTTAATTTCATCGATACTCTTTATTTCATCGATACTCTTAATTTCATCGACCTTAATTTCATCGATACTCTTAATTTCATCGATACTCTTAATTTCATCGACCTTAATTTCATCGATACTCTTAATTTCATCGACCTTAATTTCATCGATACTCTTTATTTCATCAACTTTTATTTCATCGATACTCTTTATTTCATCAACTTTTATTTCATTTGTTTTACTGTTTTTTAAACTATCCAATAACGTACCATTATTAAATTTTTGTCTAATCAGATTAAACTTCGATATAGATTCTGTTTTAACATTTTTATGGTTTACTAGTATTTCGCGATCGATATCCGAATCGAATTTATCCATATTTCCTAGTATTTTGTCTAGATAACCATTATGCGAAGAGTGATAAAATTGTAAATAACTATTATATAGATTTATCTGTTCGTATAACAGACGATTCTCGTAACCTAAAGTATCTAAAAAACTAGTAATAGAAAACCCAACATTACACGCTTCGTCGTGAGAATGTAAGCGACCTTTTTTATTATTGTAATGTGTTGAAAGTTGTTTTAATATTACTAAAATGTTGGAATGTAATACAGTTAAATCTTCTGTTTTATATTCAATACTAGTATCAATGTCTTTATACGACGGTATAGTTTTCATAGACCCATCTATTTCGAACGCGTTATTTTTACAACTTTCCAATATTCCTATATAAAATTTATAATAATCACCATACATACGATTCAATACGGTTTTATTAACATTATCGTAATGTTCTAGTTCCAATAAAAGAATTTTATATTGGAAAAAGAACGAATCTAAACAATATATAAATATTTTCTTATTATTGTTTTGAATAAGAGAAGTATATGTGGATTTCATAGTAGCAAGTTTCGTTTCGAGCGTCTTATACTTTTCTTTTATTTTGTTACGTTTGTTTATTATTTCAAAAAACTCATTTGATAATATATTATAATCAAATACCACCATTATATACATTGTATAATATTATTATTATTACAAATTTTTGTATCTATTGGTTCAAACCGTAAAATATTAAAGAAAAATAAATATATAAACAATACACCGTATTTTTTGTATTAAAATGAATGAATTACCTGACAGTTTTAAGAGCACTATAAGAGATTTACTAAAAGATTTGAACAATACATACCCTGAATATAAGGACAAATGGTCTATTTGGGTAAATTGTGCCGATTCCGATTTAAAAGAGTTACACGATTATATGGTGACGGTTTTCCCGGAACGTTTTTTTGATATTTTATATCAAAACGCAGATATTTTTAATAAAGACGATACTACCAATGTTATGTTTTTACCAGATGTGGATTTCAGACTGTTATTTAATTGTGAAGGAATTAGTGAGAATACAAAAAAAATACTATGGAAGTATTTACAATTACTATTGTTCGTAACAGTGGGTTCAATCGAAGATAAAAGTAAATTCGGTGATACAGCAAACATTTTCGAAGGGATGGATGATAATATATTACAGGAAAAACTCAAGGAAACTATGGATGGTCTCACTGGTTTTTTTAATGATGTTGATATCGGCAATTCTGATGTCTCTGGTGGAGAATTTTGTTTTGATGCGAGCGATAATGCAATGCCGGATGTGGAAGGGATTCATGAACATTTGAAGGGAATTTTTGACGGAAAAATTGGTAAATTGGCAAAGGAATTAGCAGAAGAGATATCAATTGATTTCGAGGATATGATGAAGAGCGACACGAAAAATGTATCACAACAAGATATTATGAAAAAATTAATGAAGAACCCAAAACAAATGATGGATATGGTAAAAAAGGTGAGTGGTAAACTCCAGACGAAAATGGATAGTGGTGAAATATCGAAAGACGACTTAATGAAAGAAGCGGGGGAAATATTAAACAAGATGAAGGACCTAGGTGGGTCAAAGGAAGTAAATGAAATGTTTAAGCAATTTGCAGGGGGTATGGGATTGGGAAAAAATGCGAAGATAGATATCAATGCGCTAAAACGAATGACCACCCAAGAATCTACACGAGATAGATTACGTAAAAAGGCCGAAGAAAACAAATCATCTAATATAAAGCGTGACCCAGTTACAGGCAAACTCGTATTCTCTACGTCAGACGGAATAAAACAAGAGCGTAGTTCAGTAGACCAATTGCGAATAGAAGACGAGTTAATATCTTCGTTTGGTGATACGAAACCGAGACAAACCACCGGTAAAAATGGCAAAGGTAAAAATGGTAAAGGTAAAAAAGGCAAAGGAAAAAAATAACTGGATATTATATAATGGGGCTACTTAAATTTATAAATATACCTGTATTTCTTGTTAGTTTAGCATTTGGTATTTTTGCAGTATATATTACATCACCCAATACCCGAAAGATTATAGTTTATCCTACACACGAAAACGTAAATTCAATCCAATATCGCGATAAAGCAAACAATTGTTTTTCGTTAGAGGAACGATATGTAAAATGCCCTAGTGATACGAATAAAATATCGAAAATACCTGTTCAATCATAATACGAGTTTAATTTTTATTGTTACTATAATATATATGAACATTCAGAGATTAGTTAATACAAAAATGGGTCGCGTTTTTATATCCATATTGTTAGGTATCGGTTTAGCTGCATTATTCCGACGCACTTGTACTGATAAAAATTGTATAGTATTCAATGGTCCTATTATTAAAGAGTTCGATGATAAAATTTATAAACAAGATGGTAAATGTTATAAATACACTGCTACTTCGTCTAAATGTAACACAGAGACAAAGAAAGTACTAGATATGACGGTAGATGAACAATTTGAAGGTGCACCCCAAACAAGCACGGGATTATCATTTTTAGGGAATAGTAATTAAATCTATTTTATGTATTCGTTATTACATTATTATTTTGATAATGTGATATATTATAATTATGTCTGAACACACTACTCGTATTGACCAATTACCTGATAATGTTACAATGCAAATTGGCGATGGTAATTACGCACCTATGAATATTCATCCTAATCCATTCGGTAATGAATTACAACCGCATAATTCTCCCATGCCTGAAATGAGTCCACTTAAAAACAATAGAAATAATGGTTTGACGAACGAAGATATGGAATTGATAAGTAATACACCTCGTATTCGTATACCCTCTCGTGATTTACCGATGATAGAAGAGGAGTATCTACACGACGAAGAAATTATAACTAATTATATACCGAAGGTAAGATTTAAAGATGATTATGTAAGGGATTATGAGGAAATTACAACGGAAAAAATTCTTCAACGAGGAGAAAAAAAACGTAATGAAAGTATGGTAGACCGCATTTTATCAGATCTGCAGGTTCCACTATTAATTACAATATTATTCTTTTTATTCCAAATGCCATCGGTTAATACAATATTCTTTAAACGATTTGCTTTTTTGTCGATATATAACAGTGATGGAAATATTAATTTCTTCGGCATTGCATTAAAGAGCGTTATTTTCGGTGGACTGTTTTACACTCTACAGAAGACGGTGAATGTATTGGTAGACATCTAAGTTTAGTATAAGATATCACATTTTTAAACGGTGCTCTGTATATGCACTCATATACACAATCACAATTTGTATTTGGTGATTTTTTTATATAACACATAGGTTTTACTATGAATTTATTTACTGTTCTAATGAATGAAATAATATACATCGTATGTTTACTGATAATATAAACCTTTGGAAATATTATCAATTTTTTTACTATAATCGGTATTTATCCAATATAAACTCATTGCTCATTTTGGAACTCTGTCTTACTTTCTTAGTATTATTTTTATTATATATCTTACGTTTAGTCTTGTTTTGTGTTTTTTTCTCTCTTTCTGGATTATACCTAAGAAACCATTCTTTATATTCTCGTGAATTTCGCTTGAATTTAAGTTCTTCAAATTTTGCGGTTTTTTCTGCGAGAATTGTTTCCATAGTTTCTTGTTTTCCCTGACACTTTAAACTGAACCGTCGGAGAACCCCGTTCTGAGCCAATCTGTTTTTCTGTTCTACATCGAATAAATATTTAGACATGCATAAAATACGGTCTTTATAATGATACGGTTCGTTCGAATAATAAAAAGCCAAGTAAAAACTCAGCATAGTATCAATTGTCGCGATATTAATTTTTTTACCATCAACATATATTGAATTATAATTATGACACGCGATTGGTTTATATAAAAATGCCAAGGTTTCATTACCAGATGATATTTCAACACGCATAGGTATAATTTCACCAATTGCTGGTCTTATTTTCGTCCTGATATCAGTATATCCATTTGAACGTAACTGCTCTTTTAATATCGTAGCAGTCAATTCGGGTTCATCTGTTATAACATCAAAATCAGGTATTTTTTCAATCTGGTTCTTATCATCATTTTTCATATGTTTAGAATATAACTTAGCTGCATATCCACCGAAAAAAACGACATCCTGATCAATTAAAGCATCGCGTATGATATAATATAATTTTTCGGAATCTAATTCAACACTCTCAATTTTACGCTGGAAATCAACAGTATTACAGTTTTTTTTTGTTTTCAATGGATAATATTTATTCAATAATACTAGGCGTTTGAGGACCTTTTCCCACCTCGACGTATCGCCCGCTGGTCTAGATAATTCCAAATACATCGCCATTCTAAGAAAATTGGGTGGAGCGTAACTTATACCAGAAATAATTATCTCTTCCTTTTTTATTTGTTTAAATATTACCGGATTTAGGTATGTAATATCAGCAACCGCTATATAATTCACAAAGACCTTGTATGTACCGTAATGAATACCGGCCTTTGCCTCTACATTTGTAAATCCATTCTTATAATAGATATCCGCTAATTCTACAGCATCTTCCATAGCATTCATTGAATAAAAATCATAATCTGGAATTTCACTACCAAAATTATAAAATTGAGCATTTTTAGGAAGTATGTTATTAATCGCAGTTCCACCATAACAAATAAGCGGTTTATCTCTTAAAAAGTTTTCAACAACCTTTATAATACGCTTTACATCATCATTCTCTATTAATCGCTGACCCTTGACTCTATCGCCTTCATCAATAGCATTACGTAGAATAGCCAATTCACATTCTTGAAACGTCATATTGTCACCACATAGGTTAGAACCAAATCTATTTTTATTTTTGCTTTTATTTTTATTTTTACTTTTGTTTATCATATTGAATTATATGTATATACAATTCAATTAGAAATTATATTAGTATTGTTTTTCATTGTAAATCACTTATATACTTTAACGCTTCACTCATGGGTATAAACGCAGATTCAAAATGCGTAAACATTTTTAAATATTCTGGTTTATTTTCTAAATTAGAAACCTGTAATACTTGAACGTTACGCCTTTGTATATTATTTATAATCATATTTTGTTCGTTAGTTGTTGTATTTGGAACATTAGTTATTTTCATTAAAGTTAAAGGTAATGTAGGGTCATTATTGTTTTTACTATATAAAACATTATAGAAGTTATCATCTTCTCCCTGGTCGCCTTCACGCACTTCTATATTAACATGACCGTCTTCCGTAGACATACTTAATTTGGATTTATTATAATCGTCGTTCGCGTATTGACTTCTAGTTAATACAAATACAATTTTATCTTCTAATTCACCTAATAAAGTATCACCTGTAACACACCTTTCACATTGAACTGTCTTTGTTAGTCCTTTTTCTGCACCGATGGACATTTCATTCATTCTTTTACCGATAGACGTTATGCTATCAGAATACGATGAATTTTTATTTTTTAATTTACCAATGTCACCTTGTAATGTTACATTTTGTAAACGCAATAATGCTTCACTATTTCTTAATTTATCGAACTCTCTCTGAACGGACGGAATTGCGCCGGGTACTGGTTCAGTTTCTTGATTCTTAATTAGTTCCATCTTTTGATTCTCCTTTTCCGCATCACTGCTTATCGCAGACGCGTCTTGTGTCATCTTTTCCAATGTAGCGTCTGTTCCTTTATCACTTTCTTTCTCTAATAACGCTTGTTTCTTTTTCTCTTCTGATAATTTTTTATTCATATACTCATACTCTTTTTCCAATTCTCTTCGTTTATCTATATCGTTCGTCTCATTAAGTTTATTTTTGATATCTATTAGATTTTTATTGATTTCATCTATTTTGATTTGTTGTGCCTGTAACTTCTCATATATATCTTCATTTTCCATTCCTTCCCTTATATTCCAGTTATTACCTCGGTATGCTAGTTCAAGTGGTGTTAGATTTTCATATAACTCGTTCTTGGTTCCTAAAATAGTATCAGTATTCTTGAACGGTTCTTGTTTTAACGAATCAATACTCTTCTCTGTTTCTGTCTTAAAAACATTTATAATTTTCATAACTGAGTCTTTAGTATCACTTAGTAAAGTTTTTACCTTACCTGGTTTATTATACAACTCATTTGTGTTAAATGTTTCTTTAATAAATTTATGTATATTATTATAAAAGGGTTCGGACCCACCAGATGATACACGAATATTTATAAACAGAGGCATATTGGGGTTCTGACCCAGTTTTCTAGATGTTTTACACACATTTAGTACCTTGTCAAACTGGATCGTGTCGGATACGAATGGAACACCATCCTTATCGGTGATATTGAAATCCAACCATCTCACTCCTTTTCTGATAAGTTTATCGATATTTTCAGTAGATGCATTACCGTTTAATACAACAGAATCGGATGAAGCCATTATGCATAAATTTTTCAATGGTTCTTTCAATATTATATCAGATGTATTTTTTATATCGTTCATTACCAAACCCTCTCGTTGTAATTGAGTTCTCTCGCTTAAAAGTTTATAAACAACTATTGTTGTTATTATTATAACAATTATGATTACTATTTTTATTATAATGTTTGTCATATATTAGTATACTATAAAGTAATATAAATTATTCTCCTATTACATATATAATCAACTATGGCTGGTGGGTTACTAAATTTAATAGCAGAAGGCACCCATAATATAATATTGACCGGAGAACCAACCAAAACATTTTTCAAAGTCACTTATTCTAAATATACAAATTTCGGACTACAAAAATTTAGACTTGATTATGATGGTATGCGCGAACTAAGAACGAGCACAGACTCTACGTTTAAATTTAAGATTAAACGCTACGGTGATTTACTTATGGATACTTACTTAGTGGTAAATCTACCTGATATATGGAGTCCGTTTTATAATCCTTCTTCACCATATAAAGACGAAAATGGAATATATACCGACTGGCAGAATACAGACGGTCGCTGGGCGCCATATGATTTTAAATGGATTGAGAATATCGGTACGCATATGATAAAAGAAGTTGAAATCACTTGTGGTTCTTTCACACTACAGAAATATACAGGTGAGTATTTAGCAGCAATGGTTGAACGCGATTTCAATAGCGAAAAGAAGAAACTATTTAACGAAATGAGCGGAAATCTAAAAGAACTTAATGACCCGGCATTTTCAACAGGACGTATTAACACATACCCTTCTGCTTTTTATACACCTAATACTATAGGTTCCGAACCGTCTATACGCGGTAGACCTATTTATATACCCATTAATACTTGGTTTACACTGGATAGTAAATGTGCATTTCCACTAGTTTCATTACAATATAGCGAATTGGAAATATCAATTACATTAAGACCCATTAAAGAGTTATTTGTTGTTCGTGATGTATTTGATGCTGTGAATGAATTTCCGTATGTTGCGCCAGATTTCAATGAAGACCGCTTTCAGATGTATAGATTTCTACAAACACCACCACATCCTATAATCAGTAGTGAAAAATATGACACGAAGATTAATACTTGGAACGCAGATATTCACATGATATCAACATACGGATTTCTATCAAAAGACGAGGCACAATTATTCGCAATGAAAGAGCAAATGTACCTCGTTAAGGATGTTTTTCGTTATGATTTCCAAAATGTTACTGGTTCAAAGAAATTAAAATTGACGTCATCCGGTATGGTCGCCAACTGGATGTTTTATTTACAGCGTAATGATGTAAATATGCGTAATCAATGGTCAAATTACACAAATTGGCCGTATGGCCGACCCCCCATTGCGATTGATAATGCGATTTTAGACATTTCTGGTAATAATTATTTCCCTCAATCCTTCCGTGATGAACTTTTCGGGATTGGTGTTACTACTGGACCCAGACAAGACCCGAAATCAGATAAAAACACGGGTTTTTTTATGACGGGGGATTTCAGTGTAGAAAATCATAAACATATTTTACAAACAATGGGTATCTTATTGGACGGAGAATATCGGGAAAATACCATGACACGAGGTGTATATGATTATATAGAAAAGTATGTCCGTACGAAAGGATACGCAAAAGAAGGATTATACTGTTATAATTTCTGTCTGAATACCGACCCATTTGAATATCAACCATCCGGTGCTATTAATATGAGTAAGTTTAAATCAATTGAACTGGAAATCACAACACATGCACCTGCTTTTAGTGACGCCAGTGATTTCAAAACTATTTGTGATGAGGATGGTAATATTATCGGAACAAATAAATCCAGTTGGAGACTATTTGATTATAATTATAACTTGACATTGTTTGAAGAACGGTATAATGTTCTATCTTTTGTTTCTGGTCAATGCGGAATGATGAATGCGAGATAATTATTTAGTGTATTCGCCATTTACTATATATTATATTATCAATATATAGTAACTCAATAATATGTCCTCTACGGATACAAAATGGAAAAATAAATTCAAAAGTGTAAGTAATAAAGAAGGTTTGGATAATAAAGAAGGTTTGGATAATAAAGAAGGGAAGACACAGATAAGCCGAGGTGAAAAGGATGAAGCACAAAACAAAATGCTAGATGAATTAAAAGAGCAGCTTAGAACAATACAAAATCAACGCAATGGTTTCACAAAATTACCACATTTAACTGATATTAAAGATGATACAGATGATACAGATGATACAGATGATACAGATGATACAGATGATAAAGATGGTTTCAAAGAAGGAAGAAGAGGAGGAGGAGGAAGAGGAATAGGAAGAGGAAGTTCAAAGTTAAAGAATGCAACTACCGACGTGTTATTTGTAAAAGATAAAAAAAACCTTAGTACCAAACAAAAAAATTTTATCGAACGGTTCACTGATTTTTACTCGAAAGCACATTGGCGTTTAGGTACATCCTATTTTGTGTTTTTAATTGCTTATTTACAGTTATATCATCTAAATTTCAAGGAAGATATTAAGTCAAACTTTCCTGATGATTATAAAGAAGAAAATTCAAACAATCCAAAAACCCCGGATGGATCTTCTAGTGGCGGTACTTTTAGTGTTTCTCCTTTCTCTAATCAAAATGAATCTACGTCAGCACCTGCACCTGTTTCTACTGAATTACCTCGTGAATGGGGTGCGATAACCGCAAACATACTGGATTCTCTAACAAAAACAATTGGTGTTTCCGTTTGGAAGGAGGAATATATAGATATTAAACATAATTTATTCTTAAAAAATATGAACTTTATCGCGCGATTTGGAATGAAATATCTATTTATCCCCACACAAGTTATTGTAGCCATCACTCAAAATTTAATACCCAATTTAAATTTATTAATCAGTAAAAATGTATTCCCATTAATTTTCGTATTATCGTTTGTCTCCATCTTTGGTATGACTTATATTGGGTCCGTAGATGTTTTAAAGAAAGAACGCGAAAAGGATATGAATAGAAAGCAAACAGACTTTGTTAATGCATTAAAAACATACTATTCTCTTATACCGATTACTTATTTTGTATTGGTCTTGATTATTATATTGATAGCACACGGTCTAGATTTTACTAGAGAAATGGGAGACGGTTCGTATTTTCAGTTCGGTGTAATGGCGGCTGTCGCGAAATTTTTGATTACAATATTTTCTATAAGCATGAGTGTTGTATTATCTGGATTTTCTGCTATACCGATCGGGTTGTTTGCACTAATGTGGATTTTGTTTCCCGAGGGGATAGGGTTTCCTCCTGGGAAATGGCGTGGGTTAAGTTTTACCAAGTGGAGTAACGCGATTAGAGATAATTATTGGCTACCCGAATGGGATACTTGTGAAACGTCCGAAACAAAACAGTGGGCACGATATATTTTGTATAAATTATGGAATAATAAAATATTAATCTCTTTTTTCATTGTTGCTGATATTTTCGCTAAATTATGGTATGGTAATGGTGACTTACAAATGGGAAAAGAGGCATTGGAAGACGAACCGTGGTATGTACATATTATTCGTATTGGTATTCCAATTACATTATTGTTAGTTATGATGGGTCAACCAGCAACGAGAGAAAGAGGCATACTTAATTATTTGATATCATTTTTTAAGTACTGGCCGAAACCAGTAGGAATGGTAATAATGTCAGCATTTGGTGCAATAATATTAGCAATAATATCAGCAATATTAGCAGCAAAAGCAAAAGCAGCCGTAGAAAAAGCAGTAGAAAAAGCAGTAGAAAAAGCACAAGCATAATGAAACAAATCTTTACACATTTGCACATTCTTAGAACTTGTAAAACGCCGACCCGAAGGGTCTAGCGTCTTTGAATGTGCAATGGTTTATAATAAACTAAAACTGAACAATTACTATAATTAAAAAATCATTTAGAATTTATACAATACAATTTCTAAATGGGGAAAAAGAGTAAAGTAAAAAAAGTATTACCATTTGTATCTATTTGCACTCCCACTTTCAATCGTCGTCCATTCATTCAGACTATGTTTGAGTGTTTCAAAAATCAAACTTATCCCAAAAATAGAATGGAATGGATTATAATTGATGATGGAACCGATAAAATTAAAGATTTAATCGACGCAGCAAATATCCCCCAAATAAAATATTTTCCATACGATACCAAGATGACGCTCGGTAAAAAACGTAATATAATGCACGATAAAACAATGGGTGATATTCTAGTATATATGGATGATGATGATTATTATCCACCAGAGCGTGTTGAACACGCAGTTTCAATGTTATCCAAGAGTAAGGCTATTTGCGCAGGTGCCAGTGAATTGTATGTATATTTTAACGACATCAAACAAATGTGGCAGTGTGGACCGTATGGTCCCAATCACGCAACAGCTGGAACTTTTGCATTTAAGCGAGAACTGTTGAGTAAAAGTAGATATAATGAAACTGCGTGTCTAGCAGAGGAGCGCGAATTTCTACACGGGTATACTATACCATTCGTTCAATTAGAACCGTGTAAGACAATCTTGGTTTTCTCACACGAACATAATACATTTGATAAACGCAAACTACTTAAAAACCCACATCCGGATTATATGAAACAATCCGATAAAACGGTTGAACAATTTATCCGAAAGGATTATGAGGAACGGATTAAGCAATTTTTCACTAAAGATATGGATATCGTCTTGAAGGATTATAAAGAAGGAGAACCAACGAATAAACCAGATGTATTACAACAGACTAAGGAAATAGAAGAAAAACGTAATAAAATGGAAGCGGAACATAACGCACAACAACAAGATAATGGACCAATTACTTTACAGGAACCAGGAAAACCACCAGTAGTATTAAAAAGCAGTGATGTAATTAAGTTGATAAATGGACTAAGGGAACAATTAAAAGCAATAACTATAAAACATAATGAATTACTCGAAATCAACGGACTAATGCAGAATAAGATAATTTCTATGAAGAAAGAACACGATACAGAAATACAGAAATTAAAGGTAAATCACGAAGGCTTAGTGGATAAATTATAATTTCGTTCAATAATTATACAGTATAATTATTGAAATTATTCATCTGTGTCATTTGTATCGTTTTTTTCATTTTTATCGATATATCGGTAAATTCGCCTCACGTCTAATTTTGATATATCTAAATCACTAAACAATGTATTTATTTCATTATCATTAAATTCCCAATATTCATCACAGTTTATATATCTCATTTTTTCTAAAAACGAAAATAAATCGCGACGGTCTAAATCTAATTTTTGGCACATAGTAAATATAAATTGCTGATTATTATATTCGGTTGAATATTTTGTGAGAACTTTTGTAAATCTAACTTCGGATGGTTTAAATTTATTTTGAGTATTTGGTATACTTTCATGGTAAATGTTGTTACTACGAAATGTTTTATTCATTGAACTCATTTCATTAAATTGCCATATTTGATGCTGGAATGTTATACGGTCCATATAATCTGAAAAACAAAAATTGTCCAGGATTTTCAAATATATTGGTATGGATTTTTCACTAGTGCTTTTGTTTAACATATCTATTATATTTTCATGCCATAGTAATGCAACAATTGTTCTATCGGTTTCGTTCATGAAATTATTATGTTTATCTAGAGGAACTTTATTATTTATCAGTTGTTTCGTTATTTGTTTCGAGTCTTCATTATAATATTTTGTGTGTAATATATCATTCATAGTTTCGTCATCCAATGTTCCATTATTCGCAACGCATAATTTTTTTATAAATTCAAGCTTCCTTAAATCACCTTGAATGTATTTTAATACCTTATCTATAATACTTGGTTTTAGTAAATCCGGTGGTATAGTTGATTGTATTATATTCTTCATCTCTTCGTTTGTTCCGGTTTTTAACTCGAATGAATTACATACTTTCATTAGTTCTTTCATTTTTTTATCAGAATAATAATTTCCAATACATATAATCGGATTTAACGTTACATTTTCTAATTTTTGTTTTTTCGTCTTCTTTTGACGTATTAATTTTATCAATGCCGTTATACCCCCTTTATCACCACTATTCATACCATCAATTTCATCCATGACGATTGCGATCTTTGTCTCTTTTTTGTACATCATGTCCAAGACGTTTCGTGTAGAAACATTATTACTAGTTATTGTATCAATTAATGAACGATTTCTTATATCCCCTGCGTCGTATTTAATAACATCATAATCAAGGTCTTTTAATATCTTCATCACGAATTGTGTTTTACCTGTTCCCGGTGCACCATATATATAAAACCCCTTTTTAAACGTCGCCTCGTAACATTTTTCCTGAAATGTATTCAATATATTTTTTATTTTACTTTCTGTATCATTTCTATTTAATAATTTATTAATATTTTCCATATAGATTACTATAATGAAAATATTTATATCTATATACATTTGTTTCTAATTATCTATCTGAAAGAACTAAAATCAGCAGTTAGAGGCAAGTAGTTAGAACCACTGCGTTTCGTTAATAATCCGTTATACGTATAAGGGTCCATTCCGCCTGGCTTGTCCCCTTGACCACGCACATATTTCCTAGTTTGTAAGTCACCGTTACTTCCTGAAGCGTATCCTCCAGCATTGGCATATTGTGCATTTTTAATTAGATCTGCGGTTCCACCAACTACATCCTTTCCTAATCCCACAGCTCCTGATACAACCTCCCTTCCCAAACCTACCGCACCGACGGCTGCCGATTTCGCACCGGACGCAGCATCTTTTCCCAATCCAATAGCACCAGATGTCACTTCTTTACCCAATCCAATAGCGCCAGATGTCACTTCTTTACCCAATCCTACAGCGCCAGATGTTGCTTCCTTTCCTAGTCCTACAGCGCCAGATACAGCATCTTTTCCCAAACCAGCAGCGCCAGATGCAGCATCTTTTCCCAAACCAGCAGCGCCAGCAGCGGCAGCGGAACCTACAATCGCACCTGTAACCGCCAACCCGGCACCAGTATCAATTGCTTGTGCCGCCAATCCACTTGTTTTATCGATTATATTATTTGCGATACCACCAGTTGTTCCCACTATACCACCACCACTACTACCTTGATTATGTCCATTTCCGCAATTTGTGCATTTACCATCACCGCTACAACTTGGGCATGCCATAGGCACATAATCCGTCTTCAACATATAATCCTGAGACATTGGTTGAGAACCACCCGAACCACCATCGGCGTTCCAATAATGGAACCACTTCCAATACTCGGACATCGCTGAATCCGTTAGATCAGTCTCCTTTGTTTCCTCCTCCTTTGTTTCATCTGATGTAGTGGTTTGTTGTTCAGGAGGAGTTACGGGTTGTTCTAATTTTGTTCCGCTATACCTCAATGATCCGAGTAATTTGTATTTATTCTTTGCACCATTACCAACATTTGTTAGTATAATAATAACAGTATCATCCGAGTGTGTCATCATTATAACCTGTGCGGAATTATCTGCGTTGTTTAATGTCTTTACTACTAGATTTTCGGGATTAGCACCCGCTGTGTATTCATTCGCGTTAAATGTTGTAAGTTTTTGTGTTCCTGTGCGGTCAAATATATCCCAAGTTACTTTTCCATCCATCGTAGTAAATCCCTCAAATTCTTCCTTCAATAAACGGTTATTAAATAGTGTGAATCTCTCCAAATTTTCTTTCAATAAACTGCTATTTAATAGTGTAAATCCACCAATATCAGTAGTTCCAGTAGTTCCAGTAGTTCCAGTAGTTCCAGTAGTTCCAGTAGTTCCGGTAGTTCCAGTAGTTCCAGTAGTTCCAGTAGTTCCGGTAGTTCCAGTAGTTCCGGTAGTTCCAGTAGTTCCAGTAGTTCCAGTAGTTCCAGTAGTTCCAGTAGTTCCAGTAGTTCCAGTAGTTCCAGTAGTTCCAGTAGTTCCAGTAGTTCCAGTAGTTCCAGTAGTTCCAGTAGTAGTAATTATAATCTTTTGTATTAATAGTTGGTTACTCGCATCATAATACAAACCGTCAATCAATTTCATCGCGGTAACCGATATTCCCGATATATCGTAATTCTCACTATTCAAAGAAACAGATGGTCCGGCACCTGTATTGACCGCGACCCCAGACACATCAACCGTTGGTTTTGATTCCAACTTTAATAATCTACCAGAATCAAACGCATAACTACTACCATGTTTATTATTGGATAAGTCCATTGAATGTATGAATGTTTTTGTGCCTATGCTTATATAGAATAACTGTTCGTCATCCCCCTCTTCATATAGAGAAAACGCAGGATATGTGCTACCTTTATGAACCTCGTCGTTTTTTACCGATATAACGGTTTCAAGATCACTCTTAATAAATTTCCTCTTATTACCCGCACGGTCAATAACCGACATAGTCTGGTCATAATCTCGTATAATATTTCCTGTATTCGTATCAATAAAATTTTTATTAGATACACCAAAATTAACCAAAATCTTGGAGGCGTCGGGGTAATATTTTAATACATCACTATCACTCGCAGGAGCACCACCGAAACCTTCAATCGACGCATTATTATACCAAAGCATAGAAATGACTAATACTATTATAATTATTCCAAATAACCTTAATGGTGTTAACTTAAAATTGAACATGGTTTATTATATACTATAAGTAAATAAAAATATCTATTCTTATTTACTTATGACGAATAAACTATCACTTGCTCGTATTTATGACCCTTCTAATAATTTGGAAATGGGTGTTGATGAGTGTGCTCGCGGTCCGCTATTTGGTCGTTTATATGTAGCCGCTACGATTTTGCCTAAAAATGAGGATTTTAAACACGACGAAATGAAAGATAGTAAAAAAATAAAATCTCGTAAAAAGATGCGAGAATTATCTGACTATATCAAAGAACACGCAATCGCTTGGCATATACATTTTATAGAAGCAGATGTGATTGATGAAATTAATATCCGACAGGCGGTTCTTAAAGGAATGAAGGAGTGTATTAAACAAGTGCTGTTAAAGGTAGATATTACTGCTAAAAATACATTTATAGTTATTGACGGTAATGACTTTACCGGATATACTATATTCGATAATGATACACAGATGATACGCGAAGTTCCATATACGACAGTAGAACAAGGTGATGGTAAATACACGTTTGTAGCAGCTGCTTCTATTCTTGCTAAAAACGCACACGATGAATACATTTTGGACTTATGTAAAGAACACCCAGGGTTAATTACACGATATGGTCTTGATACAAACGTTGGTTATGGAACTAAGAAGCATTTAGAGGGAATTATTGAGCACGGTATAACACAATGGCATCGTAAGACGTATGCTCGGTGTAAAGAAGCTAAATACTCTCCTTTGTAAAAAATTGAAATATAATTATTATATGTTATTATTATAACAGAAACACAGAATGATTACCGAAAGTTATATGGATGGAAGTGATGTATACGTAATCAAAATAGGACAAAATAAAATGGAAAATTGGGGTCTATTAGATGATTCAGACCCCGATAATATATGGTTTCACGTTTCGGGTGCACCGTCTGCGTATGTTGTGCTTAACACAGTATGTAATATGAAGCAAGTACCAACACGGGTTCTATATCGTTGTGCTGTCTTATGTAAGATGCGTTCTAAATCAGCTAAGGAATGTAATTGTAATGTGAATTATACTTATGTGAAACACGTGACGAAGGGAGAACACGAGGGGGAAGCTATAATTAAACACACAAAGGTTATTCGTGTATAATAATATTTTAGGTTTTACTATTCCATACGAGTAAACATATCGGTAAACCATTTTTTATTTACACTTATAAAATTAGTGTTCTCGTCCATTGTGGAATAACCTATCAGAATAGTATCCCCTATCGTTACAAACCCAAGAGAATACTCAATCATTTTTCCTGTGAATGTAAATAATGGTGTATAACGTTTTATATTATATGTATCTGGGTCTAAAACCACCATCATATGGTAATAATGCCTACGGTATTCGTATGATACCAGATGTGTTAAAAACCATAGTTCATTATCTATCAGAACACCATTTGATGACCCGCGTATGTCTTTGAACGATAGTGGACTACTGATACTCTGAATGTTTACGAAACGTCCGTCGTCCAATGAACCAATGGTCAAAGGATGCCATTTATAAATGCATTTTAAATTTTCGTTTGCATCTGAGAATAATACCCAATTCTTCTCAATTGGTTTCTGGTTCTCTTTTTTGAGTAGGCATTCGCAAGTTGTTCCATTCGCTACTATTTCACCGTGTTCTATTACCATATTACTGGCTATGCTTCTATTCGCATTATATAATAGTCTACCTTTATAGGATAGTAATCGTATATCCTCCAATCCTTCGTAATACCCATCGTATTTTGTATTATAGTTTAATATATAG
>Ga0222713_10002363_pt1 | contig 20271 bp, 24 predicted proteins | sample C33_649DmetaG_FD_165061 | JGI IMG/M metagenome (GOLD analysis project Ga0222713, IMG submission 165061) | Estuarine water microbial communities from San Francisco Bay, California, United States - C33_649D | ecosystem: Environmental > Aquatic > Marine > Unclassified | place: USA: California...
ACGTATTGCCTTGGCTTCGGTTGGTGATCTGTCTGATGTGGACACAACATCAAATGCACCTAACACAGGACAAGCATTAATTTGGCACGCCGGTGTTGCTAAATGGATTCCAGGAACCATTGGCGGGGCACAGGGTGGTGGAATACTATACACAGATTTAAGTGCAACATCAAGTGGTGTTGGTACACTAAGTTACGATTCAAATACAGGTAACTTCAATTATGCTGGTATTACAAGTACATCCGGCTTACCTGAAGGAACCAACTTATACTTTACAAATACAAGAGCGGACACAAGAGCAGATTTAAGAATTGCGGCCGCTGAATTGAGCGATCTAAATAACGTTGCTGTAACACTTCCAACTAATGGACAAGCATTGGTTTGGAATGGATCAATGTGGGCACCAGGTACTGTAAACACAGAAGATTCGTTTATGTTTAGTGTTGCGGCAGATGATTCAACACTAAGAATTGTTAGAAATGACGAAAGCATTAAATTTGTAGGTGCTAATGGTATAACAACATCTAGTGATGCTGAAGGTAACATAACAATAAATGGTCCTAGTTTAGCAGGATATCTAACAACTTCATCGAATTTAAACGATCTAGCAAATGTAAGTTATTCAGGAACTCCTACAACAGGTTATGTATTAAAATTTGATGGTAATAATTGGGTACCAGCGGTTGAATCCGGAGGCGGCGGTGGCGGTATTGCTCTAACAGATTTAAGTGTTACACAAAATACTGCAAGTGGTAATGGCACACTAACATATAATAATATTTCAGGTGTGTTTACATACACTCCACCTGACTTATCTGGATATGTAACTGCATCTAGTTCAACAGCATTTACAAATAAAACAGGTAACATCAGTCAATGGACAAACGACAGCGGATATGTAACTGCATCTAGTTCAACAGCATTTACAAATAAAACAGGTAACATCAGTCAATGGACAAACGATGAAGGATTCATTGCTAATCAGGTTATTGACGATGATACTTTTTTAACTGCTCTTGCTTCGACATTATCTTCATCCGAATCTATTAAAGCATATGTTGATACAAATATTTCAACGTACACAGACATTACCACTGTTAGTTCCGGAGTAAAATATATTGCATTGTATGACACTGCAACAGGACAACAGGCTGGTAAAACAACAGCATCATTGACATATGATATTAGCCAAGGTACTTTTGGTGTTACTACTTTATCAGCGACAACAATCGAAGCAAACACTATTCAAGCACCGGCTACTATAACAGGTACTTGGACACTAGCATCACCTACAACACTAACACTTGATGCTGGAACAGAAATTAAAGCAGAAGCACCGTTTAGACACGTTGTTAAATCTTTTAACGATCTTGGATCACTCACAGTAAGCACAGGAACAGTTGTTCTTGTAATGGATGCTAATTACCATCAATTTATGTATGATGGCTCAGCATGGAAACCAGTTGCTACTCCAACATACTATTATGAAATTACAGCGAATGCCTCAAGTGCATATAGATTTAGCGGTCCTGGTGTAAGCAATACAACAGACAATCCTAATTTTACACTGTACAGAGGATCAACTTATATCTTTAATAATACCACAGGTGGCGGTCATCCATTCGCTATTAGAACTTCAAATGGTGGTGGTGCATTTACAGAAGGAGTCACAGGATCACAATCTGGAATACAAGTTTTTGAAGTACCACACGAACCAAGTGATACAACATTGGTTTATCAATGTACACTTCATTCGGTTATGGTAGGTAATCTAACTATTGTTTAAGGATTAGATATGCACGTCTTAGGCGAAATAGAATACGTAGTAACTGTTAAAGAAGGTGTTGACTGGGAAGAAGTTCATAGAGATTTAATCAATTGGACTGCTAGAGATCCTAATGTTGACAGCAGTATTGTTCCTGATAGATCTGTTGAAATTGCTAATCTAAGACCTGTTAACAAAAGAAATACACACTATTATCTTACAAAGCAAGAAAAAGACAAATTAAAATTAGATCCTAGAATAGAGGATGTTAAGCGTGTGGCTCACATACCACCTCCAACCCTAAGAGCATATCAAGAAACGATATTTGATAAGAATAGTAGTTCTACAGGAAGCCAAAGTTCTTGGGCATTGCTACGACACATATCAGAAACAAACAACTATGGAACTTCTTTTAGTGATCCTGGAGGAACATATGATTATGTTCTTGACGGGACCGGAGTTGATGTTGTAATTCAAGATAGCGGTGTCGAACCAAATCATCCAGAATGGGAAAATACTGGAGGAACATCAAGATTAAAACAAGTAGATTGGTTTAATATTTCAGGTGTAGCAGGAACAATGCCAGCCAATCACTATTCAGATATACACGGCCATGGAACACACTGTTCCGGAACCGTAGCAGGAAAAACATTTGGTTGGGCCAGAAATGCTGATATCTATATTCAAGCGGTGTTGGATAATTCAGGTTCATTGGCTATTTCTACTGCTATGGACACCTTACTTGCTTGGCACAATAAAAAGAATGATCCCAATGATGCCGCATACACAGGAAGACCTACAGTTGTTAATCAAAGTTGGGGGTATGTTATATATCTAAACACAACAGACACTCCTAATGTAATACAGTTTAGTAGAGGTATTGACAGTGGATATTTTCTAACTGGTGGATCTTATAGAGGAGTTACACATACAGAAACTACTCGTGTTAATCTAAGACAGTATGGTATCAACGGAGAATATCAAGGTCAGTTTAACAGCAAACAGGTATATGGGTATCCGTCAAGGGTAACATCAACTGATGCTGATATAAAACAACTAGCCGATGCAGGTATTATTGTTTGTATGGCGGCTGGCAATGATAATATGAAAGTTGATGAACCAGGTGGTCTTGACTGGGATAATTATTTAGAATTTACAGCAGACAATGTAATATACTATCGTTGGTATTATCATAGAGGCGGTTCTCCATCGTTGTTAAGTGGAGTAACCAATTTCGCCGCCAATCCTGTAATATCGTATTCTGAAGGATTTAATGTTGGATCTGTGGACACAGGTACTCAAGCAGTTCAGTATCCAGGAGACCCGGCAACCTATTACTTGGATAGAAAAGCAAGTTACAGTCAATCAGGTCCAGGAGTTAATATATATTGTGTAGGAACAACAGTAATGAGTGCTTCATCTAACACAAATGTTATAGGTGGAGTATTTTATTACAATGATAATGCTTTTAGACAAATTAAAATTAGTGGAACTTCAATGGCTTCACCTAATATGGCGGGAATGGTTGCATTGTTAAAACAAGCACATCCTGATTGGTCTCCTGCACAGATAGTAAAATATTTTGAAACAAACGCAAAAGAAGTTATGTACGACACTGGTAGCACCAATGACTATACAGTTGCTAATTCAGTTCATGGCGGAATACCTAGAATAGCATACTTTCCATTGGCGGCACAACGACCATTTATTTTATCTGAAAACTAGTATCTAATAAATATTAGCATAGAAGGAGTTCTGATCAATGGCCGATACTTTGGTACTCAACGCCGATGCAAAACCGTATTCCATTCTACCATTATCAACTATTACCTGGCAAGAGTCTATCAAGTATTTTGTTCTTGATAAGGTAACCGTTTTAGAATGGTATGATGATTGGGTGGTAAGTTCGCCCAATTGGGAAACACGGGTTCCAGCGGTTGTGATGATTAAAAAATATATAAGAAAAAATAGTTCTGTTAGATTTACAAAATTTAATCTAATGTTGCGTGATGCATATACCTGTCAATACTGTGATGCCAATTTGACAAGATCTCAATGCACATTGGATCATGTTCTACCCATAAGCAAGGGTGGTAAAACAACTTGGACTAACGTAGTTACGGCCTGTGGTCCTTGTAATGTTGCTAAAGGAGATAAATTATTTCCAAAACCTAATAGAATACCCATGAGACCAACCTACTACGATCTAATTCGAAATCACGAATACTTAAATCATAATATTAAACATAAGAGTTGGGAAACCTTTATTTTTGGTTAATAAACCGGCAAAATTCAATAATCTGGTAAAATTGGTAAAATCAGTCGTTGACAAAATAGCATTCCTCCTATAATATAGTGGTATTACTGGTATTAACAGTAAACTAAAACTTATAAAGGAGAGGCATATAATGGCAATATCACAAGAAGTCCTAGACAACATCAGGACTATTTGTCGCACTACATGGGGTGATGAATCAGTTTATGAAGGACCGTCAGGCAAATATAAATGGGAACTAGGCAGAGATACAGGCAATGGTATAATTAACGGAGTTGTTCGTAAAATGATTGCTGAAGATAAAGATGGCAATGAAATTTACGCAGTTGCAGGTTCGTTTAAGATTGATCCATCAGGAGAAGTTACAAGATGGACTGGTCTTCCAAGACGTTTCCAAAAAGAAGCAAGTGAACTAGCAAAATCTCATATTGGCACGAACGGAACAAAATAATGCTATTTAAAAATAGTGTCTATTTAGAAAAGGATCGTGCCTTAGAAATTTGGGGCGATAAAATTGACTCTGTTGATAGAATGATAGATTCGCTTCAACAATCAAACAAAGCAAGTGCTTGGGCAATCGATTTTTGGCACGGTGTTAGGATAAAACTAATGCGTCAACTACATCAAATTAGAAATGGTTAAACAGAATAAATCAATAACTTTATCTCTTACTTGGAAAAGAATAGCAATAGGTGTTATAACCTTTATTATTCTTATTGCAGTAACTTTTGGTGCAGGAACATTTATTCCTAACAAGTGGACTTCAAAAAGAATAATGAACGAAATTGAGATGAAAGTTATTTCACAGTTTAGTCAACTTGATTTACATATGCCGTCTATTAGTTACAGTACTAATGCAGAATTTATTACGGCAGTTAATAGATGTATTAACTTTGTAAATCTTACAACACCTTACACTCAAAGAGTGCATAGAGATATTATAATTGGAATGGCAATACTAGAAACTGATTACGGCAAAAGCCGATTTGCAAATGTGGCAAATAATCTGTTTGGTATAAGAACTTGGAGTCCCGATGTTCCTCAGGTTAAACCCGCAGACTTACCTAACGCCAAATTTGGTGTAAGAAAGTTTCCGTCTAAGTGTCATAGTGTACAGGAAATGATAAGATTAATTAATGAACATCCTGCATATGCTGAATATAGATTTGTAAGAAAAGATCAATATGAAAACAATAGACTCGATCTAACAGAACAAATAAATGGTTTACAAAAATGGAGTACCAATCCTGAATACACAAACTTGGTAATTAGATCAATTAACGAAATTGAAGGTATCTTAGAAAAAGGTTTACAAAAATGACAATGCATCTTGCAAGAGGATTAACAACTCTCAACACTCGGGTACGTAAGCAGAAACCAACAAAGGCTAAAATAGCCAAGTGGAAAGAACAACACAGAATTCATAACAAAGAAATGAAACAACTTGGATTGAAAAATCAAATGATGTCTTTTGATGATTATGTATTATACATACACGGAAAACTTAAAACCAAAACAACAACAGTTATTGGAACTCCGTGGCATCACACTGAAAGCACATATCGTAGAGAAACAGAAACGGATCGTATTCCAAGTTATGTTTCCAAGGGTGGGTTTGAGCCATGCACCAAAAAAGAACCTATGCAGTACACAGGTGAACGTAGGTTGATTGGTATAGCAACTATGCACAAATCCAATATGGTTCCAATCTTTGCAGACGACGAAGACAAGACTGGAAAAAAACAGGCAACAGAGATTGCCAAAATGAGAAGGAATTAATGACTTTATGGTTGACAATACCGGTAAAGATGTTAATATATACAAACAGGCTATAAAAGGAGGCTTAAAAATGAAAGGCAATATGAAAACAATGGCATTGGCACTTGTGGTAGGCTTGGGTCTATCTGCTTGTTCTACTGTCAATATGCCAACGATGAAATCAAGTGAAAACAAGGTTCCACGTTGGTTTGTTAACGCAGAGGATACAGGAAATGAAGGTTGGTATCTTATCAATCGTCAACCTTATTATTATGCGGTAGCAACGGCTGTTTCACCAGATATGGAAATGGCTCTTAAGAAGGCAACACTAAAAGCAAAAGCAAAAATCACAGATCGTGTTAACGGTGAAATGAACAATAGAACTGTTATTGAATATAGTGAAACAGGTCAGGCTGAAAACCCTACAGGCACTACTCAATCTAACGATACTATTGTAAACGTTATCAAAGATACTATCTTGAGAACTTACAGCACAAACGAAAAAGAATGTTATCGTCAAACAGACATTAACAACTGGAGATGTTTTGTGAGTGTAAAAATTCCAAAGAGTGATATCGATAAACTGATTACTCAGTACGATGCTCCAAGACTTGCTAAAAGTAATGTTGCGGACACAACTGATGACGCCGCTAAAAAAGTCCTAGGAAACTAATCTATGATTGGTCCTAGGATAATTTTAGCATTGGCCTTAGCAATTTTGTTATCAACAGTATATGTTAATGTAGCAAATGCAGGAGGCCCTTGGTCAGAACAGTATTGTAATCTGCAAACAGAACATACTGTTGTTAAAGACAAGAATGGCAATGTTATTTCAGAAAATGTTGTTGAAAAACAAGTATGTGATGACAGTGCTAAAGATTTTTTACACGACGGTGGTATTGCAAGTAATTGCGATACTTTTAATTACTATATAAATTTAGGAGGCAAGGGTGTTTGGAAAAGAGGCATTGCGTGTTACAAACTGGACGGTACCTGGGAAATTGTTTCAGGCTATCATTCTAACTAGCATACTATTTTTATCTGCTTGTTCGTCATACAAAGGACCAGCAAGTAGTAATATGGTTGTTTATAACGATAGACCAGCAGTAACCAGCACAGCATCTGCATTGGTAAGAGTATATGAAAATATGCAATGGTCTTTACCAAGAGAAAGTAGCGAAAAGCACGTTCAAGCAGTATACCTTGCTATTACACAACTAGATGACGGAATAAAAACTAGTTGGTACGACACAAAGAACGACACACAAGGACACGTTCGAGTTTTACAAACTATTCCAAAAGGCGGAAGTTATTGTAGAATTTATGAAAGTTTAATCCAATATCGAGAAAGACACAGAAGCATTACCGAGATGGCTTGCACTAGTGACTTTGCTAAGACTTGGACTTTCCACAACGGACGTAATCGATAAACTAAAAGATAGACTAAAATAGAATATCGTAGTAAACTACTATTTTAATTCTGTCAATAAAGTAAGGTAAATACTAGACTATGATATTTGGACTTATAACATTCTTATCGGCTATCACAATATCTGCGGTAGCAATCTATTATTCCGTAGCAGGTTTGGCGGCAATATTTGCGGCGGCGACAATCCCCATTATCATTATGGGTGTTTCACTTGAAGTTGGTAAACTAGTTACAGCCGTATGGTTACATAGATACTGGGACAAAGCAGTATGGTGGATGCGTACATACCTCTCCATTGCTGTTCTTGTTCTTATGTTTATTACATCAATGGGTATCTTTGGCTTTCTATCTAAAGCACACATTGAACAAACAAGTTTATCACAAGAACAAGTTGCTCTTATTGACACACTAAACGACAAAGAAACAAGAGCCCAGGCTAAGATTGATAGATGGCGTGGCGAACTTGATCGCTTGATGAAGGGTGAAGATGTTCGTGTAGACGGACTTGTTGAAAAAGAACAAGAAGGTTTGGATAAAATTTATGCTCGTATCAAGCAGGAAAAAGATGCCTTTAGAGCAGATGCTAAATTTGAAATAGAACAGCAACAATTAAGAATTAAACAAGCACAGGACAGACGTGATGCAGAAATTGCCGCGGCTGAGAAAAAGTTTGAAGGATCACTAGGCGGAACCAAAGCATACGAGGACGCAGTTAAGAAAGCCAAAGACAACGAATTAAGTGTGGCTTCAAGAGCACAGGCAGAGATATTAAAAATCAATACCAAGTTAGATGAAGACCTTGCTAAGATTGATGCCAAGTATGCTAAAGATGTTGCAGACTATAATAAACGTATTAATGACCTGCGTAATCAGGCAAATAGTAAAACTGTAGATATTGATAAAAGAATTGAAGAACTCGAAGGCTTTATCGCTACTGAACAAGCATCAATTGACGCCGTTCGCGAAGAAAAGTTTGGTTATGAAAAAGAATATCGTAAACTAGAAGCAGAGGTAGGTCCTATTAAGTATATTGCTGAATTCATCTATGGTGAACAAGCAGATACTAATCTACTAGAAGCGGCTGTTAGATGGGTAATTATTATTATTATATTTGTGTTTGACCCATTAGCAGTGCTGTTACTAATTGCATCGCAATACACGTTCAATTGGTACAGACAGGAAAAGGCAGGTGGATTGCCCCCAAAGCCACAAGCGGATCCCGAACCGGATCCAGATCCAAGTAAAGACGAGGAGAAAAATGATGAGTTGGTTCACTCGAAGGAAACCGACCAGACGGGGACCCCCAACGGAGAACCCGAGTCCACAGAAAAAGTAGAGCCTGTACTTTCAAAAAAAAAGAAAGGACAGTATCTGCTCTGGAACGACTTAGATCCTGATCCGCAGGAAAGTATTCCAGAAGAAGTTGATCCGCAGGAAGGTGTGGATCCTAACCAATTGATGTTTGACTTTGATGTGTATCAAAGACAAAATGACGAAACCGAAGAAGAATATACTAAAAGAATTTGGAAACACGAAAACCCCGGAATGACCATTAACTTTGCTAAAAAGTTAAAAGAACAGGGGCAACTAAAATCATTACCATGGGAAAGAGTACAGGAAACCATTGAAAAAATGAAGGAAGAAGATCAATGGCCAAAAATACAAGATGATCTAGATGCATGGAATGAATGGGTTGAAAAAGCCAACGAAGAGGCAGAAAAGAATCCTGAACTACCGAATACAAAAACACAGTACACAGAGGTGATTGAACCAAAAGGATTCGCTCAAAATGAAGAACAAAAAGATAATAGTGTTTGGAATAAAATCAATCAGGCTAGAAACAATATAAACATTGATAAGATTAAAGAATTGGAAATAACAGAAGAACAATATAGGAGTGCTTCTCAACGTCATATCATAAAGTTAATCGAGAGACTCAAGGCCGGCATAATTACAGTAGACGATCTAAGTAATACTGATGCTAATAAAATTAACGATATGTTGAAAAGAGAGAAGAACTAGTGCCAAGCAAAATCAATTTAGTATCCCCTCCGGATACAGTTTTTAATCATAATTTTTCTGTTGTATTAATTAATACAACTCCTGAAGAGCAAGAAAAAGTTTCTTTGTTTTTGGCTAAACAAGGTGACGAAAGAGAAATTAATATCTTTGTGTACAACAATGAAAGCAATCCTACATGGTTGCTTAATCATGTCAACGGAAAACTTTTGACATATATTAATGTTGACAACACCCAAGATATTAGTGTAAAATATTTAAGTTATATGTTAAGCCAAGGTAATACTTTTTTCAGCACAGCAGATACTAATTCGAAGGAACTGTTTACATTGCTTAATACTAACTTTATTGAGAACATAGACAATTTTTTAAAGAAGGTGTATCCAAATGAGCAGTAACGATAATAATTCAGGGGATAAAAAACAACATTATACCTGTCAATTTTGTGGCAAAGATCGCAAAGAAGTTGAAAAACTAATTGTGGGTGTAGATGCCGCAATCTGTAATGAATGTATTGATCTGTGTGGTAACATTCTAGAAGAAGAAAATGTAAAAAATATCCATACTAATAAAAAGAGATATGATGCAAAAAAATTAAACCCTATTGCAATTAAACAGCACTTAGATAATTTTATCATAGGACAAGAAGAAGCCAAAATTGCGTTAAGTGTAGCAGTAGGACAACACTATAAAAAGATTCACAATCCATCAAAAGATATTAAACTAGAAAAGACCAATGTAATGTTAATGGGTCCTACTGGTTGTGGTAAAACACTGTTAGCACAAACTATTGCAGATTATCTAAATGTTCCATTTGCAATTTGTGATGCAACAACATTAACAGAAGCAGGTTATGTAGGTGATGATGTAGAAAGTATTATTACTAGGTTGCTTACGGAAGCAGATGGAGATGTAGAACTAGCACAGCGTGGAATTGTATTTGTCGACGAGATTGATAAGATTACAAAGAAAAGCAATAATGTATCTATAACACGTGATGTAAGCGGTGAAGGTGTACAACAAGGACTTTTAAAAATTGTTGAAGGTACAAAAGTTCGTGTAAATGCATCAGGAGGAAAACGAAAGCACCCTGGACAAGAAATGGTAGATATTGATACTTCAAATATTCTATTTGTTGTAGGTGGAGCGTTTATTGGTTTAGAGAAAATTTTAGATGAACGATCTAATAAAAAAGGTATTGGTTTTGGACAAGAAATTGGCATTGATAACCAAACACAAGATTTAAGCACTGTTCAACCAGAAGATCTTATCAAATACGGGTTCATTCCGGAGTTTATAGGTCGTTTTGGTTTAATTAGTTACGTAACAGAGTTGACAAAAGAGCAATTAATTAGTATACTTAAAATACCAAAGAACGCACTAGTTAAACAATATCAGTACTTGTTTAGTTTAGATAAGATTAATTTAGAGTTTACTGATGATGCCTTAGAAGCAGTAGCAGAAAAGGCTAAAGAGTTAAAAACTAATGCAAGGGGATTAAAAAATATAATGGAAAGTATTTTGTTAGAGTATCAGTATAAAGGAACACAGTTAAAAGATGATGGGTTAGAAACTATCACCATTACTAGAGATGCTGTAAAAAATAATGAAAGTCCAATATTAATCTTTAACAACAAGAACAGTAGGGAAAATGAGCAAAAAAAGAGTTAAGGTAACTACGATGGCTAGTATGAGACCTGGAGAAGAAGGTATGAAAGTAACCGTTCGTGGAAACTCTCCTGGAGACTTAATGAAGGCAATGCGTTTATTCAAACGTAAAATTGCTGATAGTGGAGTCATGGAGGAAATTAAGGATCGCCAATACTACATGAAGCCTAGTGAAAAACGCAGAGAAAAGAAAAAAGCCGCGGTTGCTAGATGGCGTAAGATCCAAAGAGAAAACGACCTAGAATTCAATAATCACAAACGTAAGAGGTAACAAGTGTCAGTTCATGCAATGATTGACTTAGAGACTCTAGGTACACATCCTGATTGTGTAATACTTACATTAGGTGCTATTAAGTTTAATCCTTTTACAGACGAATTACCTAATAACGGTATCTACCAAAAAATTGATATAGACGAGCAAGATGCACTTGGTCGTACACAAGACGAAAGCACAATTGAATGGTGGGGTAAGCAAACCAAATCAGTTCAGGACGAAGCCTTTACAGAAGAAGGAAGAATTGGTTTAGGACAAATGACAAAAGAACTTAATAAATTTCTAGTTGGTGTTGATGTTATCTGGGCACAAGGTCCAGCATTTGATATTGTTATTCTAGAAGATTTATATAGACAACTTAAATTACCTATTCCGTGGAACTTCTGGCAGATTAGAGATAGCAGAACACTTTTTAGTTTATTGCCAAAGGATCCAAGAAAAGATATACAAGAAGAGGCACACAATGCCCTAGCAGACTGTTATTATCAAGCAATTAGCGTCCAGAAAGCATACAAGGAGTTAGGTATTAAAAATGCGAATTGAACACGATATTAAATTAGATTACAAGGACGTTTTGTTTAAACCAAAGCGTTCTAAATTAACGTCACGAAGAGATGTTGATTTAACAAGAACATTTACCTTCCACAACAGCAAACAATCGTGGACGGGCGTTCCTATCATGGCATCCAACATGGATGGTGTTGGAACTTTCTCAATGGCAAAGGTAATGCAGAAACACAAGATGCTCACAATCTTGCGTAAGCACTACACAATTGAAGATTGGGAAAAGGCTATCAACTCAGGATTGGAATTAAAATATGTAAGTGTTTGCACAGGGACGGGAGTCATTTGGGATCCGAATGCTAAAGACTTTACAACTATGACAGAAGTATTAGATCGATACCCAGATATTCCGTTCATCTGTGTAGACGTTGCAAATGCTTACCATGAAAACTTTGGTGACTTTATTGCACGTCTTAGAGACAAGTATCCTACAAAGACTATTATTGCAGGTAACGTTATTACAGCAGAAATGACAGAAGAACTTATTCTTCGTGGTGCTGATATCGTTAAGTGCGGTATTGGTCCAGGATCGGTATGTACAACAAGATTAATGACAGGTGTTGGTGTACCACAACTTAGTGGTATTATAGAATGTGCCGACGCCGCTAATGGAATTGGAGGACACGTCATCGCTGATGGTGGTTGTGTGTATCCAGGAGATGTAGCCAAGGCATTTGGTGCTGGTGCTCACTTCGTTATGCTGGGCGGAATGCTGGCAGGACACGATGAAAGCGAAGGTACTATTGAAGATGGTAAAGTTACATTTTACGGCATGAGTTCCGATGCCGCAATGGAAAAACATGGTTCAAGAAAAGATGGTTATAGAGGTGCCGAAGGTAAGGTAGTTCAACTAACACATAGAGGACCGGTAGAGCCAACTATCACAGAAATACTTGGTGGTGTTCGTAGTGCGTGTACCTATATAGGTGCTCAACGCATTAAGGATATGCCTAAGTGTACAACTTTTGTAAGATGCACACAACAGGTTAACACTGTGTTTGGAAATATTTAAAGATTCGCTTAATACGGATGGTGATCGTCTTTGCTAGTTGTAATATCAAATATTATACAAGCAAGGGCGATCACACTTCCTAAAATTATAATTCCCCAGAAAAAAGGTTCATTGTGTATTAGATAGAGTAGAACTTCTACTCCGTCCATTTGATTAAAGTCTGGTCTTACTTCAACCACGCAACCCTTTCACCTGCATCAACTCTACGCTGATGTTCTTCAAGTGAGCCAGGATATCTCCAGGCCCATATTGCAACACCTAACATAAATGCACCGCTCCAAAGAACTGCTTTTAAATTACCTGTTGCGTGATATGTAATAGCAAGGGTTGACGCCATTACAATTACCATTGCGTATTTTCCTCTAGTAGGAAATACTCGTTTCTTATTCCAGTTAGTTAAGAACTTTCCGAACCATGGATGGTTATATAACCATGCTTCCATCTTTGGTGAACTCTTGGCGAACGCCCATGCCGCCATCACTAAAAATATTGAGAAAGGAATACCAGGAGTTATAAATCCTATGTAGGCCATACCTACACAAAAAAATCCAAACCCTTGATATAGATATTTTTTTATTTTATTCATACTACTTTGTGCCTTTCTAACACTACTAGTAATTTATCAATTAATTCATCCATCATGGCATCGGTGTGGTTTGGTGTTGGTGTAAATCTTAAACGTTCTGTTCCCACGGCAACGGTAGGATAATTGATTGGTTGTACATATATTCCATCCTTGTACAGTAGATCATCAGATATCCGTTTGCACTTTACAGCATCTCCAATTATTACAGGCACAATATGACTTGATGATTCCATTAATGGTATTCCTGCTGATCTAAATTTGGATTTAAGAGTTTCGGCCCTTTCCATAATGGATTCTCTTAGATTGTTATGTTCCTTTACATATTTGACACTAGCCAAAGCACCAGCACATAATACAGGACTTAAACTTGTAGTGAATATAAAAGCAGGTGCTAGTGATCTAATAGCGTCTATAAAAGGCGTCTTAGACGCAATATAACCGCCCTGTACGCCGAATGCTTTCGCTAGGGTGCCGTTTACTATGTCAACACCTTCAACCCCCCTTAAATCGCAAATTCCGCCACCTTTTTCACCGTACAATCCCACAGCATGAACTTCGTCCAAAAATGATATAGCATTGTACTTTTGGCACAAATCGACTATTTCTTTAACCGGAGCAATATCACCATCCATAGAGTAAACGGACTCAAACACAACACATTTTGGACCTTGTATGTTCATTAGATGTTTTTCGAGATCCTCAAGATCGTTGTGTTTCCAAATTACCTTTTCAACTCGACTATGTCTTACTCCCTGTATTATAGATGAATGGTTTTTTGAATCACTAATAAAAGTTAAATCGGGTATAACCTTTGCCATAGTTTCAAGTGTTGTTTCATTGGCATTAAAGGCAGAAGTGAACAATAATGCTGACTCCTTATTATGAAGTTTGGCTAGTTCATGTTCTAATGCTACGTGAAAGTGTGTGGTACCTGATATATTTCGAGTACCGCCCGATCCGGCACCAGCAGTATCTAATGCTGTTTTCATAGCATCTAAAACAAACTGATGTTGACCCATTCCTAAGTAATCATTGCTACACCAATTTACTATCTTTTTGATAGCATATTTGGAATACCATATTGCTCGTGGAAAGTCTCCGCAATCACGCAGTATATCATTAAAAACGCGATATTTGCCATCCGATTTCAAATCATCTATTATTTGTTGGAACTTGTCTAAGTGTTGCATTTGAGTCCTGTTATTATCTACGCATATAATATTTATTATAATTTTGGTAAAAAAATTAGCCAAACCCTCTTGTAATTTTTAAAAGAATTACTATATAATATATGTACAGCAAATAATGTTGTATAAATAACATTGTAGATTGCCAAATGGGATCTACAATAAACTTGCTTAATAAGGAGAAAAATATGACAAGCAAATCTCTATCAATCTTTAATCAACTAAGACCAGTAACTGTAGGCTTTGATCCTATCTTCGATCGCTTCGAAAGAATGTTCGACGATGATTTTTTCAATGCTCCTATGGTTAACTATCCACCATACAATATTGTAAAAACAGGTGATTACACCTACGATATTGAATTGGCACTTGCTGGTTTCAACAAAAAGGACATTGACGTATCATACGAAGACGGTGTGGTTACAGTTAAGTCTATACATGAAGCCAAGGAAGACCAAAAAGGTGTAGATAATGTGCTACACAGAGGCATTAGCAAAAGACAATTTACAAAGTCTTTTACGATCGCTGATGATGTGGAAGTAAGAGGTGCTGAACTTAAAGATGGCTTGCTTAAAATCTCTTTGGAAAGAATTATTCCAGAGAGCAAAAAGCCAAGATCAATCGAAGTTAAGTAACCATTAGGTTGGTGGGGGAGAGTTTGGTACTCTCCCTCATTTTTCACTATTGCTCTTATAACAGATTGATGTTATAGTAGTAAATACATTTAGAGGATTAACAAATGACAATTGGAACATCAGGAGATACTATTACTAAAGAACGAGTTATCTCCAAGTTTAAAGAACCCGGTATGTATAAGGTTGTTTTCTTAAACGACAATGTTACACCTATGGATTTTGTTGTTCAGATACTAGTAGAAATATTCCATCATAGCACAGAAAAAGCCGACAAAATTATGAAAGAAATACATAATGATGGAAGTGGCGTTGCTGGTGTATACACATACGAGATTGCTGAACAGAAGGGTGTCGAAACAACAGTATTGGCACGTGAAAGCGGCTTTCCACTCGGAATCAAAATCGAAGAAGAATAAACTCATTCAAATTAAATACGTTTGATGAGTAACTTAAAAGAATTAACTTGGGAACACCATAAGAATGCTGAGCGTCAGGACTTTGTAAAAGTTCTAATGTCAGGAAAAATATCACCTGAACTGTACGCAACATATCTTTACAATCAACATCCTTGCTACGATATTATCGAAGCAATGGGAATGACATGGGGTCTTATCGTAGACGAAGATATCAGACGAGCCCCACACATTTTAGAAGATTGGAAAGAGTTATGGCCGCATATTAATGAAAGACCACCAAAACTATTAAAAGTAACATCAGATTATCTCGATCACGTTAAAACTATTATGGACGATCCTGATAAACTTATGGCACATATATACGTTAGGCATATGGGTGATTTAAGTGGCGGACAAATGATTTCTAAACGTGTTCCAGGCGAAGGCAGATACTATAAGTTTAAAAAACCAATTGATGAACTTAAAGAACAAATCCGATCAAAACTAAACGATAACATGGCCGATGAGGCAAAAATTTGTTTTGATTATGCTACAAGACTATTCCAAGAGTTGCATGAACTAAAGGATTTATAAATGAGTTTTATTTGGAACAAACTCATCGAGTGTCAAGATAATATCATAGAAGTCTTCGATAAACACTGCAAAGAAATTTCAGAAGGTACCATGGAAAGATTTAATCAACCTGAAAATGGTTGGGTCAATCGTGTATGGACAAATACCCACGTTCGTAGAGCACACATTGATGTTGTAGATGCACGAGAGTCAAAAGGTTTATGGATGATGCACGTATGCTGTTTTCCTGTACTAACCAACGATGGACCTATATACGGATTTGATGTAATTGCTGGCAAAAACAAAATGACTGGTGCATTCCATGATTTTTCAGCAAGTTCAGGTGGTGAAGAACATCCGCTGGTACAATGGTATGAAGAAGCAGTTGCAGACTTTATCCCTAGCAAGAAAAGAGAATTACCACAGTGGGCACAAAACATTTTTACACCAAGCATGATTGCGGCGGGTAATGTTAGCACCGATGAAGAAGCAAGTTCTATTGTTGATCTTGCACTGCATAATTTAAATGTATACTTTGAAAGCATTGGAGAATATACGGGCAATGCTAACATTGATATTACAAAAGGTGCTCAGAACTATTACTGTCATAATCAGCAACAAAATCCACATACACCGCGAGTTATGAAGTCGCTAGGACTTAATGAGCGTGATGTTGAGATATTTTGCACAGACGCTTTGTTTCCTAAATTGGACTAAATATTGCTATGAGATCCTTAGAATTTACAAGATTATTAGAAGACACTGTTACAACAGCAGATTTGCCAAGAATTAATTCAGGAAAACCTGTTGATCCGGCTATCCAAAAGGGTATTGAGGATCTTGAAAAAATTGCTCAACAAGACCCAGAACAAGCAGATAGCATCTTAAAATATTTCCAAGATTTATACTCAAAAATTAAATCTAAAGTATCTGCTAGTGAAGATATAGAAGTTTTAGAAGATAATCAAACTGCTATAGGTCAATATGCTGATGCTACTATGGATCTATTAGCAAAAATTATGTCTAATCCGCAGGCACTACAAGCACTTGGTGGTGAGCAGGAGATTAAAACTATTAAAGATAGTATTTTAACTCAAAGAGCACAAAGAATTAAAGACGCAGAAGATGTTGGTGACAAACGTGCCACAGAAAGATTAAATCAATTTCTTACGAATTATGATACATCAATCGACGGATTGGTTGATAAGATTATGGAATCCGAAAGACAGTGGGTTCTAGCCAATCAAGATGCTACAACAAAAAAAGCACAAAAAGAAATGGCCACAAAGGAAAAAAATATAGATGCTGTTAAACGCACTATTGGAGGAATTTTTTCAGGTAAACTGTTTAAGGCAGGAACACTCACTGACAAACAAATTCAAGAAAAATTACTTGCCTTTCTTATTCAAGCCAAAGACGGGATTATCAACTGGGGTAAAGTTTTACAAGCAGGTAAAGACAAAACTGCAAACGTCGATACATTTGTTCCAAAAGAGTTTAAAGAAATTTATTTACTTTTTAGAAAAGAACTATTTGCTGTACGACCAGAAACCACAGCAGGAAGTTGGGGTCCTGGCGAAGTTGGACTAATCCTTATTGGCAATCCGATTACCAAAGCCAAAGAAGCGGGTGACCTACAGGATAAAGTAACAGGTGATAAGTTTGAATTAAAAGCATCCAACGATCCTAAAAAAGGCGGAAGACTTAGTCCTCCGGGTCTTGGAACATCTAAAATGGCACCACGTTTTGACAGAGTTAAACTTAAACACTTTGGCAAAGGCTTTCAAGCAAAGTTTGGTGAAAACTCAAGTTTAAACAAAGACAGCCTCAATCAAACTTTTATTAAAGAGTACAACGAGTTTATTGATAAAGGACTCAGAGTAGATTCAAAAGAATTTTTAAAAGATTGTATTATGGCCGCATTTACAGATAATGTTCCCACAGATAAAGAACTCGAACCATATGTAGGAAAAATGACTGTGAATAATAAAATTGATTATAATGGATTTGTAAGAACATATGCTAAATTCTTGTTTGATAGATATCAAGGATCAGGTGATGATAAAAAATTCAAAAACATTATTGTATTCAATCCAGGTTCAACAACATACACAGTACTAGATGGCTCGGATGATCTAGATAGTGAATTTGTTGTTATCACAGGTGGTATAGAGTTTGGTGGATCGCAAGTTCCAAAATCACCCCAAATTGGTATTGCCTAAAAAAGTTCTTGACTTTTTAATTTCTATCTACTATAATAATATCATTGCCCAAGTGGCTCAACGGTAGAGCAACTGATTTGTAATCAGTAGGTTGGGGGTTCGATTCCCTCCTTGGGCACCATTTTTTAGTATAAGTAAATGTGAAAGGTAAAATAATGGCAAACGAATATAATAGAAATAATATGATTCAAGCAATGAAAGATCATGCCAAAGGACACATTGCCAAACACGCAATGAATGTTGAAGTATATCTTAAAAATGCCGCAGGTGTTGGTGAACATCCTGATGTGCTAGAAGCAGTTGAAAAAGAATTGAAGATCATTGCTGAGTATCACGATCAACTAGAAGTTTTAGAAAAATACTTCTAATCTAAATTCATTTTGGTGATATAATGTCACCAAAATAAATAACCTAAATGCGAATTACTATTACTCTTATTATTTCTTTCTTCCTGATGTCCTGCTCAACAGTTAAAAATTGTGGAGTTAAACCCAATGTGGACATTGTTATAAAACAGGATCAAAAAACGGGCGAGGAATCACGCACAACAGTTGATGTCATTAAAGATTCCGTACAACCGGGTGGGCAAGTTAATTGTACATTTTAATCCAAATTAAAAAATATTGGTTGACTTTTAGGTAAAACCTGCTAATATAATACTATGTACATTACGTGCCTATGGTGGAGTTGGATACCACATCAGTTTGCGGAACTGAAGGTCCCAGGTTCGAGTCCTGGTAGGCACGCCAAAAAAGGAAAGATATGAGTGAATTTAAACTTGGAATATACAATCTCTTAAAAAAGATTATAGGTGGTAGCAGTTTTGCTTTAGCAGTTGTTTACACACTAGGACACATTGTAATTGCAATGGTATGTAATAATTTAATTACAGGTGCCGAATGGAACTTGGCGGCCGCAGATGCTATTATAGAACCAATGATTAATGGAGTATGGTTCTATTTTTTACATAAACTGTGGAGAAGTTTTTCCGGAGATAAAAACGCAAAAGTTTTTGACTAAATCGGTTGACAAAATAATTAAACTATTATATACTTATAAATAAGTTAGTAAGGAAATTGAAATGCAAACGAAAAAAATTTACATCGATATCTGTCACTGCTGGTGCGAAAGACCAGGGGGTATCTTGTAGACTGATTTTGCATACAAGATTCGACCCCCGAAGTAGAAATGCTTACGGGGGTTTTTTATTTTAAGCCGGTTCGGTACAGATGGAGAGGTACACTGGTCTCCAAAACCAGTTCGCAAGATGAGGAGGTTCGAATCCTTCAACCGGTGCCAGATAGGGAACGAGTATAAACGTGGTTAGGCCTGAGCCCCTACATATAAGATCAGGCGGGAATAGGAGGTGCCCTCGAGAAAGGCCTTCACTTTGTGGGCGTGGCGGAACGGTTACGCAACGGATTGCAAATCCGTACTATGGGAGTTCGAGTCTCCCCGTCCACTCCAGATATTAAAAGAGGATGATGATGGGAAACATTTGGGTTATTAGCGATACACACTTTCAACACGCAAACATTCTGACCTTTACAGAAAGCGAATCAGGAAAACTTGTTCGTGGGCATATGTTTGATAACGTAGATCAAATGGATCAATGTATGATTGATAATTGGAACAGTGTAGTCAAACCAGGTGATAAAGTGTATCACTTGGGAGATGTATTCTTTGGTAGCAAAGAAACGTTTGTTCCGTTGTGGAAAAAACTTAATGGTCAGAAGAGATTGATCCTTGGTAACCACGACGATGCAAAGTTCTTTTGTAAACATGAATTGGTTGCTAAAGTTGACGTATGGAGAATGTTCCCTGAATTTGGTTTATTGTTTAGTCATGTGCCTTTAGATCCTAGTGCATTGTACAGAGGGCCTAACGGATACAAAGATGCACAAATGTT
>Ga0222713_10002365_pt1 | contig 20265 bp, 30 predicted proteins | sample C33_649DmetaG_FD_165061 | JGI IMG/M metagenome (GOLD analysis project Ga0222713, IMG submission 165061) | Estuarine water microbial communities from San Francisco Bay, California, United States - C33_649D | ecosystem: Environmental > Aquatic > Marine > Unclassified | place: USA: California...
ACATATTTATTACACCATGATACTTTGCATCTTCAAGATACCCCCCGGTATAATCCATATGCCCGAAGTTCCACCCATCTTTATTTAAAGGGTCGGGCTCAATCCATTTTATTTCTTTGTACTTTCCTTCATATAGAATACCATCTTGCAAAACATATTCCGACATACAGTTATCAAGATCTTTAGTCTGAAAACTCCAGTCGCGTACATTAAGTCCCAAAGCGGCCATGTCGTCATTAAACGGCATTGCATCGCTGCATTGAATTGTATCGAACATTCCCATTATAGATACATATTAGTACCTATAACGAATAAATCAAGCTATTTTTGCTTGAGCTTCTTCTAATACTCCGACATCAAACGTCTTACCCTTATCAATTGCTGTTTGAAGAGCAGTAGCTGCTCTAGCTTTATCGTCGTTCATTATACAGAACTCAAACAACCTCCAGTTAAACTGAGCATCATCTCCGCTCGGATTAGCTGCTAACCAGCTATCAAATGATGCTATAACAGATACTATCTTTGCTTTGTCTGTACTTTCAACCCCAGTAAAACCGTCTCCAAATATAGTTTGCCAGCCATCTAGGCCTTCAGTGAAAAGTTCGACGGATAGAGTTGTGTATTCAGTTGCCATATAAGTATATTTACACAAAAAAGCCGCTAATTAGCGGCTTTGAATTTTTTTAATACTTTTTAAAGGTATTAGAAGCCTAAGTTATGTTTCCGGCGAGAATTCTTATGGCTCGTTGTTGTACTAGCACTTAAATCAAGACTGTAAGTTTGAGCTCCAGCTGCATTTAAATAACCAATTACATAAGCAGATCCATCCGCGCAAAGTACCGCTAAATCTAATGTTGTAGATGTATCAGCAGCTCCACTAACCCCTACAGTGAGGGTAGTAGGAGCGTCTCCAGAAGGCACCCCACTTAAACGCGGCTTTAACGTAATGTTTTTACGGGCACCAAGTGCAGATACTGTAGGTACAGTATTACCAAGCTGCCAGGTCTGTTGCTCATAAGCAATCCCTATAACAGGGGAACCATTAAGAGCGCCCGCAGAAAAGAGAACAACTTCATTGCTGGTAGAAGATAAAGAGAAGTAACTAGTGTCAGAAACACCTAGATTAGTTGCGCTATAAAGTGCGTCTGTATAAAAGGAAGCCATAAGTGTTAATATTTAGGTGGATCGAGTCTGTTTATTAGATCTTTTTTTTCTTTTTTGATTTGCTCTTTTTGTTTACTGCCGGCGGTGTATCAACTTCAAATACAATTTGCTCAGAGGGTTGCTCAACTAATAATGTATCTGCTGGCACTGACAATTCTTCATCAGCTGCATCTGCTGGTGCTAAACAGTCTACAGGAGCATATTCAGCTGGTTGCGCAACTGGGGTATGTTTTGAAAATAACTTTGCAAAGAGGGATTTTAAATACGTTAGCATAGAATATTACTTACTGTTTTTGTTTACGAGCTTCCGTGGAAATATAATCTTTACGAAGCGCTTCCACCGTACCGTATTTCTCAATAAGCTTACGAATATAAGGTAAAGACGTGTATCTGTTGGTTTTACCTGTTACTGTACATGTTAATGACAGTGGAAGCGGGAAGCCACGAAGAGCTTCTTTCTGTGACTTTGTCTGCGCTCTCTTGAGAGATGGCGAGCGACGCTTCTTTACAACCACATTAATTGCACCAGCAGTAGCACCAATAATCGGATTTAATGATTTAACTTCAGTTTCATTCATATACTCAATACTTATCGAGTGCCCTTATTTTTCAACTTAATATATCCTACTTAGTTGTATTAAAGCGGACCTACTGGTATATCGGCATCAGTAGGATTAGCATAATATTCTTTTACATCCCCCATATCAAAAGGCACATGATATTTTGAAAAGCGTTCTCGTTCACCTCGCAACACTTCATGAGCCTTATCACCAGCACTATTAATTAATTTACGCGCAAGCTCTTTCCATTGAGCATCTTCATCTTTATAAGGCGCGCCGAGCTCTTTAAGTCGTTTAATTTCACTTTCTAATTTTGCCATTTTACCAGCAAATTGCAATGCTCTCCAGTTTGAACCGCTGAATTTTTCTTCATCGTCTGGATCAGACATACTATCATAGCCCGGAGAGGTTGTAAACTCTTTTAACAAAGAGGGCTTTACAGGCTTAACCTTATTAGTTAGCTGCATTTGCTCGTATATGTGAGCTAGTTTTAAATAATAATCCCGCGCCATGTCTATACTTATAGTTTTTCTAGCTTAGAAACTATATCACCCATGTCCATTTTTTGGAATTTTAATAATGCTCCTGCTGCCATTGGCCCTAATAATGCCATTAGTTGAGGTGGTATCATATGCATTAAATCCGGCAAATATGGTATGTTAACGAGCCCGCCGGGGTTTTGCAAAAAGGTAAATACTGCCACAACGGCTACCACTATAAACCCTTTTGATCTAGCAACGTTTACTTTACGGACAGTGTCTTTACATCTTTCATTATGTACTTTTAAGAGTGTAATAGATATAGCTGGGTGAGCTGTTATAAGTTTATCAAACGCAGGTTTATCAAAAAATGCTACCTTAGCAGCAGAAGCAGTTACTACTGTTGCATTACGAGGAGAGTTCGAGACTAATGCACCTTCCCCTACGAACACTCCAGGCCCAAGAGTGGCTAGTTTAATTAATTTAGGTCCTTTAAGTACATTTACGCTTCCACTAATAATAACAAACATACTGTCACCGTAATCATTTTCTTTTATAATAGTAGTACCTGCCGGGATTTCTTTAGCAGTAGGAAACAATGCAATTTTCTTTATTATTTTGTCTGGTACGCCCGCAAATAATGCGCAAGAACGTATTTCATCAAAGCGAACTTTAATTTTCTTACTCATACAGGGTGGGGTGTTGTACATACTTATAAGTATAACCAATGAAACTGTTATTAACTCTATTACTACTGATAGCTACTTCATTGGCTTCGGATATGGTTCAATCATTTAAATCACCAGCGTTCAGCGGTATAGGGTATTCTGCCCATGAGTTAACGATTGAAAATTTAGCGCGGACCCGTAAGCAGACTCTTAAAGACATTGCAAAATCTGAAGTAGAAACCGCAAAAGTTGCAGCGCAAAACACCCCGCTTAATAACTTTATTAATAATTTACAAGCTAGAATCTACGCTCAATTAGCCTCTCAAGTAACCGACAGTATTTTTAATGCGAATGGTGCTTTGTTTGGTATAATTAATTTACAAGGCGGGGCTACGGTTACATGGGTACGGGAAGGCGAGTTTGTAACTCTTAATATTATTGATCCTGCAACGGGCAACACCACAACAATAACAGTACCAGTAGGTACTATAGCACCAGGCGACGGTTAATGAACCTAGTAGTTTTAATAACACTGGTTTTATTACTAGCTGGTTGCGCATCAGTTCCGTCCCGCCCTGGTATATTAGAATTACCTAAGTCTCAGCGATCGCCTCTAGAACAACAACTACTTGACCTTCCGCCAGTTGATGCGCCTGTTATGACGGTAGCTGTATATAGTTTTGCAGATAAAACCGGACAAAGAAAAACAGCTGATGCGTACGCTACGTTTTCGTCTGCAGTTACCCAAGGGGCAGAGAGTTGGCTAATAGATGCTTTACGGGTTGCAGGTAATGGTACATGGTTTAAAGTACTGGAAAGAGCAAGTTTAGATAATTTAATAAAAGAGCGTCAGCTAATTTCCCAAACTCGGGAAACGTTTCAAGGTAAACAAGCTGAAAAATTATCCCCGATGCTTTTTGCGGGGGTGCTAGCAGAAGGAGGTATAATTGGTTATGATACAAATATTTTAACAGGCGGGGCTGGAGCAAGTGTTTTAGGTATTACTGGTAACACTCAATATAGAAAAGACGTAGTTACTGTTTCATTACGTTTTATCAGTGTGCAAACCGGGGAGGTGTTGTTAAGTGTAGCGGTAACTAAGACCATTACGAGTGTCGCGGTGACAGGTAATTTATATAAATTTTATGAACATGGCACGCTTCCGATCGAAGCAGAAATTGGGTTAACAGCAAATGAACCTAACACTATTGCAGTGCGAAGTGCTATAGATCAAGCTGTTATAGAGATAGTTAATCAAGGAAGCAAGTCAGGATTATGGAAGTTTAAATCTTTACCAATCCCGGCTCGTAAAATTAACTGAAAAATACATTAACATAGAGAATTGTTGATAAGTATAAAAATGAAACACCCATTCATAAGAGCGTTTATTCTGCTCATACTTCTTGCTACAGCGGCACGAGGGCAAAATCAACTATACGTAAATCAAATTAGTACATCTGGCACCACTACATTAGTGCAAACTGGCTCGTCTAATAAAATCGGATCAGCTGGCACCCCGAGTGAAATTACTTCAGACAATGTAGACTTCGAATTAAGACAGGTTGGTAATAGTAATGAGAGTGATTTCTCGTTTATTGGCAACAACTTAACTTTACTTAGTTTAACTACCGGCGATAGCAATATATCTAAAATGTATATGACGGGCGCGTCAAATGATATTAATTTATCTTTTACTGGTAATTCTAATAATTTTTTACTTAACAAAACCGGCCTCGTTGGTAGCGCAGTTAAATCTAATGCAACTAATTCTAATATAGACTTTATAGTTGCTGGTAACAGTAACACTCTTCAATTCGGTATTGATGATGGAAAGTATAATATACTTAACTATAACATTGTAGGCAACACTAATACAGTTACATCTAAACAAGTTGGTAATCCTTCTGGAATGACAGCAGGTACTGGTCACGAACAGACTGTTACTATTACAGGTAGTACTAATACCCTTGACATACTTCAAGCCGGTATAGAAAAACAAACTGCCGTTCTTAACCTAACTGGCTCGAGTAATACAGTTTCAGTTCAGCAAACTACTACAGCAGCGGTACCACCAGGCCCTTAATATGTACAAAGCCGTTATATGTACTATAGCGGCTTTTTTATGTACATATGCCTATGGTGCTATTGGTAAATTAACAGAGGTAACTGGACCTACCCAGATCGTTCGTTCAGATGAGAAGATAGATGGACAGATAGATGTAGGGGTTGAGATGAATGATACGATCGAGACTCTTAAAGCGCGAGTCGGTATTACATTTGAAGACAATACTCGAATGCAAATAACAGAGTATTCTAAATTAAAAATAGATGAATTTATATATGACCCTTCAAGTAAGACCGGAAGCATATCAGTTAAGGCTGCATTCGGTACTATAAGATATGCTTCAGGATTAATAGCAAAGAATAGCAGAGAGAATGTAAGAGTGACTACCCCCACGGCCAGAGTCTCTGTAAGAGGTACTGATTTCTCTATGACAGTATCCGAAGATGGTAGAAGCTTAATAGTGTTGCTACCCTCTATACCTCTTGCAGGTGGGGGTCTACCAGTAGTGGGTAGAATCGAAGTAAGTAATTTAGCAGGTACAGTGGTACTCACTCAAGCATATCAAGCTACCTTAGTTACCTCAGCCCAAGCATTACCTTCAATACCAGTCATATTAGACTTTCAAGATGAGAGCAAGATTAATAATATGCTTATAGTCGATACCCCTAAGTCGGTTACTCAGTCTGCTAAGGACACTAAAAAGAATAATGAAAAGCAAGTTGCTAGTAGTGATGACGGAGATTCAAAGCCTAAAAAAGCAGCAGCTAAAACAGATACTAAAACTCAAATTGCTCAAGTTGATAGTGGGGGAGCTCCTCCAGAAGAAGCTGCAGATAATAATGCTTCTAATCAAACAACTGAAGAGCCAGTGGTATTAGCCGGAGTTACAACTATTTTAGATATAAACGCATTACAACCTGGCGTGCTTGAAGCAGTAGCAAGTGCATTAGCAAGCTCAGCGGTAGATACAATAGTTCCTTCTACGGAGCTATTAGATGCAGCTACTAAGGGCTCAGGGTTTGTGTCTGATAATGTGATGGCAGTATTAAGTATTGAAAGAAACGGAGACGTAATTAGGTTTACAACTAAAGCAAATGCTAACGTGTCTGCCACTATTACTAATCTAGATGGCACCGCCACTTATAATCTTAATTTCGGAGACAAGTCTAAAGTAAATATAACACAAAAGAAATGAGCTCTCACACCCTTAAGATTATTGCAGTTGGTTTGGGTCTATTGATAAGCTTAATTATTATTAGAATGTGGGACCCATACCCAATTGAGGTGCTACGATTAAAAGGCTTAGATTATTACCAGCGCCAGCAAACAAAAGTTTTAAGTAATAATATAACGGTAATAGAAATCGATGAAGACGCATTAGAGAAGAACGGACAATGGCCTTGGAATCGAAAAGAACTAGCTGCAGGTATAACCAAGGCGTTCGATAACGGAGCTGCAATGGTAGTACTTCCTATTATATTTGCGGAGCCGGATCGTCTGGGTGGGGATGCTGCATTTATTAATGTACTCACCCAAGCACCTATTATTACTGCGCAATCAGCTTCGAGTAAAGGCAAAGGTGTTCCTGTGCCCCGAGGAGTAGCTACTGTAGGAGAAGGTATAGATAATTGGTTATATGATTACCCCGCTGCTATTGGTCCAGTGAGAGAGATTGGAGAAGCATCAGCCGGGGTCGGTATGTTACTAACAGCTCCCGAGCTTGATGGAGTAGTACGGCGTTTGCCTTTAATTGTACAGATTAAAAACGAGAAGTATCCTACCTTACCTTTAGAGATATTAAGAGTGGCCGGTAACCAACCAAGCTATCAAGTAAAAGTTACCTCTGCAGGAGTTCAAGCGATAAGAGTGATAGGTAGTTTACCAATTAAAACAGATGCGAATGCACGAGTGTGGCTCAATTTTAAATATAACTTTACGAATATTCCTTATACTAAAGACAACTGGGAAGAGGTAAAGGATAAAATTGTGGTGTTTGGTTTAACTGCTGAAGGATTAGCTAATACTGTTGCTACCCCGGTAGGTATAAGCTATGGGTATGAGCTCAATCTACAAGCCTTGCAAATGTTTATAGATAACAAACGTTTAGAGCGTCCAGCTGAGTTCGACTTATACGAGACAGGAGTGGGTTTAGCTATAGGAATTGCTCTTATTGTATCCGTTGCATACCTAAGTTATACTCCAAACCTCATAATCTACTTAATAGCGCTAATCGCCCCTGTTATATATGGATTTAACCTGTTTAACACTAAAGGCCTACTAGGAGACTATACCTGGATAGTGTTAGCTACAAGTATTACCTGGATGGGGGCACTGTTCATGCGATTTGTAATGGAATTTAAGCTTAAAGCGCAAATAAAGAAACAGTTTGCAAGTTACGTCAATCCTACTATTGTGGAACGTTTACAAAAAGATCCTAGCTTAATTAAACTTGGCGGGGAGAGAAAAGAGCTATCTATTGTTATGACTGACTTGAGAGGCTTTACTACATTAGGAGAGAGCTTCGGGGATGACGTTCATGGGTTAACTCAAATAATGAATGATTATATGACCGCTCTATCTATACCGGTACTTAAGAATGATGGTACATTAATTAAGTTTATAGGCGATGCTAGCTTACATGTGCATGGCGCACCTATAGGAGAGCCTCTTCATGCAAAAGCCGCTGTTAAAACTGCTCTTGAAATGATTAAAGCAATTGAAGTATTTAATGTTGAACTTACTGCTAAAGGGCGCCCACCAGTAGGTATGGGTGCAGGAGTTAATACCGGTGAGACTTTAATTGGTAATATTGGAGCTAAAAGTAAGTTCGGTTACGACGTTTTAGGCGATTCAGTAAGCACTGCAGCTAGATTAGAGGGGCAAACAAAATCGTATGGGGTGTTGTTAATTATAGGCCCTAATACTAATCAACAGGTTAAGGATGAATATTGCACCTTAGAGTTAGATTGTATAGCTGTTAAAGGTAAAACTATTGGTCTGCACATTTACACTCCATTAGGGCTACGTAGCGTTCTTAAGATACCGACTGCAGATATTGTACTACACACTACTATGCTTGAAGTTTATAGACAGCAGAAGTTTAATGCTGCTATTGAGTTATGCCGTCGACTTACTGGTAAGTTCAACGGCGCGATGGATCATTACTACGAAATATGGATCGAGCGTTGTGAGAAAATGAAAGCTACAGAGCTTCCAAAGGACTGGGACGGAGTGTTTAGAGCTACTTCGAAATAAGCTTAACCTTGATCGTAAAACAGCTTTAGCTCAGTGCACCCAAACACGAAGTATCCATTTTGATAAGATAGAGACTTAAATTCATAACCACTAGCAGTTGCTGACGCTTTGGCGCTATCAATATTAGCAGCATTAGTGCTTTGATGTCCAAGATAGGTCCAGCCTAGAGCTATGCATTCTTGACCGTTACGCGGGACACTTTGAAATAAGTTAACTTCTGAAGTTAATCTTTCTATATCAGCATCAAGGACTTGCGCACGAAAATTACCGGTTATTTCAGTAATATTTACTGCAATTCCGCTAGCGGATACAGTACGGGTAAACTTAACATTAAATGTGTCTTCATCAGCTTCATCAGAGCGAAGGGAATTATAATGATACGCATCATTACCATCATTATAATAGGTTTCTAATAAATTTTGGGAACGTGCGGGCATCATATTAATATATTTACTAGTAGTGGTATTAATTTATACTGGTTATAAGTAATAAAAAATGGATGTTGTTTTATATAAAGATATTATTGTCGCAGATAATTTTATTACCGACGAAGAAAATAACGTGTTGGTTAGCCTTATTGATAAAAAAATATGTTATAATACTGAAAACTATTGGCAGTATTTGCAAAGCGATGAACGAACTTTTCCGCTCAAATTATTAAAAAGCGGCGACGGTATATACCGTCAATCGACTACATTTACAGATATTACTGTTAATAATGTGTTTACAGAAATACGTAACAAATTATTGCGCATAATTAATGTGCCTGGTTTAAAAGTGGAAAATAGTGGCATTATAAGGTATAGTGGCCCAAATACATATCAAGTTGATAATATGGTTTCAGAAAAAGAACATATCTTAGGATCACCATCCGAAATTGTGGACAACTATGGCGACTATAATGAGTATGCCGGTAAGTGGGTCCAAGATCCTATTTACTGGAACCGGTTTTATCATTGCCATATATTTATTAATAATGATTTTGTTGGGGGCAATTTTACGTTCCCTCAACATAAGATTGATATAACACCTACCCGCAATACACTATTGTGCTTTCCAGGCAATCAACATTATGCCCATGGTATACGGCCTATTAATGGCTCTGCTTTTGCGCTAAAGATTTGGCTTAGTAAGAGTTAAGAGCGCGCCGAAAGTTAGTCCCGGGGCGAGCTATATGCAACCCTTCAGCATATTTGGTAAAAAAAGCCTTAAATATATTAGTATCTTTATCTACTGTAATACCGTTAATTTCAAAACTGATACCGTCAACTTTAAAGTGTTTTAAGCCCCAAAAAGAAGTCTGATGCTTAGTAATAATAGGGTAATTTTGCTCTATAGAAACAGGATTGGTGGCTACCATAATACCCCCGGGTACTAAGACCTTATAAGCCTGCTTCATATATGTTTCTATACTATTTAATTCACATAAATGTTTATCAATTATAATAAGACCCACAGTTTGATTATTATCTTTAAATATTTCATCGCCTTGTTTAACAGAGAAATTATTATTACGACACCAGCCTTTAGCCATATCTACAATAAATGTGTCATGCATATAAAGAGAGTGCTTCTGTATCCAATCACTTAGATCTTTTTGGGCGTGAGTATTATCTGCATGAAGATAATATACATAAAGCACTTCATTAATGTGAAAAATTGAGCCGTGTATCATTGTCCGGCATAATATATCTCCGTCGTCACATGCTTTTAATTCTTTATTGTGGCCGTTAATTTTATAATAAAAATCTTTTCTCCACACTCTTATATGGTTTGGTGCCCACCATTGGTAACTAAAATTGCCAGGGTAAGGTGGAAAAGCTATATTGATCGCACAGTCTTGACCGTTATGGTTATAGCTACTATACTTCCAGTTAAAATCAGGGCCCCAAGTATAAGGTATATCACCATTACTAGAGTCGATTACTAGATTGTTAGAATATAAAAAATCTGCTTTGTCTTTATTCTCTATAAGTATTTTAACACAATTAGGGGTGAGCTCATCATCATGGTCTACCTCAGCGAGTAACTCTCCTTGACCTTGCATGAAGCTAAAGTTTTTAAGAGCACCTATATTTAAATTACTATCAGTATAGGGTATTATTTTAATCCATTTCTTCTTAGGCAATATAGAGACATCTGCAGAGCCGTTAGTTACTACTATCCATTCAAATTGCCTACAAGTTTGATTCTCAATAGATTCATACAAGCGCAATAACTTATCTGTACGGTGGGTCGGGGTAATTAATGATACTATTGGTTTTTTCATGTTACAGGTCCCCATTTATTAATCGGGCATTTCGTATTAACTAATCGAACTTTTACTCTCATACCACAACCACATTTATTACATCTATACATATGTACGTCAACTGCCTCGCCACCGACTGATTGTTTTACTAAAAACTCACATTCAAAACAAATATCCCACCGGGCTTTAGCTATTTCATCGGAAGCCATAATTACTCCGTTTGTAATTGCACCAGCTATTAGATCCTTACCAGCCCCGATTAAATTAAATGCCATCTCTCTTAAAGAAGGCATTTCTTGAGGAAGTTTAATAGGTGGGGGTGTTGGAGAGGGTTCTACCATTTGTATTGAAGAGTATTGCTATAATGATAATGAGATGCTACATGTTTAGTGATATAATTATGCTCTATAACTGCCCCATCAAGCTGAGTGTCTTTAAGTATAGCAAATACGTCTTTAACAGTGTTTAAAATAGGTTTACCGTTAACATTAAAAGAGGTATTTAGTAGTACCCCTACCCCGGTCTGCTTTTCCATTTCTGTGAGTAAGTCATACAACCACCAATTTTGCTCTCTAGTTACAGTTTGTACTCGTGCGGTATTATCAACATGGGTGGTCGCAGGTAATTTCTCGCGCCATTCTTCTTTTACCACCGGGGCAAAACTCATCCATTGACTATCTTTAGTCCATTCAAAATACTTAGACACATCCTCTAACCGGACTACCGGTGCAAACGGACGATACCATTCTCTATTTTTAACTTTCTTATTAAGAATGTTTTTCATATCTTTAATCATTGGACTACAGAGAATACTTCTATTACCAAGCCCGCGAGGTCCAATTTCTGAGGTACCTCTTGCTACCCCTATAATTTTACCATTAATTATATCTTTTGCTAAAATCTCATGGTTGTAATTAGAAAGGTTATAATAACTATTATTAATATATTCCGCTAACATATCAATGTCTAGCAAAGGAAGTCCAGCGTATGTAACATCTACTGGGTTAATTGGTTTAATGTGATTTAATATCATTCCTAGTGCTATACCAGTATCGTTAGGTACTGGACCCACAAACACGTTCTTATTCAAGTCGTTTGTTAAACGAGTATTAAGTAAAATATTTAACCCGCACCCGCCAGTTATACATAATGGCAAATCCCTAAACTCAGGGCGGTGTATTATATTTGAAATATTAACTATAAAAACATTTTCCCATGCGCGCTGTAGCGTAGCCGCTACATCATATGCTACTTGACCTTCAAGACGGTTAGATATACTAAACTCTATTTTAGTTTTACGTTGTAGCTCGTTTATAAGTGGTTGATAATTATAGTTTCCATTCATTTTACAAGAGGTACAATACTCTTCAAATGCAGTCAACCACTCAAGTCTTATATTACCATACGAAACTAGCCCCATTATTTTACCCGGGTATATTAAATGACCTTCATGTAAAACTTGAAGTTTAATATCTTTAAGATATTGACCTATAATCATGTAACTAAATCCTAGATCAATGTTTATTTTTTTTAATAAACTTATACCTAATTCCCGTTTACCATGATACACATTAAATGTACCGTCATTACCACCGCCATCAAAAGATACAATTATAGATTCTTTGTAAGGGGATTGATAAAACACTGATGTAGCGTGGCAGTAATGATGTTGACCCACAACATAGTTTTTAGCAGCAATTAAATTATGTATCGGGTAAGGGGTACCGTTAATATGTACATAATTATCCCCTATAGAAAAACAATTATCAAAAGACTCTATACCAGTAGTTTTCTTGATATAATTAATTATTTGTTCAAATACAAATATAGGATTTTGTGGTACTTTATACTGAGTAAGCCCACTATTTTTATACCCTAAAAAGCGCTCAGTTTCTAATACTAATAAAATTTTGCCTTGGTCTTCTACGACAAAGGTACTATTATGAGACCCGGTAAATGATATATTAGCCATTAGTTATAGCCTGCTTTCTGTAAACATTTATTATAAAGCTCGTAATCTTCTAGATTGTATTTTATAAATTCTTTTTCTAAGTCTTTATCAACAATATAATTCTCGTATGCATTTTTCTTTTCTGGATTAATATTACAGTTAACAATTTCAGTCTGTTTTGGGTTAAGATCTAATCCGGTAACGGCTTTAAACCTAATTAATTCTTTCTCGAAATGCTCGCTAATACCTATAAACTTAAACTTCTCTATAGGTATGTCTATAAATTGGTTAAGGGTATTGTTTTTATCTACATGAGTACAATATGTTTTAATATCTATTATATCATATTTTCTTGAAGATAACGACCTTTCCCCGAAATATGTACCACCTTTTAAATAATAATGATAATTTGAAATCATTCTTTGTATTGGGTTTCTTACCCAAGAGATTAACTCTATATTATTTGAATTGGGTGGTAGTATTGATAATATACGCGTTGCACTAAAATGCCCCGTAATAATTTTTACACTAGAGCCAGGATTTACTGATACTGAACCCGGTAACCCGCTCCGGTTATTATGCTTAATATTAAATTCATCTGAATTTACAATAATTACCTCATTGGGTTTAATACCAGCATTACCTAATAAATGCTTAAAGGTAGTACCGGCAGTTTTAGGTATATGTACAAAGATAAGCACTATAACACTTACCGTAAGTTAACTAAACTGCTACTTTTATGCCCCGGGATAATACTGCTGGCCGCCCGCGGCGCTTACTGCAACATATTGAGACCAAGGCTTAATTACTTGAGTATAGACGAATCCTGGAACCGGTGTACCACCAGCGGATGCAAAACCAGTATAAGTAATAACAGATCCAACCGTCGCAATAACTACCCCGCCGCCACCAACTACATACCCAGGACTACCTTCAATGGTGTAAAAAGCACCAGAGGCGCCGCCAGTTGCGGTAAGTGTTATGGGTGTGTTGTCACCGCAGGTAGCGTAGGCGGCAGAAAGCACGCCGCCTGTGCCGTAACGAAATAGGTATCTTGAGCATGCCATAATATAGTATACTTACTATATCAGGTCTTATTTATTGAAAGATTGACCACCAACTCTCCATACAGCTGAACCTATTCCGTTCTGCGAGTTTAGCTCAGAATTAGGATGAAAGCGCTTAATAGTAGCGTTAATGTTTTCGAAGACTTTTTCATTATTGCCCCAAACTTCAAGCCCTTGACCAGGCTTACTCTTAATAGCTTCATTGTAGTTTACATGAATCAAGAAATGCTCTTTGCCAGATTGCTTATAAGACACCTTGCATTTATGTTCGACTAAAATCTTTACTAAATCCGTATGTGGTTTCATACTATGATTTACTAAGCGGTTATACCTTTTCCACCCTTATGCTTAACTTTGTTTACAATATACCCATTATCTTTTTCAGTCCAGAGTAAGTTATCCCCCTCTTGCCAACCAAGTTGTTTTAATAAATTAGATGGCAGCTCAACAAACAGATCCTCGTCTACTTGTTGTACTTGTAATAACCAATGCTTCTGAAGTGTTTTCTTTTTTGCCATAAAGCGGATTTATTAACTGAGTAGTGTATTATAAAACGCTTTAAACTCTGGAGCCCACTCTTCAGTAATACTTGTGGAGAAGATTATAGAGCTAAGATTAGCTTTAGGGAACTGACACACTCCTTCATCACACATCTTATACTGTGCGTATCCGGTATCAGTTTCGTGTACAATAGCTGAAAACATTTCTGCTCCTGTATTAACAATTCCTTCTTTTTTAAGTTGGGCAAGAGCAGCTCTACCGTATGTAAAGAACATCTTAGCTTGCATCTCAGCAGTAGATGAAAATGGTGCTGTGATCCAACGAGCATTAGTCTTTGTAATATAATCAACCTCGCCCGCACGTTCTTTACAGTCCCAAACCATATGAGCATGATCGAATGCATCTACAAACGGATGAAAGTATTTTTTAACAAACCCAAAGTCGAGTACCATTTGTGCTTGATCAGGGGTATTACCGATAAACAATAGCTCTAACTTATAGCTATGTCCATGAATGTTCTGAGAGCAGCGCTTAGTGTAAGCGTTAACTACCCTGTGACTCATTTCATATTTGAATAGTTTTCTAATAATCATAAATTATTTCTTCTTGTATTTAATTGGACATTGGCATTCTGTATAATACGAGCAACCATAACATTCATCCTCAAGATATATGTCAGGCCGTAAGCAAGCATCTTTAGTCACTTCTGATATGTTAAGAGGGACAGGCGGCTCTCTAAAGTAAGTCGTAGGATCGTTAGACCAGGGATATACCCGTATTACCTCTTGGGTACCGTCTAGGTTAGTGACTGTTTGAGTAGACTCTGCATGCGCGGATACTCGTTTCTTCCGAACCTTTTTTGGAGCATTAGGATCCTTCTTGGGTTTACGATCAAGCTTCGGAAGCTTGCCGTTCTTAGCTTTGCTAGCAAGCTCTTTAATCTGTTCAACGGTCCAGCCCTCTTTTAAATACTTTTTAGTCTCGCGAGTGGTATACTCTTTAATGAAACGCTCCACACTACCACCATACTTCTCCTGCACATTCTTTTTAAAATACTCAATAGGAGCAAATGTTTTGGCTCCTGATATTGAGTCGATAGGGTATACGTATTTGCCACACTTAGAGATAGCAACAAGTTCAATGTTCATATGTATAGTGTGAAGCGTATAGCTAAACAGGCAAGACTAATTATGTCTTATCTACTTTACGTTCAACACTAAATTTATCATTAAATAAGTCGCGATGAATAAAATAGCAAATAGTGTCGAGCTCAAGACGAAACGCATTGGCTTTGCTCCGTGTTTCCTTTTCTTTCTCGGTAGCATCACTCTTTAAACGAGGTAACGCACGAGGGATCTTGCTTCCATGAGGAATTTCGCGAAGGTTTTTAGTAGCTTCAACTAATCTTTTAACCTTTTTGCGATATTCAGGCGAGCGGTATGTTTTAAGGAGAGTAGCATGTACTCGAGATGGCTCTGTGTTAGTCATAGTGTATTTATTATATATTAAATTTTATTGTTTTCAAGCGGTTGTTTTGCGCGATGTACTATCGGGCTTAATTGGATTAATCTTATGAGTAAGAAAATAAGCCAGCACTTCAGCATTTGTTTGAGTAATAGGCAGGAGCGCTCCAAAAACTCGTCCTTCAGACTCGATATACTTTTCAGTATACCCTTCCATCTCCATAGCTCTAGCTAGTCCTACATTATAGGGCGCGGCAGTTGCCGTTTTCTTTTTAAAATCTGGAAACACTACTACCACTCCAATTTCAGATATAATGGTAGAAGATGATGCATAATTTTTACCAGTTTTATCCGTAATTTCTGAAAACTCTGCATCGATATCAATATCGAACTTATAGACCTTAGCTGCAGCGATAATTAATTCTGTATATTCGTTTACGGCACTATCAGCGGCTTTATTGAATTTCATATATAGTATTATTTACAATTTTAAGTATTTGTCAAGCTTAATTTATTATTAATACAACAAATAGCTTGCATAAAATGGGTAAGTATTAATAATAACAATATGAAAACTAAATTCCTATTTTTAGTCGTAGCTATCTTAGCTATAGTTCAAAGCACTGGGCAAGCTCAATCTCACCGCCATAACCGTTCTGTACCTCACCGACCAAGTACACACCATTCCCATAGTAATCACCATAGTAATAATGGAATGCGTAATGTGCTAGCGGTTGTTGGGGCTGGTTTAATTGTTAATTCTATAATTGAAAGCAATCGGCCACCATATTATTATAGTTCAGAATACGTTTATACGAGACCAAACGTTAATTATACAACAGTTGCTGCAAGAGAATATTACTGGGACAATTTTGCGAACTGCTGGAGAGTAAGAGTGGTTTACCGTCAAGTACCTTGCTACCCTTAATATATAAAAAAACCCGACACGAAAGTGCCGGGTTTAATTTTGTTTAATAGACTAGAATTATTTCTTCTCTACTTCAGAAGGAGCAACGATATCAGAGGTGCCTTTGATAAGACCACCAGTAACGTCAAGTGCGCCACCGAGAACTTTACCAGCACCGCCGACTACTTTGCCGACTGATTCGCTTGCAACACCGAGGGTCTTTGAAGCATCAGATGCTGCGTTGCCGACTATATTGCCTGTTCCGCCGATTGCAGCTTTACCAATACTCCGTGAAGAGTCGAGAGCTGAATCAACAGTACTGCAGCTTGTAAGTGAGAGAGCAGCTAAAACTGCTATTAATGATAGGGTATTTTTCATGCTCTAATACTTATACTTTTCGTGTAACTTCTCATATACTTCTTTATTACTTTTAGATCCATTACCATTAGTTTTAACAGTGTAAGAGAAGCATGCATTGGGATTTTTGGCAATTCTATAGTTAGCTCTAGCCACTCTAATCCAATAATCCCAATCCTCTATAGAGTTTAATTCTTGGTCAAAATACCCTACACTTAAACAGCTACGTTTAAGTACAACCCCTGAGATAAAGATAAAATTACCTCTCTTGAGTTCTACCATTCCAGGATACTCAACAAAGTCAGATATACCATATGGTACTGCAATAGACCCATCAATAAAGCGATGACGCACCCTAGAGTAAACAAGATCAGTATTTTCTAGTGCTTTAACTTGTTCTTCAAGATAGTTTTTATCCCATACATCATCACTATCACAAAAGGCTATATAAGACATTACGGGCGCTTGGTTGATAAGAGCTAAAGCAGTATTACGCGCAGTACTCACTCCCCCATTAGGTTTATAGACAAGGGTAACTTTATCTCTACACGCTTGCGGGCTCAATATATCATATGCGCGATGGTACGCTCCTGACCCATCATCTATTAAATACAAATGCCAATCAGTATATGTTTGGTTATAGATAGCTTCTACTGACTTAACGAGAAGATCTTTCTCGTTAAAATACGGCATTACAATAGCGACACTCATTACCAATGATGTACTATGTTAACCACTAGTGCAACGTCTGCTATAAACGCAAGCACAGCAAGTATTAAATTTAACGTAAACTCGTTAAACTTTAAGTTCGGTGCGTATTTTTGTGGCGGAGATGTCTCGGGTAGTTTCATCTAATGTAATTTGTTCAATTTTATACCCCACATCTCTACCATAAAAAATGTTAGTAATATTAGGCACTCTAATTATATTATATTTGCCATCATAATCAATCATACCTTTGCGAATATTTTGCTCAACTTCCTCATATGAAAAAGGATTCTTTTCATCAGTACCTTGAGTGTCTCTAATTGCAATACATGCCTGACCAACCCGATTAATAGCTTCCACAATAAGTCTCTTATGTCCATCATGGAACGGTTGGTAGCGGCCGAGCATATAAGCAGTAGGTGCTTTAGAGTTAAATGTAGGTATAAGAGCTTTCTTAATCAAATTAGCCCAGTAAAGCGGCGAGCCCTCATTAGTAACTTCTATATTAAATTGCTCTGGGACAGTAAACATTTTAGTCGTATCGGCAAAGTCTCTACATGGTGTTCTATTAATCCAAACCACAAATGCATCTTTTGCTCCAAAAGCGTTTCTAGATTCAGGTGTGGGACATATAAAATCAGCAATAGAATATTGTTTAGTACGAACCACAATATCGCAAAGTACTCCCATTCGTCGAGCATGCTCGATTCTATCTTCTACTTTAAAGCCAAGATCTTTGTTTACTTCTTTACGGATTTCATCCGCATTAAAGTGAACAGCATTTAGCATTTTAGCTAATTCAATAGAGAGAGTAGTCTTACCAGAACCAGGTAATCCCATAATGAGAATTTTCTTCATATGGGTATTTTATATCACTTGTGTGATATATCTAGGGGCTAATCATCTTTTAAATAGTAACGGGCCGTAGACCAAGCGTAATAATTATTATTTGTTCCACCAGTATTCTTGGGGTGGTTTGTCACTAACTGGGGGTTCAGAGCTGGCAAGTTTAATGACTCGGGCTCCGTTTCTTTGGGCGTCTCTATACAGGATGCGAGGGTTTGTGGGTATTTGTTCACGTCGAGCTAAAAGTCTTACAAATTTGTTCAAAGCATCATCTTCAGATGCAGCTTCTATTTTATCGGTGCCTTGGTAATAGCGACGTCCAGTACCAAACGGATTATTAAATATTACTGTACCAACTTTATAGGTACTTTCACTTAATGGATCTCCAGCTGTGGTGCTTCCAGCAGGTAAATCACTAGCAGGATTAGCTTCATCCTCTTTAACTTCTTGAGGTTCGTTACCAGCAGCTATAGCCTTAAGGTCTTTTAATGCGCCTTGGCCGCCTTTCCATGAGCTTGGGCCATATATTAAATACTGTTCTTGTTTATCAGGCGCAGCACTAATAGCAGCATCAAAATCAGTAGGCTCAATACCGGCGTCTCTTAAAGTGTCAGCCATTGCTTTAATTAAATCATCTCCAAGAGGCTGAGACCAGTCGTGACTTATTTTAAGATCTTCAAGATCATTAATAACATCTCGTATAAGCTGCTCTTTATCTACCTCATCTGTAAGAGTTTGGGATGGTGTGGTTTCATCTTGAGCATCTGCATACATTGCTTCTGCAGCTCTATGTTGCTCGTCCGCTACAATTTGACTGCCTTGTATAGTATTAAAAAAATATTCTTTAAAGGTACTAACACTCTCTCCCTTATTTGCATTAATATGTAGTGCAGCAAGGTATTTTTTTACAGGGCCAGTGGTGCAGCCAACTTTCTTACCAGTACTTTTTTTATACACGCATTGCTTATTTTTAACTTTACGGTGAGTGTATGGCATATTATAGATTTGCGGGTATCCGGGACATCTATATACTTATTCGAATGGCTATAAGAATAAGTGATACGCTTGAGGGTATAATCATTAACAAACACCCATTTGTTACACCCTGACCCTACCCCTCAAGCATATCAAAATTATTTCTTACTAATCTTAGCAACTGCCCCACCACCTAACACTGAAAGCACAAAAAGAGAAGCAACCCAAGTTGAAACGGTATATGGTATTGCCAACACTGGGAATAAAACATTGAGCGACCACACCAAAGCAAATGGGGCCCATACTAACAATGCAATAAGAAGTGCTGCGGCTACTATGATTAATAGGTCTTTCATTTATTATATTTTATAGTATATTAAGTAAAGATCCAGCATTTACCATAGAAACCCTAGTAAATATATGAAATAATTTAAATGAGATTTTTAGCATTCTTAGTTCTTATATCCGCTTTGGCTATTGCCGGGTGTGCAGCATATTTTAGTATAGTGGGTCTCACATTACTTTTTGTAGGTTCAGGAGCATCCATCGTAGTAATGGGCATCGCCCTTGAGGTCGGTAAGTTTATAGCGGTTACTTTTTTAAAGCAAAAATGGGAGGAGATTGGATTAGCTCTTAAGTTTTATTTAATAACAGCAACGGTAGTATTAATGTTTATTACATCTATCGGCATTTATGGATACTTAAGTGCTGGTTATAATGCAACATCAATAAAAGTGCAGGGATATGAGCAACAAGTTGCTAGTAATTTAAAGAGGGTCGACAATCTTAAAGCTGACACTATTAAGATGTTAGAGGACCCACTTAACCAAAGTGAGATTGAGTTAATTAACACTAATAAAAATAATTTTGTAGCGCAGCAGTTAAAATTAATAGAGCAAAAAGAAACTAAAATAAAAGAAACCCGTACAAGTAACAATTCTGACAAAAAATCATCTGACGATATGGCTGCAGCTAAGGCTGCTTTAGATGCTGATAAGTTAACCCTTGACTCAGAGATTAATAAAGAAGTCGAGCAAGTAAAACTCTA
>Ga0222713_10002366_pt1 | contig 20265 bp, 13 predicted proteins | sample C33_649DmetaG_FD_165061 | JGI IMG/M metagenome (GOLD analysis project Ga0222713, IMG submission 165061) | Estuarine water microbial communities from San Francisco Bay, California, United States - C33_649D | ecosystem: Environmental > Aquatic > Marine > Unclassified | place: USA: California...
TTTACAAGCATTTTGCCCTTTCCATTTCCCATCATACGACTATAACCATCGGCATATCCTATTTTGACAGTAGCTATAGTGCCGCCATCTGGCATTTTTCCTTCACGGCTATATCCAATTGTATCGCCAGCAGGTATCTTTTTAATCTGCGAAATACTGGTTTTCAGCGAAGTTACGGTTTGTAATGGAGAATTATTGCCGAATGAAGAATCAATACCATATAATCCAATACCCAGGCGCACCATATCGAATCGCGCATGCGGCCACCGATGAATAGCAGATGAATTTGCCAAATGACGTATAAATGAATAACCTAGTACTTCTTTAATCTTGTCGGATAGTTTGATGAAAAGATCTATTTGATAGGATGTATAAGCATCATGCTCAGGATTTTCGCTGGCAACCAAATGAGAGAATACACTTTGAACATGCATCAATTTATTCAAATTTATAATTGATAACACTTCATCAAGCTCTTCAGGCATAAAGCCTAATCTATGCATACCCGTATCCAGTTTGATATGTACAGGATAATTTTTTAGATTTTTACTTTTTAAAACTGCCTCAAATTCTTTCAAAACACGAAGAGAATAAATTTCAGGTTCTAATTCATGCTTAATAATAGTGTCAAAAGCCATCACATCTGGACTCATAACCATAATGGGAAGACTTGTCCCAGCTTTCCTTAATGAAACACCTTCATCGGCATAAGCCACCGCCAGATAATCTACCTTATTAAACTCCAGCAAGTTTGCAATTTCAAAGCTCCCACTTCCGTATGAAAAAGCCTTTACCATAGCCATAATTTTGGTATCTGTACCAATTTCAGATTTGTAATAATTAAGATTATGTTCTAAAGCATTCAAATTGATCTCCAGAACTGTTTCATGAACTTTTTGTGTTAAAAGCTGACTGATATTCTCAAATCCAAAAGCCCTGGCTCCTTTTAACAAGATGGTCTCATTCTGGAATTTTAAGGTGTGAAATTGATCAAGGAGCTCTGCCGTTGATTTGAAAGATTCAACTTCACAAGTAAACATTGAAGCATATTTGCTGATTTTTTCGCCAACAGCAATCAAGCGATTCACTGATTTATTTGCAAGAAGATGACTAACTTTTTCATAAATAAGCTCAGAATCAACTCCTGGAATATCAGAAAGAATCAATGTTCTGCGTGGATACTGATTTTGCTGCTTTAAAAAATCTAAGGCAATTGAAAGCGAAGAAAGGTCAAGGCTATAGGAATCATCAATTACAGAGCAGTTGTTTATACCATTTTTTAATTCAAGTCTCATCCCAATTGGAGTAAGCTTTTCAAGCCTTAAGGCAGCTTCTTTAATTTCATAACCCAATGCAAGCATGGTTGCCCAACAAATTACAGCATTCTCAATAGATGCCTGATCTTTAAAGGGTATAAGGGCTTTTACCTCTTCTCCTAAAAATAGGGCGTGTAAAACCTGAAAATCAGTGCCTAATGCTTCAATTCTACAGATTTCAAGATCAGCATTTTCATTGAAGCTCCAGGTAAATTTAGTTTTGCCAGGCAAATTTCCGGGATATTCACTCAGGTATTTTTTTGAGTAAATAAAAAGATCAACATGCTCGAATAGCTTTAACTTCTCGTGAATTTTTTCTTCAACAGATTTAAAACCAGTTTGATGTGCCTCGCCAACATTGGTCAAAATGCCAATAGTAGGTTTAATAACATTGGCCAAATTTTCCATTTCGCCAGCTTTGGAGATTCCTGCTTCAAAAACTGCAAAATTATTCAGCTCATTCATTTCCCATACAGATACAGGAACACCAATTTGAGAATTAAAACTCTTGGGACTACGAACCATGTTTTTTTCGGACGAAAGAAGCTGAAAAAGCCATTCCTTAACAATCGTTTTACCATTACTTCCGGTAATTCCAATAACGGGATAATCAAATTTAGTACGATGAGTGGCAGATAAGGCTTGTAATGCAATCAATGAGTCTGAAACCAAATAAAAATTAGCATCTGTAAACTGGCCAATTGAAAAATCAGGATCTGAAATCACGAAATTCCTAACTCCCTGCTTATACACCTCTGATATAAAACTATGACCATCTCTGCGGGCCTTCAAAGCAAAAAACAATGCCTTTGCAGAATCAATCAACTTCCTACTATCTGTCAGCAAGGTTCTGATAACAGAGCCCTTATCACTGATAAAAGCTTTGGCATGCAAAATCTTTGTCAACTCTATAACGTTATAAGGAAGATGATTCATGATGTAAATTTGTATAAATTTAAAGGAATCCTGTCAAATATTTACGATATTTCAATGCTTTGAAAAATGAACAATCAATTCCGAAGATATTTAGCCGGCAACAGGCTAAAGTAAAGGCAGAAAGTTATTGTGCCTATCAGGAAAGATCACAGTTTGAAATTCGTAACAAACTTTATGAATGGGGATTGCATCAAAAAGATGTTGAAGAGATTATATCAGAACTAATTGAACTGAATTTTTTGAATGAAGAACGATTTGCTCTTGCCTATTCACTTGGAAAATTCAGAATTAAAGGCTGGGGTAAAAACAAGATCAAGCAAGGTTTAAAACTGAAGCGTATCCCGGATAAGTTGATCATAAAATCCCTGAAATCTATAGAATATGATGATTATTTGATGATGTTACAGAAAATTTTGCAAAAAAAATCAAATACTATTTCCGAAAAGGATCCATTTAAGAAAAGATATCTTTTAACACGCTTTGCATCAAGTAAGGGATATGAGTCAGACTTAATCACAGACTTACTGATTAACAATAAGTTAGACTAATTGTTATAAAAAAAATAAAAAATACTTGCCAGAATAGCTTTTCTACATATATTTGCACTCACCAAAATGCGAAAGTAGCTCAGTTGGTAGAGCACGACCTTGCCAAGGTCGGGGTCGCGAGTTCGAATCTCGTCTTTCGCTCCAATAAGAAACTCCCTCCTCACAGAGGGAATTTTTGTTTGAAATAGTAAATAACCATCTGCTCGGATGGTGGATCCCGATAACTATCGGGAGGTAGACACGAGAACGGATACGATTACCGGAATATAAAATCGTTTAACCATCTGCTCGGATGGTGGAACTGGTAGACACGCAGGACTTAAAATCCTGTGACCCTTAAAGGTCGTGCGGGTTCGATTCCCGCTCCGAGTACAAAAACCCTCTTTACGTATTGTATAGAGGGTTTTTTGTTTTTTTACATACAATAAAGTGAGTGCGGGTTCGCCCCGATTTGCTATCGGGACCCGCTCCGAGTACAAAAACCTGATATGAAAGTATTGGGCTTTTGTTTTTTTATACGTTTTTGAATTCCTTCTAAAGCGATTATTTTAATGGATCCCGATAGCTTATTGGAGTTAAAGTTTGATTCAGTATTAATCAAAACCCATCATTAAAAGGCACACTAGGGCAACAAATCTGCTAGAATTACCTATTCTTTTCGTTTTATAATCTGCCAAAATTACATGTAAGCATACAATTATTGTAGGCATTTCTTAAACATTGGCTAATATTTTTCAGCTTCAAACTAAAACTATATTGAAAAAAATTTCCCTACATACGATAAAAACCATAAGTTGGTTTTATATTAAATGGGAAAACGCAAAATTTCATGCTGTAATTAATCAGTTTGTATTCTTTTACCCCCTAAGTTGCTCCATTTTAAAGTATTTTTTTTACAAATCAATTTCTTTATAATTAGGCCATTGTTGTCTTTTTAACATCATTTATGATGTTGTAAACTCTTTATGGTTACTGGCTTACGTTTATATTTTTATTAATTTACTGTAGAAGATTATGGAGAGTTCAAAAGTAATAATAGGGTCAATGATAAAATCCCGAAGAAAAGAAAAACGGTTTTCACAGAAACACTTAGCTGATCTTCTTGATGTAGATCGTCAGTATGTTTGGCGTCTAGAAAATGGCAGAGTTAATTTAACTATGGATTATCTGGATAAAGTGATCATTCAACTGAATTGTATTAATAAGGATTTTATAGTAATCCCAAAAGAAATATAATCATTAACGCCTAGAAGACTCCATTAAGAGTATTTTCAGAAATCGAATATCTGCACTCAAAGGAATAATCTGAAAAATATTTAGGAGAAATTATATCTACCATATATCTTATATCTCAATAGCATTAAGAATAATTAATCTTATTTTTAGGCATTCGGGATTAAAATGAAGTTACGCCAAACCACAATATATGACATTGCTAGGGATTTAAATATATCCAAGTCTACGGTTTCACGCGCTTTAACAAACCATCCAGAAGTAAAAGCTGAAACCCGAAAGGCCGTTCTTGAACTTGCTGAAAAACTAGAATATCAGCGAAATATGCTTTCCATTAATCTAATTTCAATGAAAAGTAATCTGATTGGGATTATAGTTCCTGAATTTGAGACCTCGTTTTTTCCTCAGGTAGTGATTGGTGCCCAAGAGATGGCGAGTAAATTTGGTTATAATATCATAGTCAGCCAATCAAATGAGAAATTCGAGACCGAAGTAGCAAATTCCAAGGTTATGCTAGCGAGCCAGGTGGATGGAATATTAGTTTCAATATCCAAGGAAACTCGTAGCTATGAACACCTAAAAATTTTTCAGAGAAAAGGCATTCCGATGGTATTATTTAATCGGGTTTGCGATGAACTGATTGTTCCAAAAGTTGTTATAAATGATTACGATGCTGCATTGGGTGCTGTAGAACATCTTATCCAGACAGGCAAACGAAGAATAGCCCATTTGGCAGGTCCTGATTCGCTAATAACAAGTAGAAAACGTCTAAAAGGATATCTGGATGCACTCAAGAAACATAAAATTCCAATTGACGAATCATTGATCATCCCATACGATCTTACTCTGGGGAAAGTTAAGATCTATATCAGACATTTAATGGAGCTTACATATCCACCTGATGGATTATTCATTGCTAATGATCCTGCCGCAATCGAAGCAATACGTACAATCAAAGAAATGGGAATACAGATTCCACAACAAATTGGCATTGTTGGTTTTAGTAACGACTATGGCTCCAATCTTATTGAGCCCGGACTTACCACCGTAGCTCAACCTAAAAGGCTCATAGGTAGTACAGCGATGCAATTATTACTAGAACTAATAGACAAAGACGTCTCTCAATGGAAAGCTGTTACTAAAACTCTCGATTCAGAGCTAATAGTAAGAAACTCAAGCATGTTACTGGCATCAGAAACTACCTGAATCCAAAAGTTTTAAATCAATTAAAAGACCTGTACCTCAAATAATGCTGCAGGAACATTTACTGAAGGATGTTCCAAGCAAATTCGGATTGAACTAGTAGCAATTTCCGTTTCCAGTATAACCTCATTTATATGCTGATAATTTCCTTCTTTTTCAAAGATCAGTTTACCTTCAGCATCCATTATTTTATAGTTTCTGACTGTGTGAGGAACCACACGCTCAGGATGCACCCTTAGAGTTGATTCCAGCGGATGGTCAAAATCTGAGTCGAAGAATAATACGATCCTCTTAATTTGGACAGTTTTATCCCATTTTAAAGTCACACAAGGATTTTCATCGTTCAAATTAGCAACCCAAGAATTAGCTGTATTTGTAGGACGGCAAAATTTATTGATCAGATTAGCAACCTTGAAAGGTTTGAGGTCATGTGAAAGTTTAAAGGCCAGATTTTGAGCAGCCGGCCTCCTTGATGGAAGCCAGAATTCAAAAGAGTCTATTCCAATCCCATCTGGTGGTAACTGAACACCACTGGTTGCTACCGATTTGTCATAACGATTCATTAGCATCATAGTTCCACTGAGGAACATATTGCTTGTTTGAACTGAAACAAGCTCATTTTTAAGAATACAAACAAATACGTACTGATCTTTTGTGATGATATGAGCAAAATCTGTAGTTAATATACTTTTTCCAGAGCTTACAGAAATTTCCCTGTTTTCAAGAATTATTTCCGGTGTATAATTGATTGGATTAGCACTAACGCGTAATTGCATGGTTAAATTAGTGCTTTCCTTTGCATCTATATCAAAACTAATCTTTATCTTATCTCCTTTTGCGGCAGGTAAGATTTGGGCAGTAGAATAGTCAAGTTTATGCCAATTACCATCCGATTTTAACTCAGAAAATATAAATTCTGAACTTGCACTAAGGCTGGCACTGTGGGCTAAATTTGTCCTTTCAGGCTCTAATCCTGGAATAAAATGTCCCTTTTGCATCAGTTCCTGCCTCAATTCCTGAACTTTTTCAGAATTAGCAAGTTTGGAAGGAGTAATTCCGTTTTTCAGGCAATACTGGGTTGCCATACCTAATACCTGTGCTGAATATGAAACAGTAGCCATCACCCTCGACGATCCAAATGCCACGTGACTTGCACTTAGAATTCTACCGGCTAACCAGAGATTCTTAATATTTTTGCTGTACATACACCGCAATGGGATCTGATAAACCCCTTTTGAATGCCATTGATTACAACCAGGCCTTTCACTAAAAACTCCATCCGCAGGGTGCAGATCTAATGACCATCCACCATAAGATACGGCATCCGAATGTTCCCGTTGTTCTATAACATCCTTCTGAGAAAGAATATAATCTCCTTCAAAACGCCGGCTCTCCCGCTTGCCCGGAATATGACCAACCCACTCCAGTGTCAGATTTTCTGCTTCAGGATATTTTCCGGAGTTTTTAACATGATCCCATATTCCATAGATCACTTTCCATAATTCCCATTTAATCTCTTCAGTCTGATGGATTGTATCGAGCCTTCCACCATATTCAAGCCACCAAAGCTTACAACCATGATCACTGAGTTCATAGGAACGGTATTTGACTATCGAAGAAACATCTTTTAAGGCATAAGAAGGCGCAGTAAATGTTATCGGCCTCCCTGCATTCTTTGTAAAGAAATAAATAGAGTGACCTAAAAGTTCGCCATATTCTTTATCTGGAGCAAAACCCTCATCAAATTCATCTTTCGACTCTGCTCCCATTCTGAAAGCTGCTCCTGCCTGAAATGCTACAATCCCATCACCAGATGAATCACAGAAAAAAGGTGCTGATAGAATATAACGGGTAGAATTCTGACTACAAAAACCGATTACCTGACTGATGACATCGGGAGCTGATTTAACAACTTCATAAACGGCAGTATTTAAGAGAAGGGTTAGATTTGACTCCTCCTTTACTTTTTCAAGCATTATGGTATCCAGAATGATCGCATTTCCATCCGGATTACGGTACATATTTTCAATTAAGATTTCACTCAAAACCCCGCCTTCCCTAGACCAGCGATTATTATTTCCCATACTTGAGGTAGCTCCTAAAATCCATAATCGCACTTCACTAGACGCGTTTCCACCAAGTACCGGCCTGTCCTGTACCAGAATAACTTTTAAACCTTCCCTCGCAGCGGCAATGGCTCCGCAGGTTCCGGCAATACCACCACCGATGAAAACCAGATCAGCATTCAATGAGCGCTCATTGATTGAACGTCCGACAGAAGAAAACTCACTTTTAATCATAAATTATAACTATTAACAATATCAAATTATTTTTTGGAATAGATTTCAATCCTTTTTGAAGCCCTCAATGGTATGATTGCCAGAACAAAAACCAATGCTGCTATCGAAGCCAGAAGATCAAAATTGTCTCCCGTAATTAAACCCAGAACCAATAAGAGCAATGCTGTAAAAGCGAGAGCAAAAGCAGTGATTTTCAATCCAAATTTATTTTGCTGTAAAGATTCACTGATTTCTTCATCGGTTAAATTTTCCTTCTGAACCTTTCTTGCGCTTTTATGGGCTTGGAATTCTAAATATTGCGGACTAAGATAATTGGCATAATAAGCTCTGATCTCATTCGCGATAAGAAGTACAAGCGGCACTCCAACTCCTACCAACATTTCTTCAGCCCTGCTAAGCTTAAAATCGATAAGTAAGGGTAAAATAATTTTAAAGATCAGATTGATTCCCAAACTGACATAGGTGATTATCAGTGTTGCTTTTCCGCTAAGTCTTTTGGAAAACAAAGCCCAGATTGGTGGAGCTAAAATCGGGCCTCCGGTAATAGCACCAACACTGAGCGTAACATTGACCAAACCACCGATATATGGAACCATGAGTGCAATAGCGATCATTCCTAGGCCAATTGACCAAGATGACAGTCGGGCGACATTCATGAGTTTACGGTCAGTTGCCGCAGGATTGATTCTACCTTTATAAATATCATTCGTAAATACTGCAGAAACAACATTTAAAGTTGTATTTGCCGATGCAGAAGTTGAAAAATACATGCCAGTTAGCATTAAACCCAATAATCCGGGAGGAAGCACTAACTGACAGATCATTAGATAAGCATTTTCGGTATCCAAACCTGTCAGGGATGGGTTAATGGTCTTATAAATCATTGGTGGCAACATCCATAACACCGGACTGATCAGATACAGAGCGGCAAAAAGGTAAGCTACCTTTCTAGCTGATTTACCATCTTTAACACTAGTATAACGCTGAACAAAGGTCCAGTTACCGCCAATATAGAAAATATGGTAAAGTGTAAATGCAATAATAAATACAAGGGTAAATTCACCATTAATTAGGTCAAAAAAGCCTTCCTGTGCATTCGCCTGAAACTTTGATAATCCTCCCGCTGCATCAAAGGAAAGAGGGAGTATGATCAGTACCGCAGCAGTTAATATCACAAACTGAAGGATATCAGTTACCATAACAGCCCAAAGTCCGCCAACAGCAGTATAAGCAATCATAAACAAGCCCAGAACAATCGTTGAAGGCATCAATGGATAACCCAATGAAGCGCTGACAAGCTTTGCAACCGGATACAATACTGTTCCTTTAATAAATAAAGAAACTAGCATAAAAATATAGATATAGGTCTTTTGTACTTGCGCACCAAGTCGTTCTTTGATAAACTCCGCAGCAGTAAGGTTACCAGTTGATTTCCATAATGGAGCAAGGTACAAACCGCTGATTAAGGCTCCAATACACATGGTCCACTGAATAGTAATTGCTACCCAACCATATTTATAGGCAATTGAGCCCCAGGCAACAAATGTTCCAGCTGAAAAAAAGCTCATAAAAAGAGACAATCCTCCAATAAACCAAGGCACAGACTCCCCACCTGCAAAAAAAGATTTTAAGTTAATCCCTGTTCTAGAAAATACGAGTCCGATGCATAGTACGAATGCAGAAAAAACAAGAATGACTATGGTATCAATCGATGGACTCATAACTAAATTGTATTTAAATGGTCTGTAATTGTAAACAATTTCGAAAAACTATTTTTTTGACAATTATTATTTAAAGTGTTAAGCAACATATTTTATTAAAAATCACGATGTAAATTCTTTGTCTTTTAAAATCATTTTTTTTGTTGCTAGGTGTATTATGAATGAAATAAGTAAGAGGATAATACCAAAAATAGCTATAATCAATCTTCCACTATTAGTCATTGATGAAAGAAAAAACAAACCAATTGCACAAAAAACTAAACTTACGATTATAACTTTTCCCGGGAATGTGTCAAATACTTTTGGCGCTGCACCCGCCTTTAAAACTTCAATAGAAGAGACACGTAAATCTTCAATGGCTATCCACCCTTTATCAACTTTGTTTTTACCTAAATATTCAAGTAAAATTAGTAGTAAAATAGGAAACAGCACTCCCACTAAAATATCAATGTCATTACTTTGAATTGAAAGACCAAAACGAAGAATTCCACCAATTATAAAACTTGTTAATGTGACAATGCACATTTCTTTTAAACCAATACGGCGACTGAACATGCCCCATAAAGTAGGAGCTAATAAGGGTAACACCAATAAGGAGTTGATGGAAATTATTACTTTTTCTGCTCCACCCATTCTAGGAATAAGTAAAGCAAGAATGATTAATACTAATCCGAGTATGGCAGTTAAAATACGTCCCACATAAACCAAAACTCTTCCTGATGCTTTTGGGTTCATTAATGGGCGGTAAAAATCAGTTGTTAGTACACCTGCAAATACATTAAGTTGTCCACTTGCAAAACTGGCTGTGGCAGAAAACATTGCAGCAAACATAAGTCCTAAAACACCAAAAGGCAAAACAGATTTAGCAGCCAGAATATATGCTTGCTCCGGATTAGCATCAGGGGTGATTCCTCTGTAAATTAATGGTGGTAAAAACCATAGAATTGGTGAAACTAAATACATAATTCCAAAAATATAAGCAGATTTTTTAGCATCAGTTGGTGATTTAACTGATAAAAAACGTTGAACAAAAGCCCATTCTGCTCCACAAATAAAAAAATGAATGGTAACCCATCCACATAAAAATAACCATCCATAATCACTAGATGTTGGAGAGAAGAAATTTTCAGGAAGATTAAGCATCAATTCGCCAAAGTCATCAACATTAGCAATCATCAGGATAACAACGAGTAATACAACTAATACCAGTAATATAAATTGGACAACATCAGTCATTAGGACGGCCCATAATCCACCTATCATAGTGTAAATAACCACAATAGATCCAAAAAATATCACAGCCCAGGTAAGGGACAGGTTTCCGGTGGCAGGATTTCTAAAGAAGTTTCCCTGATCTAAAGGGATTAAAGCTACTAAGATAATTGCTAAGGCATAAAATGAAACTGCTACTGCAATCATTTTTTTTAGCATCAATGTCCAAGTGTAAAAATGGAGTCCAATTTTTCCAAATCTTAAATTTATGTATTCTGCCGGTGAGGTTACACCGAGTTGATTCCATTTACCTGCAACAAAATATCCTGCCAACAAAGAAGCTACTCCGTAACACATATTGATAACAACCGCTACAAGTCCCATTTTATATGCAATGCCACCCCAAACGACAAATGTTCCCGCTGAAAACATCGTCATAAAACTACTGATTCCAGCTGCCCACCAAGGCGCTTGTCTTCCAGCTACAAACATATCTTTTTGATTTGTTGTCCTCTTGGCGGAAATGAAAGCAATAGCAAACATTCCTAGTACATATACTATAATTGTATAGAAATCGAATTTTCCCATAATCGTCTTATTAATGCTTTAAGAATAATCTTGATTATCAACCATTAAAAAATTATTGTTATGACATTTTTAGCAATGTCAATAATGAAAAACATATAGAACCTTTAATCCACTTGACCTTGCTTGCCCTCTGAATATCAGTATTTTAACAGCCAATTCAATTAAATGAGTATAGTATAGGCCTTAAAATACAGGTTGTTGCCGGTCCAGTTTAATTTCTCTTAATGTTCACATCAAAATATTTTCTTCTTGTAGATCTTGTAAAATCAAGTCTAAATCTAGTTTAGCTTGAGTATCTAATTTTGGTAGAGGAACCCTAACATGTAATGCATCTACTATACCTCTTTTTTTAAGGATATATTTTGTAAGCTCCATTCGATATATCATTTGTGCAGTTAACAATGGAAGACTCATTCGATACAAATTACGCGCTTGTTTTGCTTCTCCTCTTTGATGTGCTTTATAAATAGCAACATGTAAATCAATGATTTCAGCAGCCGGGAAGGCTCCTAAAGAACCTCGGTTGAGTTCATCAATTATAAATCGTGCTCCAGCACCACCAAAAACCCCCAATAAATGGGGCATATCATGATTCAACAAAGCCGTAATCGTTGGACCAGAAGGAAGAGTTTCCTCCTTAATGTATTTAATAGCTTCATTATGTTTTGAAATAAATATTAACTCTTCAGCATTAAGTCCGGCTCCACTTGGTGAAGGAGCATTTTGAAGTACTATTTTTCCATTTGGTAATGCCTCAGCGACGTCTTGAAAAAACACTTTATGTTTATCTATATCCCTTTCAAACTCTTTGGGGGCCATGAGCATAAAATGGTCAATACCGTTTTTCATCACCTCTTTACCCAAAAGGATAGATTCATCTTTACTGGAAGCGCCAATCCCGGCTACAATAGGCAAACGCCCGTCCACTTCTGCAACAAGTAATTTTATTAAGTCTAAACGTTCGGAGGAAGTCAGATAATTATATTCGCTTGCCAATCCAGGGAAAACTATACCGTGTGCTCCCGCAGCAATTACGAACTGAATAACTTTTTTCTGTGCTTCCATATCGATTTTGTTATCAATGGTAAAACAGGTGGGTATTGCAGGTAAAATTCCTTTTAACATAATTAATTTTTAAAAATTATAAATTCAATTCTGCCCGTTTGCTGAGCCATTTTTATCGGTTTAATATCAGAGTAACTTAACTTGTGATAAAAAATTAAAAAAAAATCAGTAGATCATTTTCCTTTTGATCTGTAATCTAACTTTTAGCTTTCTCTTTTAATGATACTGGTAATTGACATAGTTGTCTATTTATTTTGGCACCTCATTGGCACTTTAGTACTTTATTAATTATTTCCCTTCCGTTACACTTCTTATCAATCTAAGCCAGTTCAGCCCCATTACCTTATTGATACGGGATTGCGAATAGCCAATTGCTTTCAATGCTTTATACATTTCAGGATAATCACTCGCATCTTTCATTTCCTTTGGAAGAGCAATACCTCCATCAAAATCTGATCCTAGTGCAACATGATCTTCTCCAACCAAACGAATCCCGTAGTCGACAACTCTAGCAAGTTGATCTGTACCCATTCTATACTCATCTGGTATTACACCACGAAAGACATATGGCAAGCGTTTGGCAACTTCTTTGTCTGCGTCTTCTATTGACAAAAACGGCTTCTCCAATTCCAGCTTCGGTTTTTCTGAACTTGGCTTTGAATTTTCCCAATTAAAATATTTAGGACCATTAAAGTAGTTCCCAAATTGAAGACCAATTACACCACCTTTTGCAGCCACTGCTTTAGCAGCCTCATCAGAGATATTCCTTTTTATGTCAACAATTCCGCGAAAACCACCATGGGTATATGCAACCGGATGTTTGCTTACAGTAGCTGCTTGTATAATTGCATCGGATGAGGCGTGGGCAACATTTATAACCATGCCTAGTTTGTTCATCTCTTCAATTATAGTTCGACCTTTTTGATTAATGCCATTCCATAATACCTCACCATTACATGCATCAATAAAAGAATTGGTTTTGTTGTGAGCGGTGAGTTGCATAGATCTCAGACCCAAACGATATAACACTCTCAGCAGATATAAATCCCCTTCCATGTCGAAACTTCCTTCAAGATCTAGAAATGCCGCCATCTTTCCGCGACTATTAATCTCCTCAATCTGGGAAGCATTTAGAGCCAGTTCTATGGTTGAATGATTCTTTTGTATCTGATCTAAAGCCAGTTCTACAACCCGAAAAGTATTTTTAACTTCAAAGTGCCCCGAATAATAAGGCTCAGGAGTATAAACAGAGAAAAACATAGCATTAATTTTTCCTTTCTTTAACCTTGGTAAATCTACCAGACCATCTGAATAAGATTGGCCTATGTCGAGACCTTCTAAAAGCTGCCTGGACATGACATGAACATGTCCATCCATGACAAATGCTGGCTCTCGAAGGAATTCAGAAGAACTTAAAGATGTATGAGATCCTTCTTCCAGCAAAGTCGAACTTGATGCAGATTCTATTCCAAATAAATTTTTAGCTATCGGAAGCAGAACCATTCCTTTAATTAATTCTCTACGTTTCATTCGTTTTACTTTTTTTATTCGAGAGACATTCTACTTCCTTTTTCTCATTTCCATCATACAATTTATTAATTAATGAAAATGAGATATTTACATTCTGTTCTATTTTTTGTTAATAAACTCATACCCTTTCGGTGGCCAAATGCCTGTACTTTGTTCGGTTGGAGGCCAAGGGCTTGTAGGTATATATGGTTCATACCCTTCTCCCGAGTATTTCATTTCCAAAAATGGTGTCTTCTTTAATTTACCACCTTCATTAAGTGATCGGATTCCCATATCAATAATACTACTAGTGAATAGGCTTCGTTCAAAAGGTGCAGGGGGTTTGCCTGTCAAAATAAATCGTTCGATATTATAACATAGGTAGCTAGTGTGATAGCGTCCAACACTCGCATCAAGAACAAATTCCGTAGAAACAATTTTACCATCAGCATGGGCTGCATAAGCCCATCCCGACCTATTATTCAGACCATCTGGTCTAGTAAGTTCTTGAATTCCATTTAACATTAGTATTACCCCTTTTGTTCCGTCAATGTAATTTACTTTTACTGCATAGGGCATTTTAACTAATTCGCGAATTGAACCTGGAAGCTTAAATGAAATCCTATCATAAGCTGCTTGTACTAATTTCCAGGAGATTTCTCCAGAATCCATTGCAGCCCATACCTCATTACCTTTAAGCGTCTGAACGCTTGCAACACCCGTTTCTCCGCCGGTTCTGCGTTCATGCATTAACTGAAGAATTTCTGTTACATGGAAGCCATAAGAATCAAGGGTAGAGGGTCCAATTGCCACAGATTCAGTAATTTTTGTACCTAAAGGATGAACCAGATAAGGATCACGGGACGTATAGGTCAAAGATGAACCTGTCATCATAGGAACATTTAGCTCCTTTGCCCGATCAAAAATCCACTTGCTATCAAGCCAACTATAAGACAAGGCCTTGTCTGAATAGATTGGTACAGATTTATTGGAAGCATCAAATACTCTGAAAATCTGTTCTAAAGTATTCATACGGGGATACATTTTTTCCCCAAAGCGATTATTTGGATAATCACCATGCTCCCCGATGTAAACAACAGCATCAACAGCCAATTTATCTCCTCCCAGCGTTAACGCATCAGCTATAGTGGGATATAGCGTAACGCCATTCTTTTTGGCCATCTGAACACCAATATCATTGGATCCAATTTGCGCAATATACATTGACACTATCTTTATTTTTGGAGGCACTATACCCCGGCCTTGATCCATCGGACTTCCCAAAAAAAGTTTAGTGCCTATAGAATCAGCATGCGATATACTGAAGTATATATTACATATAAAAGCTACTGTTTTTAGTCCCTCAGGATTATTTGATTGAGAATCAGGCCCTTGTTGTAGAATCAGATTTATGCCCTCACTCCCAAGACTCAATCCTGGGGTAATTGTTAAACTAGCCAAAGCTAAGCCCGTCTTTTTGATAAAGTTTCTTCGGCGATTAAATTTTTCTAATTTCATAATCTTCAACACTTAATAAAAATATGTTAGCAATTGAAACTTGCGTAAATGTATTATTAAGAGGAAAAAAACTATATAGATTTATATCGATAAAATGTCGGGAGCAGTCCCATTTTTCGGGAACGCTCCCGAAAAGAGCTTAATTTTCAAAATTTCAATCAAGCATCAGATCTACAATTATAAATCTCTAAAAAAAATGAGATCCATGATGAAGGTTATACAATAAAGTCCCAACTGCTCAAAAAATATTTATAGATTTATTAAAAATTAAAATAATGATCAAAGCATTTTCCCAAAAAGTTTTATTCCTTACGTTCCTGCTCTCATCCACACTATCTGTTTTCGCTCAAAATGAAAAGGCTGAAACCGATTTACGTGAAATCATGAAAAAACTGGACGTGGTTGGTCTTTCTGTTGCTGTCGTAAAAAAAGGCGAGATCATTTATACCCATTCTTTTGGAGTAAAGGATAACACCACCAATGCTCCCCTCACTGATGAAAATATCTTCCGGATTGCTTCGATATCAAAGTCATTCTCAGCCACTTCAATCATGCAGTTGATAGAAGCTGGAAAGCTTTCACTGGATGATGATTTTAGTGATTTAGTAGGTTTCAAAATTAGGAATCCGAAATTTCCGGAAACAGTAATCACCTTGAGAATGATCTTATCACACACTTCAAGTATTAATGATAGCCAAGGTTATTTTACACTTGATGCCATTAATCCGGCAAAAAATCCAGATTGGCAAAAATGCTATAGCGATGTAGCACCAGGAACAGATTATCGCTACTGTAATCTAAATTATAATATGATTGGGACAGTAATTGAGAAATACTCAGGAGAACGATTCGATAATTATGTAAAAAATCACATCATAAATCCATTGGGTTTATATGCTGGATACAATATTGATTCTTTGGATGTGATGCGCTTTGCCACTTTACACGAATACAATGCAAGCACTAAAAAATCAAACCCTTCACCTCTAGCTTACGCTCCCAGAAGAGAGGAAATAAAGAATTATGTGATGGGATACAGTACTCCTATTTTTTCTCCCACAGGTGGTATGAAGATATCGGCTACTGACCTTGCAAAATATATGACCATGCATATGAACTATGGTAAATATAAAGGAACCAGGATCATGTCAAAGAAAAGTGCACGCTTAATGCAAACTAAAATCTCTGAAGAAGAAGGCTATGGAATGGCTATAGCAAATCGTGAAGATGTTATACCAGGTAAATTAATGACCGGACATACTGGCTCGGCCTACGGACTATACAGCGCCATGTTTTTTAATCCTAAAGAAAAATTTGGAATTGTAGTGATCACAAATGGCTGCAATCCAAGCTCAAGCAATGGATTAAATGATGTTTTAAGAGCTGGAGTGAATAGTTTGTACGAGAATTTTATTAAATAGTTTCAGGAGACAAGAACAAAGAACCAAGAATCAAGACGAAGGACAATTTAGTGCTAATTTGAGTATTGATTATTGAGTATAGAGTATTGAGATAATTCTGCTTCAGACTTCATACCTCAGATAACTGACAACTGATAACAGACAAAACTTTTTGAGTATTGAGATAATTCTGCTTCAGACTTCATACCTCTGACCTCTGACCTCAGACCTCATACTTCATCCCTCTACGTAAGTCCATGCTAGTATCCGGCTCACCTTCTGTCCCTGTTTCATTTCGATCGTTCTGACTTCTTTTGCACCCACTCTTTCGAGAGCCCTGTAACATGCTGCCAAAGTTTCTTTTTTGGAGACCAGCGATGTAAACCACTGGACCGATTTTGCAAACCGGCCACTCTCTTCAATCATTCTTAGAAGAAAACGTTCCTCCCCACCTTCACACCATAATTCAGCATTTTTACCGCCAAAATTTAGGTCGGTACTGGCTTGTTTATTTTTACCCAGATTTTTCCATTTGCGCGCCGTTCCTTCTGCGGCTTCTTTCATAGAAGAATGAAATGGGGGGTTGCAGATACTCAAGCTGAATTTTTCTTCGGTATGAATAATATCTGTAAATATCTGATCTGCAGAGCGCTGCCTGCGGATACTTATAAATTTTGACAATCCGTTGGCTTCAATAATATTTGTTGCAGCACGACTGGCAAGCTGATCAATCTCAGAACCTACAAAAGCCCAGCCATATTCATATTGCCCAATCAATGGATAAATACAATTTGCTCCAACTCCAATGTCCAGTACTTTAATATGTTTGCCTTTAGGAAGTTTGCCATCTTCTCCAATAAGCAAATCTGCAGCGTAATGAATGTAATCAGCTCTAGCGGGTATTGGCGGACATAGAAACCCTTCGGGAATATCCCATAAATCAATACTATAAAACTGCTTTAATAAGGCTTTATTCAGTGCTTTAACTGCTTTCGGATCGGCAAAATCAATAGAAAGATCCTCAAATGGATTGGGCGAAACATAATATGCCAGTTCAGGGCAAGCTTTGGTCAGCTCCGGAAAATTATATCGGTTCCTATGCCTGTTTCGAGGATGAAAATTCTCTTTTTCTTCAGGAATTGATTTTTTTTGAGGCATTCAGCTAAATTATCTAAATAACCTGAATGGATATATGGAAAGATAAAATAATAAGGTTTTAATTGACCAGATAAGGCTCTGGAGTCAATATAATGTGTTTTTGAAAAGTAATACCAGTATTTTATAGGTTAGTTCAGCCCTTTCCTCCAGAGTAGTTCCGGCAAAAAAATGAGTTATAGTTCAAATTACCACTAGCCGGAAGCTACCTCCTGCGGCAAGGTTTATATTACCTGGAGATGCTAGTGCGCGCGTGCCGCGCGTTCCAGAATATTTTACAAGCACACGCGACACGCATGCGCTAGCTACGGGCTTCCGGCAATAGAACCATAGGTCATGTTAAACAAACCCGGGTGGCAGCTGTAGCTTTTTTGCAAAATGAGTTTTATTACAATTCAAAAAATGATGCAAAAAACTACGGCAGAACACGGGGCTGGCGCAACCGAAGAGACACAGACCTTGCTTTCTAAAAAAGAGAAATTAATATGGATTTAAGCTTATCCCAGTCAAGATCTCATCAAGAACTCACCTTGAATAAACTAAGCATTTAATGAGTACCCAACCTTATTCAAATTGAAATCCCATTTTCCTCAAGGTCCGTGATATCATCAATATCACTGAGCTCCTCGAGAAAGGCATATGAAATACCAAGATCAATAAAATCCTCTATTGTTTTTGCAAAAACCTGATCAGTACTCCATGGCTTGTTGATAAACAAATCAGGATATAATTCAGTTAATCCCAGCAGATAATACCCTCCATCTCGTGCAGGACCAATTACAGCTGAATTAGATTCCAGTACAGCCACAGCTTCCTCAAGAGTTTCCGTTTTTAATTGTAAACAATCACTACCAATAATGATAATCCGGGTAAAACCCTGATCAAAAAGCTCCTTGAAAGAATTAAGCATCCGCTCTCCTAGATCAACGCCATTTTGTTTTCTTTTGGTATAGCCTGGAACGCTCCAAAGGTCATAATCACTAACCTCATCAGCATAAAAAACAAACTTTCTAAAACTTAAGCCTCTGGTAATTTTAAGGGTATGCTGAAGTAATTGAAGATAAATTGCAAGAGCCAGTTTATCACCTATATCCTTTGCAAGACGTGTTTTTACCTGCCCTAAAATTGGGTTTCTCACAAATATTACCAAAGCAGTTGTGCTAAGCATGGTCATATTTAAACTGAAAGACTTCCTCCGCAGCTAGACCCTTCGCCTGCAGTACATCCAAAACAATGCTGTTTTATTACAATATCCCTATTTTTTAACCCCTCAAAATCAAAACTGGAAATATGTTGGCTAGTTGAAGTGCTTACTTTAAGATCAAGCATCTGATTAAAATCGCAATCATACAAATAGCCATCCCAGCCCACAGACAGCATATTACGGCACATGAGATTCTGGACAGATGCTGGATTAAACGCAGATATCAGTTTATCCATATACATTTCATAGTTTCCTGAGGTTAATAAATAGTCTAAATACCTACTTATAGGCATATTGGTAATGGCAAACAGCTGATTGAATAAAATACCATATCGAGACGACAACTCTTTTTTATATTCTTTCTCTAAAGCTATTTGAGATGGTGGAAGAAAGGCTCCTACAGGATTGTAGACAAGATTAAGAACCAATCCACTTCCCTCCTGCCCGTATCCGACAGCATTTAGCATGCGCAAAGCTTTTATAGAATCTTCAAAAACACCATCACCCCTTTGCCTATCTGTTCGGTCTTGGGTAAAACTCGGCAAAGATGAAACAACCTCAACCTGATGCTCTTTAAAAAATTCGGGAAGATCATTAAACCGCTTATTAGCCACAATAATGGTCAAGTTACAGCGAACTAGGATATGCTTTCCTAATTTTTTAATTTCTTGAACAAACCACCGAAAATCAGGATTCAACTCGGGAGCTCCTCCAGTAAGATCCACTGTTTTAATTTCTGAGTTTTTTAAAACCTGAAGACATAATTCCATGGTTTGCCTACTCATGATCTCTTTTCGGTCTGGCCCTGCATCAACATGGCAATGCCTGCAGGTCTGATTACACATCTTACCCAAATTGATCTGGAAAATTTCGAGAGCTGAAGTTTTCAGTGGAAACAGTCCGAACTCATCAAGCTTGGCCTTAAAAGAAGACTTTGAATGATCTGAATCAGGCTCAAGCAGCGCAAGCTGATAAAGAGAATCAGAAAGCGGATGGTGTAAAACTTTTAAAGATTTAATCATAACTGGTATTACATCCCAATTTCTTTGACCTTGTTCATCATCTGAACACCATGAACAAGCACTGCTCCGCCTTTTATAGCCGATGCCACATGGACAGCTTCCATCATTTGTGCTTCGCTATATCCCTTTTCAAAGGCATCACTGCTGTAGGCATCGATACAATAGGGACATTGAACAGCATGAGCAACTGCTAATGCAATAAGTGATTTTTCTTTAGCTGTCAAATGGCTGTCCTTAAATACTTCCCCATAATAAGAGAAGAATTTATCAGCAAGTTCTTTTTGGTACTCAGCGATGTTACCAAATTTATCTAGATCTTTTGCATTGTAATAATG
>Ga0222713_10002367_pt1 | contig 20262 bp, 12 predicted proteins | sample C33_649DmetaG_FD_165061 | JGI IMG/M metagenome (GOLD analysis project Ga0222713, IMG submission 165061) | Estuarine water microbial communities from San Francisco Bay, California, United States - C33_649D | ecosystem: Environmental > Aquatic > Marine > Unclassified | place: USA: California...
GAGTGGGTGGGGTTGGGTTGGGTTGGGGGTCGGCTCTCCCACCACGACCGGGCAAGGCCTTTCGCCTCGGAACGTTCGGGCACCGGAGGACCGCCGGCACTACTGGTTGGGACCTGGGGCCTCCGGTGTTTGACGGATTGTTCCTCACCAGTACTCCACCTTAGCATCCAGGCTGCCTCGACCCAGGGGCGAGTGTGGTCATTTTTGATCACGCCATTCACTCCGCCAGCGGGGGGAGAACAGCACATGAAACAGGTAATGGTTCGGCTCGGCTCGTTTGCGACCTTGTTCCTTTTCGTCGCAACGCTCGCCTACGGCCAGGGCAGTGTCACCTCGACACTGACTGGCACCGTGTTGGACACGTCCGGCGGCGCCATCCCGGGCGCCACCGTGGTCATCAAGAACAGCGGCACCGGCGTCACGACCGAGACTGTCTCGTCGTCACAAGGCGCGTTCACCGTGGCGGCCCTGCTGCCCGGCACGTATTCGGTCACGGTGTCTCTGACCGGCTTCAAGACCGCCGTGTTCAACGGCGTCGTGCTCAACGCCGGCGTCCCGGCGTCGATCACCGCCCGACTGGAAGTCGGCGGCATCACTGAAACCGTAGTCGTGGAAGGGGCCACAGCGCTGATCCAGACGGTGTCTTCGGCCGTCTCGTCCACGATCAACACGGCCCAGATCCAGAGCCTGCCGCTGACCAGCCGCAACGTCATGGACTTCATCACGTTCCTGCCAGGCGTCTCGACGCCCGGCGGCAACCGGCAGTCGTCCATCAATGGCCTGCCCCGGGGCGCCATCAACATCACGCTCGACGGCGTCAACATCCAGGACAACACGCTGCGTCGCACGGACGGCTTCTTCACAATCGTCCAGCCGCGTCTTGATGCAATCGAGGAAATGACCGTCTCGACCGCAGCGGGTGAAGTGGCCGGCGGCGGATCGGGCGCGGTGCAGATCCGCTTTACGACACGGTCGGGCTCCAATACCTACGCGGGCAGCCTCTACCATTACTACCGGAACGACACGTGGAAGGTGTTCGGCAAGGAGCTGAACCTGAACATGAACACGTGGTTCAACAACCGCAATGGGGTGACCAAGCCGAAGTTGCTGCAACATCAGACGGGCGGCCGCCTCGGCGGCCCCATCACGATCCCCGGCCTGTATGACGGCCGCGGCAGAGCGTTCTTCTTTACGAACATCGAGAACTTCTACCAGCCGTCCGAAGTGACGCGGAATCGTACCGTCCTGCACGAGCAGGCGCGCGCGGGCTTCTACCGCTACCTCGGTGCGGGCAACGTCGTCCAGCAGGTCAACCTGATGACGCTGGCGGCCGCCAACGGCCAGATCGCGACGATGGATCCGACGATTCGGCAACTGCTGGCGGACATCCGCCAGGCGACCGGCACAACAGGTGCCTTCGTCGCGAATGCGAACCCAATGCACGAAGGGTACACCTACAACGTCGAAGCCAAGGCGAACAACTGGTTCCCGACGTACCGGCTGGACTACAACTTCACGAACAACCACCGGTTCTCGACGGTGCTCAACTGGCATACCTTCAGTTCTCTGCCCGACACGCTGAACGGCTTCGAGCCGGCCTTTCCGGGTTTCCCTGTGTTTGGTTCGCAGACCTCGAAGCGCATTTCGTCGAGCAACACGCTGCGGTCCACGTTCGGCCAGAACCTGACGAACGAGTTCCGCTTCAGCTACCAGGGATCGCCGGTCGAGTTCTTCAACGAACAGTTTGATCCGAGCATCTGGAACCAGTCGTTTGGTGGTCAGGGTGGCTTCCATCTGGGACTCGGGAACGGCATCAGCAACGCGGGCCCGGCCCCGAACGCGCAGTCGCGCAACGTCAAGGTGTTCCGCGTGGAAAACACGGTGAGCTGGCTGCGCGGCGGGCACAGCATCAGCATGGGCGGCTCGTTCGAGCGCATGGACTCGTGGAACAAGTTCAAGACGACGGTGCCGACGATTGGCTTCGGCATGCAGCCGACCGACCCGGCCCTGGGGATGTTCACGACGGCAAACTTCCCCGGCGCGTCCTCGGCGCAACTGACGGCCGCGCAGAACTTCTATGCACTGTTGACCGGTCGTGTCACCTCACTGAACGGCAACGCGCGGGTGGATGCCGCCACCGGCAAGTACGTGTTCGCCGGCCTGGGTCTGGAAGAGTCGCGACTCGACGAGTTCGGCTTCTTTGTGCAGGACAGCTGGCGCGCGCGATCAAACCTGAGCATCAACCTGGGTCTGCGTTGGGATGTGCAGCGGCCGTTCCGGTCGCTCAACAGCTCCTACGCGACCGCGACGATTAACGACATCTGGGGCCGGTCGGGCTACAGGGAGGGCTGCGATCTCAGCAACGCGACGCCGGGGACCTGCAACCTCTTCAAGCCGGGTCAGATGCCCGGATCGGTGAGCCAGTACCAGCAGTTCATGGCCGGCACGGCCGCCTACAACACGGACTGGAACAACGTGGCGCCGAGCATCGGCTTCAACTGGACGCCGGATCAGCGCGAGGGACTCCTCGGCACGCTGATGGGCCAGTCGGGCGACTTCGCCATTCGTGGCGGCTTCGGCCGTTCCTTCCAGAAGCCCGCGATGGGTGACCTCCGTGCGCGATTCTCGAGCAACCCCGGCCTGAACATCCCCGTACAGCGGAACGCGGGCCTGGGCAACCTCCCGGCGGCCCCCTGGCTCTTCCGGGATTCCGCGGGTCTCACGCCGGCGACCTTCAACGACACACCGACGTTCCCGAACTCGGGTACGCAGACCAACTCCATCAACGCGCTCGACCCGAACATCCAGGTGCCGTACGCGGATTCGTACTCGATCGGCATCCAGCGCGGCATCACGAAGAACATGGCCGCTGAGGTGCGCTACGTCGGGACGCGCGCGCGCCAGCAGTGGACGACCTACAACTACAACGAGGTCAACATCATCGAGAACGGCCTGCTTGAGGAGTTCAAGCTGGCGCAGGCGAACCTCCAGGCCAATATCGCGGCCGGCCTGGCGAGCCAGGGCTTCCGCTACCGCGGGCCCGGCACGGGCACCAACCCGCTGCCGATTGCGCTGGCCTACTTCTCCGGGTCCACGGACTCCGGCAACCCGGCGCGGTACTCGTCCTCGTTATTCACGAACTCCACGTTTGTGAACCCGTTGGCGCGTTTCAACCCGAACCCGTTCTCGTTCGCCGATGCCCTGGACGCCGACGCGGCACGGCGGAACAACGCGCTGAGCGCCGGTCTGCCGGCGAACTTCCTGATCGCCAACCCTGACAAGATCGGCGGCGCGAACGTCACGGGACACGGCGACTTCAAGAACTACAACTCCGTCCAGTTCGAACTGCGGCGGCGGCTCGCCAACGGCGTGCAGTTCAACGCGAGCTACGCATTTGGCGTCGGCGAGGAGTCCGTGCGCTACTCCTTCCGCGTGCCGCGCGAAACGCGCAAGAGCGCCGGCACCACCGAGGGCGAGGTCACCCATGCTTTCAAGATCAACTGGATGATCGAACTGCCGTTCGGCCGCGGCAAGCGCTTCGGCGCCAACGCCGGCAGCGTGCTCGATCGCATCATCGGCGGCTGGCAGATCCACGGCAATGCCCGCATCCAGAGCGGCGTGTGGGTGGACTTCGGCAACGTCCGGATGGTGGGTTTTGACGAGAAGGAGCTCCGCGACATGTTCAAGCTCCGGATCAACGAAAACCAGCGCGTGTTCATGGTGCCGCAGGCGATCATCGATGAATCCGTGAAGGCCTTCAGCACCAGCGCCACGTCCGCGACCGGGTACGGCAGCCAGGGCGCGCCCTCGGGCAAGTACTTCGCACCCGCGATGGGGCCGGACTGTCTCGAGACGATCTCCGCCAGTTTCGGGGACTGCGGAACACGGACGCTCGCCGTCCGTGGGCCGGCGTACAAACAGGTCGACATCAGCATTATGAAACTGCTGCCGATCGTGAGCCGGATCCAGGCCGAGTTCCGCGTTGAGATGCTGAATGCCTTCAACACCGTCAATTACGTCCCGGTGACCGGTCTGGGCTCCAACCCGGCCAGTTACGAAGTCAACGGTCTCACGGGCACCAACACCGCCCGGGTCGTACAGCTCGTGTCCCGCATCACCTGGTAGCCGACTCCCCTGTCGGCAGGACCTCTAACCCGGGTGGGCCACAAATGGCCCACCCGGGTGTTTTTTTGCCACTTTTCAGGCCATATTTCTGACTTTGGAAAAGTCCTAACTAAAGTATTGACTGGAATGGAGGCCCCCCGTAGAGTGCTCAATCCCGTAAAAACGGGACAACGTTGACCGATTCTGGTCGCTTTGGCCTTAACGGCTTGGTAATTAGGGGGAGAAGGTAATGAGGCAAGGACTCGTCCGGCTCGGCTCGTTCGTGACCATGTGTCTGATGGTCGCGACGCTCGCCTACGGTCAGGGCAGTGTCACGTCGACACTGACTGGCACGGTCTTAGACACGTCCGGTGGCGCCATTCCAGGCGCGACCGTGGTGATCAAGAACAGCGGCACTGGTGTCACGACGGAAACGGTCTCGTCGTCACAGGGCACGTTCACCGCCGCGGCCCTTCTGCCGGGCACGTATTCGGTGACCGTGTCGCTGACCGGTTTCAAGACCGCGGTGTTCAACGGCGTCGTCCTGAGCGCCGGTGTTCCAGCCGCCATCACGGCACGGCTGGAGGTCGGCGGCCTCACGGAAACTGTTGTCGTCGAAGGCGCGACGGCACTTGTGCAGACGGTGTCATCGGCTGTCTCGTCCACCATCAACACGGAACAGATTCAGAGTCTCCCGCTCACCAGCCGCAACGTCATGGACTTTGTGACGTTCCTGCCCGGCGTGTCCACGCCGGGCGGCAACCGGCAGTCGTCGATTAACGGATTGCCCCGCGGCGCGATCAACATCACGCTCGACGGCGTCAACATCCAGGACAACACACTGCGTAACACCGATGGCTTCTTCACGATCGTCCAGCCCCGTCTGGATGCCATCGAAGAAATGACCGTGTCCACGGCGGCCGGTGACGTCGCCGGCGGCGCCTCCGGTGCGGTCCAGATTCGGTTCACGACTCGATCGGGTTCCAACACCTACTCAGGCAGCCTCTACCACTACTACCGCAACGACACGTGGAAGGTGTTCGGCCAGACGCTGAACCTGAACATGAATACGTGGTTCAACATCCGGAACGGCGTACGCAAGCCGAAGCTGCTGCAGCACCAGACCGGCGGCCGCCTCGGCGGTCCGATCACGATCCCGGGTCTCTACGACGGCCGCGGCAAGGCGTTCTTCTTTACGAACATCGAGAACTTCTACCAGCCCTCTGAAGTGACGCGGAACCGCACCGTGCTGCACGAGCAGGCGCGCGCGGGCTTCTACCGCTACGTGGGTGGCCCGGCCAATGGCGTGAACGTGCTCGCGTTGGCGGCTGCCAACGGTCAGCTGGGCACCATGGATCCGACGATCCAGAAACTGCTGGCGGACATCCGACAGGCGACCAGCACGACGGGTTCGATCGTGGCCAACGCGAACCCGCTGCATGACACGTACACCTACAACGTGGAGGCGAAAGCCAACAACTGGTTCCCGACCTACCGGCTGGACTACAACTTCACGAACAACCACCGGTTCTCGACGGTGCTGAACTGGCACACGTTCAGCTCGGATCCCGACACGCTGAACGGGTTTGAGCCTTCGTTCCCGGGCTTCCCGGTGCGCGGCTCGCAGACCTCGAAGCGCATTTCGTCGAGCAACACGTTGCGATCCACGTTCGGACAGAACCTCACCAATGAATTCCGCTTCAGCTACCAGGGTTCGCCGGTGGAGTTCTTCAATGAGCAGTTTGATCCGGGGATCTGGAACCAGTCCTTCGGCGGCCAGGGTGGCTTCCACCTGAACCTCGGCAACGGCATCAGCAACGCCGGCCCGGCACCAAACGCGCAGTCGCGCAACGTGAAGCTGTTCCGCGTGGAAGACACCGTCAACTGGCTGCGTGGCGCACATAGCATCAGCATGGGCGCGTCGTTTGAACGCAGCGACTCGTGGAACAAGTTCAAAACGACCGTTCCAACGATCGGCTTCGGCATGCAGCCGACGGACCCGGCGCTCAGCCTGTTCACAACCGCGAATTTCCCGGGCGCCTCGGGTGCCCAGCTGACAGCCGCACAGAACTACTACGCGCTGCTGACCGGCCGAGTGAACTCACTCACCGGCACGGCGCGTGTGGACGCCGGCACCGGCAAGTACGTGTTCGGCGGTCTCGGCCTGGAGGAATCACGTCTCGAGGAGTTCGGCTTCTTCGTGCAGGACAGCTGGCGCGCGCGCTCGAACCTCAGCATCAACCTTGGTTTGCGGTGGGACGTGCAGCGGCCTTTCCGGGCGCTCAACAGCTCCTATGCGACGGCCACGATCAACGACATCTGGGGCCGGTCGGGCTACAAGGAAGGTTGCGATCTGAGCAACGCCACCCCGGGGACATGCAACCTCTTCAAGCCGGGCCTGATGCCGGGCGCAGTGAGCCAGTACCAGCAATTCAAGGCCGGCACCGCTGCCTACAATGTCGACTATAACAACGTCGCACCGAGCATCGGCTTCAACTGGACGCCGGATCAGCGTGAAGGACTGCTCGGCACCGTCATGGGCCCCTCGGGCGACTTCGCCATTCGCGCCGGTTTCGGCCGGTCCTTCCAGAGGCCGGGGATGACCGAATACCGCGGTCGCTTCTCCGCCAACCCAGGCCTGGCGATTCCCGTCCAGCGCACCCTGGGCCTGGGCAATATTCCGACGCCGCTGTGGCTGTTCCGGGATGCGGCGGGCCTGACGCCGGCGACCTTCGGGGACACGCCGGTATTCCCGAACTCCGGCACGGTCACCAACTCCATCAACGCGTTTGACCCGGACATCCAGGTGCCGTACGCAGATTCCTACTCCATTGGAATTCAGCGCGGCATCACCAGGAACATGGCGGCCGAAGTCCGCTACGTCGGCACACGCAGCCGTCAACAGTGGACGAACTACAACTACAACGAGCTGAACATCATTGAGAGCGGCGTGCTCGCGGAGTTCAAGCTGGCGCAGGCGAACCTGGCGGCCAACGTCGCGGCCGGACTGGCGTCGCAGGGCTTCCGCTATCGCGGTCCCGGTACGGGCACGAACCCGCTCCCGATTACGCTGGCCTACTTCAGCGGGCTGCCGTCATCCGCGGCCGGAACGGCGGCGAACTACAGCTCGTCGCTCTTCGTCAATACAACGTTCGTTAACTCACTGGCGCGGTTCAACCCAAACCCGTATACATACGGCAACAGCCTCGACAGCGACGCGGCGCGCCGCAACAACGCGCTGACCGCTGGTCTGCCGGCCAATCTGCTGCGGGCCAACCCGGACAAACTGGGCGGGGCCAACGTGTATGGCGATGGCGGATTCAGCAACTACAACTCGGTCCAGTTTGAACTCCGCCGGCGCCTCGCCAATGGCATCCAGTTCAACGCCAGCTACGTCTACGGCGTGGGAGAGCAGTCGGCGCGATACTCGTTCCGCGTCCCGCGTGAAACCGTGAAGGCGGCGGGCCTCACCGAAGGTGAAGTCACCCACGCGTTCAAGATCAACTGGATGCTTGAACTGCCGTTTGGCCGTGGCAAGCGCTTCGGCGGCAACGCCGGAAGCGTGCTCGACCGCATCATCGGCGGCTGGCAGATTCATGGCAACGCCCGCTTCCAGAGCGGCGTGTGGGTGGACTTCGGCAACGTCCGCATGGTCGGCTTCGACAAGGACGAACTGCGCAAGATGTTCAAACTGCGGGTGAATGAAACCAACCGCGTGTTCATGCTGCCGCAGGCGATTATTGACGAGTCCGTCAAAGCATTCAGTGCCAGTGCGACATCGACCACCGGCTATGGCGCGTTGGGCGCCCCCTCCGGCAAGTACTTCGCGCCGGCGATGGGTCCCGACTGCCTTGAAGAAATCGCAGCCGGCTACGGCCAGTGCGGCACCCGCACACTCGTCGTGCGTGGTCCGGCCTTCAAGGAGGTGGACATCAGCGTCATGAAGGTGCTGCCGATCATCAACCGCATCCAGGCGGAGTTCCGCATCGAGATGTTGAACGCGTTCAACTCGGTCAACTACGTCCCGGTGGCGGGTGTGGGCAGCACAACGGCCGCCGGCTACGAAGTCAACGGCCTGACGGGCACAAACACCGCCCGCGTGGTGCAGCTGGTCTCGCGCATCACCTGGTAAACCGGCCGTCCGGTCGGTCATACTGGCCCGGGTGGGGATACGTCCCCACCCGGGCTTTTTTCATCATGCGAATCCTTCTGGTTCCGCTCGTGGCGGCCCTGCTCGCGGTGTCTCCGCTGGCGCAGAGCCCGCAGCTTGTCCTGTCGTCGCGTGACCGGGCGAACCTGCTTGTCGTCGACTTTGTCGCAACCGGACCAGGCGGCGTGCCTGTTCGCGACCTGACAGCCAACGAGGTCAGTGTTCGTGTCGGCGGCCGCGTGCGCCGGGTCGTCGCATTCGAATACGTTCGCGCAGAGACCCGCACCGCGGCTGCGGGAGCACACCTTCAGCCCTACGGCGACAACACCGAACGACACGCCCCCCGCTCCATCGTCCTCGTCGTCGACGGAGACACCATTCAGCCAGGCCGCACCGCGACGGTGCGCGACGCGGCGCGGCGGCTCCTTGCCGGCCTGACGCCGGCCGACCGCGTGGCGCTTGTGACGGTGCCGTTCGGGGGCCTTGCGGTGGACCTGACGGCCGACCACGCGCGCGTGCTTCAAGCCCTGGGGTCCCTGACGGCCAAGGGCCTGCGTTCCGAGAGCGTCGACGACGCACAGTGCCGCACCCTGAACACGCTCGGTGCCATCACGGACACCATGCTGCGGCTGAGCGTCGTGGAAGACCCGGTCACGGTGGTCTTTTTTTCGAGCGGTCAGGCCGGACCACAAAGCATCATCCGCATGACGGGCCGCGCGCCGGTTGCCGGGCCGTGTGATCTGCGCGCGTCCCATTTCACGGATCTGGGAGAGACTGCGGCGCGCGCCCGCGCCCGGTTCTACATTGTGCATTCCGACCTCGATCAGCGCAGCCGCGGCCTGGATGGCCTGGAGCACATTACCGGCGTCACAGGCGGCCCGCTCCTCCACCTGTCGACCAACGATGGCGCGGCCGCCGTCTCGCGGATTCTCGACGAGACCGCCGGGCACTACGTCGTGCGGGTCCGTCGGGAAGCCTCTGACATTCCCGGCGAGGCGATCCCCGTCAGCATGTCGACGTCACGGCCGGACGTCACGCTGTGGCGGTCTCCGCGGTTTGTGGTCACCAACCCGACGACCACCACGGCGGTGCCGGCGACAACGCTCGAGCTGATGAAGCTCCCGTGGCTGTACCGTGACGTGCCGCTGCGCATCACCGGGCACACGTTCCAGTCGGACGAGGCCGGCACGGTCAGGCTTGCTGTCACGCTCGAGACCCCGGACGCCACCGCGACGTTGACCAGCGCGATGGTCGGTGTGTTCGATGCGGAAGGCCGGATGGTCAGTGGTCTCGAGATGTCATCCGAGGCGTTGACCCGCCGGCCGGTGGTCGCGACAGTGCCGGTGCCGCCTGGCGCCTACCGGGTGCGCCTCGCCGCCCTGGAATCCACTGGGCGCGTGGGCAGCGCCGAACAGCAGGTGGACGCGTTCCTGACGCCGATTGGCACCCTGTACGCCAGCAGCCTGATGATCGGACTCTCGCGCGCCGGCGCGTTTGTGCCGGCCATGGCGTTCACGAATGAGCCCACGGCGTTCGGCCTGCTGGAGCTGTACGGCGTCTTTGTGACCCCGCCACGTGTCGTCGTTGAGATTGCGGCCACGGCCAACGGTCCGGCGATTGAAACCATGCCAGGGCTGGTGGAACCGACCTCTGATCGCTCGCGATCAATCGTGACGGCGGTCCTGCCGATTGAAACGCTGGCCGCCGGCGACTACGTGGTGCGGGCCACGATCACTCCTGAGGGAGCCCCGTCAGGTCGCGTGGTGCGGGTGCTCCGGAAGATCAGCACACAGCCGATCAAGAAACCGTCCCACTGACGCCGGCCCTTCAAGCCGGAACTGGATCAGGTGATCGTGCGGACGGTCTCCGACGCCAATCGATACCCCTCGGCCGCCCAGCGTCGCGAACGCATCCTCGTCGGTACGGTCATCGCCAAGGTACACGACACCGACGCCGGCAGTCGGCCCGACATCCACCGCAGACCGGATCCAATCCACGGCCTTGCCCTTGTGCCAGTCCACCGCGGGCAGCAGTTCCAGGACCTGCGCGCCCGGCAGGACGCGGAGCAGATCCGCGTCGAGGGCCGGCTGCGCCAGTGCCACAAACTGCCCCAGTGCCTGCGCCGCTTCCTCGTCAGGCACCCGGCGGACGTGCAGCGTGAGTGCGTATGTCTTGTCTTCGAGCACGGCATCGCGGCACCAGGCCAGAGCGCGAGTGGCATTCCGGTAAATGTCGGCGACCACGGGCGCCACCCGACCCAGGGCGGGATGCAGGAAGCCGCCGGCGGGGCCCACGATCTCGAGACCGTGCAGCCCTCCCACAAACGAGGCAATGTCACCGGTCCGTGCCCGCACATCCTCGATGCGCCGGCCGCTGACGATAGCAAGCGTGACACGCGGGTGGGCGGCCAGCGTGCGCAACGCCGTCTGCACCTCGCCTGAGAGCTCGGCTTCGTCCGGAGTGGGCGCCAGGTTCGACAACGTGCCGTCGAAGTCGGTGGTCAGGAGCAGGTGCCGCTCACCAAGCCAGGTGCGGACCTGGCGCGCCACGACGTCGCTGCGGTCAGCCTGCAAGGAACCCCGACGCCTTTCCGCGTTCAAGCTGGTGCAGGATGTCCGACGCCCAGGCGAGCACGTCGCGGCCGGCCACACGCCGACGCAGGGCCTGCATGCGCCGGCGCTTTTCCCACTCGGGCATCTCGACGGCGCGCTGGATGGCTTCGGTGAATCCACGTTCGTCGTACGGGTTGATGATGAGCGCCTCTGCCAGCTCCTGCGCCGCGCCGGCGAGCTCGCTCAGAATCAGCACGCCGCCGTGATCATCACGCGCCGCCACAAACTCCTTGGCGACGAGGTTCATGCCGTCGTGCAACGACGACACGATACAAAAATCAGCGAGCCGGTAGAGCGCCACCAGATCCGGCATGGGAAAGGACTGCCGCAGGAACATGATCGGCCCCGGGCCGGAGCCTGAGCCATGGCGGGCGTTGATGTCCGCCACCAGACGGTCAATTTCACCAGACACCTCGGCGTATCCCTGCACGTCTTCCCGGGACGGCACGCCGATTTGGACGAACACGATGCGATGCGCCAGGGATGGATTCGCATCGAGTGCGCGTCCGATCGCCGACAGGCGCTCCGGGATGCCCTTCGTGTAGTCGAGGCGGTCGACGCCGAGGCCGACCACCTTCCCTGTCAGCCCGAAGGCGGCCGCGAGCGTGGTCATGCGGTCGGGCAGTCCTTCCTCAGCCAGGATCGACGAGATGCGGTCGAAGTCGGCACCAATCGGAATCGCCGCAACACGGACCGGCCGGTCGCCGAAATACACGGTTTCCCCTGACGTGCTGGCGCCAAGTTCCTCCTCGACGGCATTGAGGAAGTTGCGCTGGTCACGGGGCAACTGAAAGGCGACCAGGTCGTTGGCCAACATGCCGCGAATCAGATCGCCCCGCCACGGACAGATGCGCAGGCGGTCGGCATCCGGCCATGGGATGTGCCAGAAGATCGCAGTACGGAGTCGCGGGCGCAGACGCCGCAGGTGCTCGCCCACCAGGGCCAGGTGATAGTCATTCAGAAACACCGACGCCTCGGTCGGGGCCTCGGCGGCCGCGGCATCGGCGAACCGTCGATTCACGGCCACGTAGGTCTCCCACTCGTCCTGTTTGAATACAGGCCGCACGTGCGCCTGATGGCACAGGGGCCACAACGCGCCGTTGGCAAATCCCGCGTAGTACCCGGCCTCTTCCTCAGGCGACAGCCACAACCGGCGCAGCCGGTAGGCGGGCGCATCGGGAGGTACGCTGACCGAATCGCGAGCATCGGTGACCGCCCTGTCGGCCGTGCCCGCCCCATGGGCAATCCAGACACCTCCGCGCTCGCGCATGAGCGCATCGAGGGCCACCGACACGCCTCCAGGCGTCGCCCGCACCCTGATGAGTCCATCGGCGCCGTACTCATGCAGATACGGTTCTCGATTGGACACGACCACCAGGCCGCCGGCCGATCGCCCCACTTCGCCGGCCTTCACCAGCGCAGACTTGAACAGGATCGGCCCGATCAACTCGTGCAGCGCGATGATGGCCACCATGAGCGTTGCGAATCGTCCTCCCCAGTCAGGAAATTCGGCGGACACCAGCACGGTGAGTCCCAGCGTCACGCCGGCCTGCGAAACCAGCCCGCGCCACAGCAGCGGTGTCGTGGCCGGCTCGCCCGTCACCAGACCCGCGCCGACGATCGATCCGACATAGAGCAGCACCAGCCGGATGGCCACGATCGCCACGGCGGCCATGCCGATTGTCGCCAGTGCGTCGACCTGGAGCGAAGCTCCGGCCGCCGTGAAAAACAAAATCAGAATCGGCGTCGCACCGCGTTCGATGGCATCACGCAGCACATCACCTTCCGTGCTCGCGAGGTTCTCCACCACGAGGCCTGCGGCAATGGCCGCGATCAAGGCATCGAAGTGCCACAATTGCGCGCCGCCGGTGATGAACGCGCACAGGCCCACCAGCACCAGGGTGATTTCCCGACCGACCCAACGCAGATACAACGCGAACAACGCGCCGACCATCGCGCCGAACGCCATCGACCCCGGTAACTCCCAGAGCAGCGACGCCACCAGCGCCGATCCGTCCGGACCGGCGGCAAATGCCGCTCTCGTGGCGTCCATCGACAGCGCGAACATCAGAATCAGGACAAGGTCGGCAAGCACGACTACGGCGAGGGTCAGTTCGGCCAGCGATCCCCGGGCGCGGGTTTCAGCAATGACCGCGAGCGTGACGGTTGGGGAAAACCCGACCAGCACCGACGTGGCCATCGCCACAACGGCCGCCCGTTGCCATCCCGCAATGTCCGGCGCGATGGGGAGCCACGGCCACGCCGCAAAGAGGAGGCCGAACAACACCACGTAGGCGAGCAGAATCGTGACGCCCGCCATGGTGGCGATCGATCGCAGGCGCGGCCACAGGCGCGAGACGTTCAGCTCGAGACCGGCTGTGAACGCGATGATCGCGATCGCCAGTCCGTTGATCAACTGAAGATCACGCGCCATCGGCCGCGTGATGATGTTGGCCAGATACGGGCCACACACCAACCCGAACACGAGGTATCCCGTCAATCGGGGCAGGTGGGCCAGTTCGAAGAACCAGCCGACAATCGACGCAGCAATCAGTGCCACGCCCAGCACCAGCGCCGTGGCCGACGATCCGACCTCGCCCAGTTGCGTCACAAGAAGCCACGCGAGCCCCATCGTGACGGTGAGGGCGGTCAGGCGACGCATTATCGCCGCTCCCCCCGCCACATCGGCAATGCAGCCACCGCAAATACTTCAAAGATCGCGGTGCCCAGGGCAACGGCCCACAAGAGAGCGGCGCCGGTGGCCTCGGGAAGAATCTGCTGAAAGTTCAGGGCAAACGCAATGCTCACCACGCCGGGCGACATCAGATACGCTGCCATGTCGCCAGGGCGCACATCACCGACCACACGCGCGGCGACCCAGCCACCGGCGACCTTGCCGGCCAATCGGAACAGGAGAAATGGCCCGAGCAGCCACGCGCCAACCGCGCTGGGCATCCACAATGCGCCGGCGCTCACGAGCAGCAACACGACCAGCGGATGCTGGAGTTTGCCCAGATCATCCTGCATGATCCGGTCGGTGCGGCCCGGCATCAGCGTCCAGAACAACCCTGCGACCAGTCCAACCGACAACGGGGACAGGTGTAAATAGGCCGCCGCCCCTCCGGCAAGGGCCACCGTGCCAAGGACGTAGACACCGCGCTCGGCTACCGACTGCGCGCGTTCAAAGAGCAACCACCCGATGAGTCCGGTGATGAATCCAGCGCCGATCGGTGTCAGCGCCATCCACCACCGTTCCGGGCCGCTGCCGGTCGCCACAGTAAACACGCCGGCCGCCACGATGATCGGCAGAATGTCGTCGAGATCAGCCACCCGCGTCGCAACAGCGGCCGCGGGATCGGAGTCAGGATCGGCCGAGGTGGCCGATGATGCGGAGGCACACAGGCCAAGCGAAAGCGCAATGATGACTGCGGAGGCATCCAGGGGAAGGTCGGTCGCCATCACGAGATACAACGTCGCGCCGGCGACCGAGACGATGGTGATCGCGCTTTCGAGGCAGGCCGCCACAAAGAGCCGGCCAAGAGCGGGAAGTTCACGGCCCCCGGCAATGCCGACAAAAATGCCAAGCACCGTCAGCGCCAGAGTCACACTCAAATCAAGCAGTGTGCGGACGTCACCGGTGACCAGATCGAGCGCGTAGGGCCCGAGCAGGAACCCGAGCGGCATGAAGATCACAGCCGGAGTCAGGGATGGCGCCAGACCGAGCGCCGAGCGCGTGCGCAGCAGGGAAACCAGCCAGCGAAGCGGCGACGGCGGTACTCTCCCGAGGCGCCGGTCAATCGGATCGGGCCCGCCCAGTTCCCGGCGGCGGTGATCGCTCATCGGATGCGGAGGGCCTCCACGGCGGCCAGCAACGCTGGGGTCCGCACAATCGCGACGCCGGACGCATCCGGGATCGTCATCCCGACCAGGCGGCCATCCAGGGCGTAGACAAACGCACCGGGATTCAGCTGCGGGTCTCCGCCCACCGCCAGCACCGGCATCGTCCACCGTGGATCGTCAAGTTCATCCACGCGGCCGACAAAAAGGGGCCGCACCGCCGGCCCCCCGCGCGCACCTTCAAAAACCGCCAGATACCCCGGTCCACTGATCGTCGCGACCGGACCAGCCGGCGCAAATGGCAGGGCCTCAACGCGGGCGAGCACCAGCCGGCGAGCCTCATCTTCAACGGCGCCGCCGCCGTCTGAATCTGCCACGACGCGGAATCCCTCAGGCAGATAGGCAATGGCCAGATCGGCATCGACCCGCAATGCGGTGATGGACCGCCGTTCGGGCGGCACGGACACGGGCGGTGAGGCGTCGCGACGCGGACGGACCACAGGCGGCGGCACCCGCTCGATCTGCAGAATCGTCAGTGCGGGCTGCACACGGGCTGCGACGTCCGCCATGATGAGGGCGAGTTCCTCGAACGTGGCCCGGGCGGCCAGTCGTTCGATCGGCCCGGCCACAGGCGCCGCCACTGCGGGGTCGGGCGCCGGATACCGGAACTGCGCCAGGATCAGGAGCATCGTCACCGCCACCACAATCACCAGCAGCAACAGCCGCGTCTCGCGGCCCGATCCTGACGTCTGGGCATCGGACATCAGGTCGCGGTCCCCCGCAGCCGCTTCACCACCGCGGCGAACTTCTCTGTCGCGTAGTCCACATCCGCATCCGTCGTGAATCGTCCGAGGCCAAACCGGATCGTCGCACCGGGGACAGGCGCCTCCCCCAACAGCGCGCGAAGCACATGCGACGGCGTGGACGACGCGGAACTGCAGGCGGAGCCGGACGAGACCGCGATATCGCCGACACCGATGATGAGCGACTCGCCGTCCACACCCTCAAATGCCACGTGCAGGTTGTGCGGCAACCGATGTTCGAGCGACCCGTTCACGATCACTCCGCCGGCCTTCTCACGCAGGCCGGCCAGCAGCCGGTCCCGCTGTCTGCGAAGCCTCGAGGTCTCTTCGGCCATCTCGAGGCGATCCAGATGACACGCGTATCCGAGGCCGACAATGCCGGGGACGTTCAGGGTGCCGGAGCGGAACCCGCGCTCCTGGCCACCACCAACAATCAGGGGCGAGACGGGGGTCTTGCGTTTCACGTACAGCGCCCCGCATCCCTTCGGGCCGTACATCTTGTGAGCCGTCAGCGACAACAGGTCCACACCCATCGCGGTCACGTCGACCGGAACTTTTCCGACCGCCTGCGCGGCATCGGTGTGCACCAGCGCGCCTTTGGCGTGGGCAATGGCGGCAATGTCGGCCATTGGCTGCAACACGCCAATCTCATTGTTCGCCACCATGATGCTGACGAGCGCCGTCTCGTCCGTCACGGCGGCGGCCAGCGCCTGCATGTCGACACGCCCGTCTCGCAGGACCGGCACGACCGTGAGGGACCACCCGGACTGTTCCAGCGCCTTGCTGACTTCGAGCACACACTTGTGCTCAATCGACGAACAGACCAGATGGCGCTTGCCGGCCGGCGCCGCGGCTGCCACGCCCTTGATCGCCCAGTTGTTGGACTCGGTGGCTCCGCTGGTGAAGATGACCTCTCGCGCCGACGCCCCGATGAGCGCCGCCACCCGCCGGCGCGCCTCTTCGACCGCCTCCTGCGCCTTCCACCCCCACGCATGGCTCGACGAGGCCGGGTTTCCGAAGGTCTCGGAAAAGTACGGGAGCATCACCTCCAGCACCCTCGGATCAACCGGGGTGGTGGCGTGGTAGTCAAGGTACACAGGCGGTCGCGACATGAGTTCCAATTCTATGGGATTAAGGGAAACATCACACTTCCGGTCCATAATCCCGCATGACACTCAGAACCCTGGCGGCGACGACTCTGGGATTACTGGCGACCGCGTGCGCGAGCGGGGCGCCCGCGCCGCCGGCGGCCCAGTTCCTGTCGGCGATTGCCGCAATGTGCGGCAACGCCTATGGCGGACGCATCGTCGCCAACGACCCCGTACAACCCAATGATGCGTTCGAGGGGCAGACCCTGGTGATGCACGTGCGCACCTGTGAACCCGGGCGTGTCCTGGTGCCCTTCCACGTGGGCGAGGACCGGTCACGCACCTGGGTGCTGACGCTGCAGGGTGGTCGCATCCGCCTCAAGCATGACCATCGCCACCAGGACGGCACAGAGGACGAACTCACGCAGTACGGGGGCGACAGCACGGCGGACGGCACGGCAACCCGTCAGGAGTTCCCGGTCGATCAGTTCTCAATCGATTTGTTCACCCGCACCAACCGCACGGTGTCCAACACCAACACCTGGGCGATGGAAGTGCATCCGGGCCGCATGTTCGCCTATGAACTCTCCCGCCCCGGCCGGATGTTCCGCGTGGAGTTCGACCTGACAAAGACCGTGCCGTCACCGCCGGCACCCTGGGGATACTGACTACTCAGTCTTCGCCGGCTCGGCAGTGTTTGTCAGCGCCGCCTTGAGCGTGTGCCAGGAGAGCGAGGCGCACTTCACGCGCGCCGGAAACTCACGCACGCCACCGAGCACGGCCAGCTTGCCGACCGCGTCTTCGTCGATTGGCTGATCGATGGGGGTCGTGACCATCTGGTGGAACAGATCGAACAGACGGATCGCGTCATCGATCGTCTGACCCTTGACGGCGTCGGTCATGAGCGACGCGGACGCTTTTGAGATGGCACATCCCGAACCTTCGAACGCCACCTTCTCGATGCGGCCGTCGCTGATCTTCAACGACAGGGTCAGTTTGTCGCCGCAGAGCGGGTTATGCCCTTTCGCCGATTGCGTGGCGTCGGGCAGGGGGCCGAAATTCCGCGGCCGCTTGTTGTGATCGAGAATGACCTCCTGATAGAGGTCGTGGAGATCCTGCATCAGAAGAATCCCAGCGTGAGTTTCGCCGCTTCGGACATGCGTTCCTTGCCCCAGGCCGGCTCCCACACAATCTCGACCTTCGCATCGGCCACCTCCGGCAGGGCCTTCACCTTGTTGCGCACTTCCACCGGAAGCTGCTGCGCCGAGGGACACGCCGGACTCGTCAGGGTCATGTTGATCAGCACGTTCCGGCTGGCGTCCACGATGACGTCGTAGATCAGGCCAAGCTCGTAGATGTCGACCGGAATCTCCGGGTCATACACCGTCTTGATCGCCTCGATGATTTTGCCCTGCAGCGCGGCGGTCAGGTCCGTGTCGGGCGGACCGACCACCAGAGCGTCGTGGGCAGTCTCCGGCCTTGGCGCCGCCATCGGTTCGGCGTTCCAGGCCTTGGGGGGCGAGAAGGGAGACTCCGGCGCAGGTGGCGTGGAGGGTGTGGATGGCGTGGGTGTGGTCACAGCCTCTTCCTTCTTGCCGGTGAGATCTGACAGAAACGAAAACATGCGGTCCCCTATCCCATCAACTGGCGCACCCGGACGAGCGCCAGCACCAATGCATCAATGTCGTCTGTTGTGTTGTACATCGCCAGCGACGCCCGAGCCGTCGCCGGAATGCCGAAGCGGTCCATGACCGGCTGCGCACAGTGGTGGCCCGTGCGAATCGCCACGCCCTCCCGGTCCACGATCGTGCCGATGTCGTGCGGGTGGATGTCGGCCATGACAAACGACAACACACTGGCCTTCCGCCTGGCGGTACCGATGAGGGTCACGCCCGGAACTTCCTGCAGCCGGCGCGTGCCGTAGTCGAGCAGCGTCGTCTCGTGCGCGCCAATGGCCGCGAAGCCGATGGAGCACACGAATTCGATCGCGGTCGCGAGCGCAATTGCGTCGGCAATGTTCGGCGTGCCGGCCTCGAATTTGTACGGCAGTTCGTTCCACTCGCTCTTCTCGAACGTCACGGAACTGATCATGTCGCCGCCACCCATAAAGGGCGGCATCGCGCTCAGGACGGACTCGCGTCCGTACAACACACCAATCCCTGTCGGGCCATAGACCTTGTGCCCGGTGAACACGTAGAAGTCGGGGTCGAGTGCCTGGACATCCACCGCCATGTGGTACGCCGCCTGCGATCCGTCAATGAGCACGGCTGCACCGGCTTCGCGCGCAAGGGCGACCATCTCCTCCACAGGGTTGATCGTGCCGAGCGCATTCGACAGGTGACTCACCGCCACCATCTTCGTGCGTGACGACACCAGACGCGCGAACTCGTCCATCACCACGTCACCGGCGTCATCAATCGGCGCCACTTTCAGCACGGCCCCCGTGCGCGCGCAGGCCTGCTGCCACGGCACGATGTTTGAGTGATGCTCGAGCGCTGTGATGAGCACCTCGTCGCCGGCCTTCAGCGCCCAATCACCCCAGGCCCTCGCCACAAGGTTGATGCTTTCCGTGGCATTCCTGGTAAAGATGACCTCCCGCTCGGACCGGGCATTGAGAAATCGCTGCACTGATTTCCGGGCGCCCTCAAACGCCGCGGTGGCCCGCTCGCTCAGCGCATGAACCCCTCGATGGACGTTCGCGTTGTCGCGCTCGTAATAGTGCCGAAGCGCATCAATGACAACCTGTGGCTTCTGCGTCGTCGCGGCGTTGTCGAGATACACGAGCGGCTTTCCGTGCACCTGCTGGTGCAGGGCCGGAAACTGCGCACGAACGGCCGCGACGTCGAACATCGCCGGCACAACCGTGGTGTCGGAGGCCATGGGTGTCATTCGGGCAAGTGGAGCTTCCGGACCAGCGCCACCTCAAGCTCTTCACGAATGGCGTCAAGCCTGATGCCGTTCAGCACATCGCTGGCGAACGCGTGAATCAGGATGTTGCGCGCATCAGCCAGCGCAATACCACGGGCCCGCAGATAGAACATCTGGTCGTCGTCGAGCTGCCCCACCGTTGCGCCGTGGGTGCACTTCACGTCATCGGCAAAGATCTCGAGCTGCGGCTTGGTGTTGATGGTGGCGTCGCCTGAGAGCAACAGCGCCTTGTTCGTCTGTTTGGCATCGGTCTTCTGTGCGTCCGGACGCACGATGATCTTGCCGTTGAACACACCTTTGGCGTTGCCGGCCAGGATGCCCTTGTAGACCTCGTGGCTGGGACAATGCGGCTGGGCGTGGTCAATGGTCGTGTGCGTGTCTACCAGCGTGTCGCCGTCGGCGACATACAGCCCGTTCAGGGTGCACTCCGCGCCCTCCCCGGCCAGAGTCGCCGAGATGTCGTTCCGGGCAATCCGGCCCCCGAACGTAATCGCGTGTGACGTAAACGTGCTCGCGCGATGCAGGTGCACAAACGTGCTGGCGAGATGGAACGTCGACGACGCTTCCTGCTGCACCTTGACGTGGTCCACCACCGCGCCCGGCCCGACAAGGAATTCAGTGACGGCGGTCGTCAGCACCGGCTGGCCTTCACGTCCCTCGTACCGCTCCACGATTGACACCTGTGCCTGCTCCCCCACGACCACGAAGATCCTCGGGGCGACCATCGCCGGCGTCGCACC
>Ga0222713_10002371_pt1 | contig 20238 bp, 29 predicted proteins | sample C33_649DmetaG_FD_165061 | JGI IMG/M metagenome (GOLD analysis project Ga0222713, IMG submission 165061) | Estuarine water microbial communities from San Francisco Bay, California, United States - C33_649D | ecosystem: Environmental > Aquatic > Marine > Unclassified | place: USA: California...
GGATGGTGCCCAAGTCCCCAAGACCGAAAGGTTGTAAGGTTGCCCAGTGCAGGTTCGAGTCCTGTGTCAGCCACAAAAAACCCTCACAGAGGCTGGTGCCACCAGTGAACGACCCGAAGAAACGGGGTTAGGATCCAAGTTCGCTGAAAGCATGTCTTCGGACGGAAATGGTGGTCGGGGTTTTTTAAAAATAGTGTCTTGGTACGCTCTGACGAAAGTTAACGACAAGGTCTCGTCTGGCAGAAGACCTCTGATCCAGACCAAATTGCCTGAATAGCTCAGCTGGCCAGAGCAACGCACTTGTAATGCGTGGGTCGGGGGTTCGAATCCCTCTTCAGGCTCCATTTATTTTCCAATATGTCCCTTGAATACTTGTTTTATTGTGGTTATTTACCTATTTTTATAAAAAAAAATATATGGCTCACGAACAACAACAAAATTTCTTTAAATCGGTTAAAGAAAAAAACCCAAATTTTTTTACGGACGTTAAAATTTTAGATATCGGATCATTAGACATCAATGGTAACGTAAGGCACCTATTTGAACAACCATATTATTATATCGGTTTAGATTTAGCCAACGGTCCTAATGTGGATGTTATTTGCCCAGCGCATTTATATGATTCTGGTTTCCAATTTGATGTTATAACATCTGGGGAATGTTTTGAACATGATATGTATTACGCAAGATCATTAAATAATATGGTTAGATTATTGAGACCTGGGGGTTTAATGGTTTTCACATGTGCTTCAACTGGCAGACATGAACACGGTACTTTAAGAACAACCCCAGAAAACGCACCATTTCTATCGCAATTTAGTGAGGAGTGGGCTAACTATTATAAAAATTTAACTGAAAGTGATATTAAAAAAGTACTGGATGTTAATAATATTTTTACCGAATATGAGTTTAAATATGAGCCAGAAACATGTGATTTATATTTCTGGGGTGTTAAACGATAATAATTATGATAACATTTATAATACCAACCGTATATATGGCTGAAACAATGCCTTATTTATTGGATATGTTAAATTTCCACCCTTTAGTTGACGAAATTATTCTAATTGAAAACGCTAAAAGTGAGATTAAGTTACCGAAATATAATAAACTAAAAATAGTGAACACTGGTACTAATCTGATGTGTAATAAATCATGGAATATGGGTGCGTCATTAACCAAATCAAAATACTACGCTTTATGTAATGATGACATATTATTTAACCAAAAAATCATTGATGAGGTTATTAGTTTTTATGATAAACATGATGAGGCTAATTTAATTGGTATGGATTTTACCCAACTAGAAAGTGAGATAGAACCCCATTATTTTGGTTTTAGAGTTCAACGTGATAGGGATTTTGGTTGGGGTACGCTCATTTTCGGTAAAACTAATTTATATACACCAATACCAGAAGATCTAATACATTATGCTGGCGATGAATATTTACACCAGTATTCACCAAAACCTTGTTATAGCTACTTAGGGTTTAAAGTTTTCGGTAAAATGTCTACGTCAAAAGATTATGTTAGTAATTTTGATGATTTGGTAAACAACGATCTTAACACCTATAAAGAAAAATATATCTTAGATAAACCTAAATGGGTTTAAATTTGTTTTTTTAAATTTTTATACCTAATTTTGCAACATAACCCAAAAAATATTTAATATGAAATTTGATTTTGATGATATCCTAATTATGCCAGCTGAAATGACAAACATTGATTCTCGTTCAGAGATTTATGAGTTTGACAATATGGGTGGCCTACCATTATTTACAGCACCAATGGATACGGTTGTGAGTGAGGATAATGAACATTTCTTTAGACAAGAAAACATCAATGTGGTCTTACCTAGAAAACAGGAAACGGAGATGAGCCCTAAAACATCTTTCAGTAGATGGTTATCATACAGTTTAAGACAATTCGAAGAAGCTTTCATCAACCATGATCAACCACTGGATAAGAAACATTATATCTTAATCGATGTGGCCAATGGTCATATGCCATCGGTTTATGAGATGACTAAAACCGCTAAACAAAAATACGGTGATTCATTGGTTTTGATGGTAGGTAATGTCGCAAACCCAGAAACCTATGGCTTATTATCGGAAGCTGGTGCCGACTACGTTAGAATTGGTATTGGTAATGGTGGTGGTTGTTTAACAACACAGCAAACTGGTATTGGTTACCCAATGGGGTCACTAATTGAAGAAACTTACGAGGTTTCATTAAGTTTAGATAACCCAGCTAAGATTGTTGCCGATGGTGGGTTCAAGAAATACGCTGACATCATTAAAGCTTTGGCTATTGGCGCTGACTATGTTATGCTTGGATCAATCTTAAATAAAGCTCTTGAAAGTGCTGGGGAAACAGTTGACGAAGAGGGTGAGCGTGTGGATCAGTATAGACCAAGCGCTGAATCTTATTTAAAGGCTGGTGGTAAACTATATAAAACCTTTAGAGGTATGTCAACCAAAGAAGTTCAAAGTAGCTGGGGTAAAAAGAATTTAAAAACATCAGAGGGTGTTATTAGATCACATGAAGTTGAATATACCCTTAGTGGTTGGGTGGAAAACTTTAGACACTATCTTAAATCAGCCATGAGTTACACCGATTCTAAAAACCTAGAAGAGTTTATCGGTAGAGTCCAATACAACGTAATAACAACAGCATCTTTTAATAGATACAATAAATAAAAGAAAAGCCCCGATTGGGGCTTTTTTATTTGTGTAATATTTTTCTGTATTTTAAACTTGATGTGTTCCAGATGCAACCAGAAGCTACATCCCAACCATAATACCATTTATGTGTCATTCTGGCTTTATATATGTATGGTGCTATTTCTATACCATCATAAGTTGCGGATACTTCAGCCCAGTTAATATCCCACCCCCTACTTATTGAATATGGGTCATCTTGTTTAAGCATAACATATTGCTCTTCAAACTTAACTAATTCATCGTAATTAGTTATTTTAAGTATATTTAAACCATCTAAACTAATTTCAAAAGCGTGTATAGCATCATCATATTGATAGAAAGATGTGTGCTCAGAAGTAGTGAAATCCAACCAACCAAACCCCACAGCGTACCAAAGACCCATAGGTTTAGGACCACCAGCTCTTTGCTTGGTATCCATTCTTTTTAGATCATTTTCATGTGTTAAATGTAATCTGGTACTATCAGTAACACCAGAATCAATTAACTCCTTTTTCAATTCAATTAAGTCACCTCTAGTGTCAAATAAATAATCATCCTCGTGGTTATAATCATCCCCCTCATCGTCATTTTCATTGATACCATTTTCCATCTCCCATTTAGCTAGCCTATCAAATTCGTATTCACGTGAAAGTTTGTCATAACCGCAATCATGACAAAGATATGGATCCTCATCATCATTTTCAATGGTCCATGAATGGTCACATTTTGGGCAGGATATGGATATATTACTTTTTTCTTCGTTAATAACCGATATAATCTGCCTCATTCTCTTTATTTCGTCAAGTATCGCCATATTTATATAAATATTTAAAAAAAAGGTAAAAGTTTTACTAAAACGCTTGCTTATTCAACTTTTAGTACTTACTTTTGTAGTGTTGTTAGTGAAAACAACATGTTCTTTAAAAAAAACGCTCGGGTGGTGGAATAGGTAGACACGCCAGACTTAAAATCTTGTGGGCCTTGCGCCCGTGCGGGTTCGATTCCCGCTCCGAGTACCAATATGGGGACAACTGGAATTGACTAGTAGTACGTTCTTTAATTTGATGCATGCAGTGTTAGTATTGGAAACACTTTAATAACCTATATACAGTTTTAAATGGCGAAAGCTATATTGATGCTGACGGCAACATCGTGTTGGACGGTCAGTCTGTTGAGTTTGCAGATCTAGAATTGGCCTAAGCGAAAGCTTGGTCGACAACAGTCACCCAAAACTGCAAAACGGTAATCGCTACCGTAACAGCGAGCGGAAGATTAGTTCTCAGTAAACCGAACCGTTAAAATAAGGGAATTGTGAAGTTTGCCAGTTTAGAAAAATTGGCTAAGCATGTGAATGAGGGTTACTTAATGGCTATGTAGGACAGGGGTTCGAATCCCCTTGTCTCCACAAACGGGCGATATTATGTTATATCGCCCTAATTTTTTAGTCTATGGTAAAAGGTGTAATTGCGGGTAATTTTGATGTAATCCATCCAGGTTATATTAAGATGTTTAAAGATTGTAAAGAAAATTCAGATTTGTTTATTGTTTTACTACATGACGATCCATCTTTTGAACGCCCAGAAAAATTAAAACCAGTATTATCTCTTGAAGAGAGAATTGAAACATTGTCAGCAATACGTTATATCGATGAAATCATGGTATACCGAACTGAAAAGGAATTATATAAATTATTAGTTGATATAAAACCTGATGTTAGGTTTTTAGGTGATGATTATAAGGGTAAAACATTTACTGGTGGCGATTTGGGTATAAAAATACATTACTTAGATAGATCACATGGTTGGTCAACAACTAAGTATAAAAATTTAATAGCTAAAACAATAGGATGAAAGTTTTAAGAGAAGAAGTACAAGCGTGTTTAAAATCAAGTCTACCAGGAGAACATGGTATGTTTGATTTAATGGATGATTTGTTTTTATCAGCTTACAATATAACTGATGATGAATTTGATTTTATGTTAGAACATGCAACTGAAGAAGAGGAAGGGATAATTGCTGAAGCTATTGATAGCCCTTCTTTTACGGTTAAAAGGAAAAGTTTAGAAATTAGGAATAAGTATTTAAAATTATTTAATGGAACAGATGGAATTAATAACGACCTACATTTGTAAGAAGGGTGATATAGGTGTTCACGACAATATGTTTGGTGGTACACTAGTTAGTTTAATCGATGATGCTTCGGCAGCATACGCAGCGCAGATTTGTGATACACCAATGGTAGTAACAATCAAGATTGATGAATTAGTGTTTAAGAAAGCTGTTAAGGTTAACGCTTTGCTTAAAATATATGGTAAAGTTCTTGAGTTTGGTAATACATCGGTATTACTTTATATTGAGGTTAGAAAACATAATGTTAGAACTGGTGATCAGGAATTAGTTACACACACCAACATTAGGTTTGTTAGGATTGATGAAGATGGTATCCCAATCCCTATTAACCCTTTAGTTAAAGAAAGATATAAAGAACGTGTAACCAAATATGGTAGAGGTCTTATTGAAAAAGAAAAAAAAGCAAAACCTTGATTAATTAAATTTTTTTGCTTATATTTATAAAAGAATACGGAGAGTTGGCAGAGTGGTTGATCGCATCAGTCTTGAAAACTGACTTACCCGAAAGGGTAACGGGGGTTCGAACCCCTCACTCTCCGCACATTATAACTAGGGTCGAGCCACATCTTGCCACAGTTATGAAATAGGTGTAATGGATTAGAGGTGGCCGTGACTACTTTACACCGAATTTGGTCCTGTAGCTCAGTTGGTTAGAGCAACTGACTCATAATCAGTAGGTCCACGGTTCGAGCCCGTGCGGGACCACAAAGGAAGATTGTCAGAGTGGTCTATCGTGCAACTTTGCTAAAGTTGTGGACTTAACGGTCCCGAAGGTTCGAATCCTTCATCTTCCGCAATAAATAGGGGTTCTTTGACATAATACATTAAAAAATTTTTAAACTATGGAAACAATTTATTTCAGTTTAGGAATCGTTACTGCTTTGGTTGCAATTTTACTTGTAATTGGGGTTGTGATGGTTGTTAGATTAACGAAAAAACAATCAAACCAAGAAAAAACAATAAACTGTATCGAAAGATATAACCAAGAAGGTCGAAATGAGCTTGTTCGTGATCTGGATGAAATTCGAAGAGAAATCTGCAATCAATTTGAAGAAATTCATAGAATGGTCATTCAATTAAACGATGAAGTTAGACGTGAACTTGAGAATAAGAATCAAGAAGCCCATCGACATGTTGATGAATTGAATCGATACGTTGATTCAAGATTCGACAAAATTTTAAATAAAATAAACAACAGTTCTAATGATCCAAAAGATTTATTAACGGACTAAAATAAAATAAAAAGAACCCCTATTTTTTTATTTTAATGTATTAATCAAACTATTTATAGTATGAGTATGAATACAGCTAAACGTAGAATACATATTGAATTGAATAGACAGTTTTTAAATTGGTGCGCCAAAAACAAACTAACTATTAGAGAAAATTCTGAAGTTTTTTTTGTCAACGAAAGGTTATTGATGAAACCAGAATATATTATTAATGATTCTATTTTCGTTGACGTATTAAAAAAAGGTGAGTTTAAACCTGAAAATATCGAATATTACAAAATGTTTGCTGATAGCTTTGGTACCCTAATCGTTATTAGAGAAGAATACATATTATCTTTATATGATATTACAAAAGAAGATTTAGAGGAAAAATATAACTTTTCATTTAATGTCTAATAAACAAATATACGCCACCTTCATAAAGGCTGACGATAAAGTGATAAAGTATTTAGGTATTCAAAGATGTGAGCACGCAACAGCGCTCATAAATTTTTATAGTTTCCATATACTCATTACCCTAACAAAAGAACAAAATCATTTAATGTCATCACTTGATAACTCATTTTTTAATGAGCTATCTTTGTTTAAAAAGAAGTTATCCTTTGTCTTCCAGTATAATACTGACGAACTCGCCCCTATCTATGTCCTATATAGTTGCGATAGTAATAAAACTGGTATCGCCACTAAGAAAAAGATAATGAAGTTATTTGCCGAGGCTGGTGTTAACCTAAAAGAGGTTATTAAGAAGGGTGAAAGGGGTAAGAATGAAAAAGACCACACAACAAAATTTATTTTTGACTATTAAATATTTTTTTATTACTTTTGTGAAACTGTGGTAAATAAAGATGAAATATTTGATAGCGTTATGGGTGAATTTGTGGTATTCAACAAAAAGCATCTATATAAACGCACCATGGAATATCTGAGTGTGGTAGAATCACCAAAACCGACAGATAAAACAGTTTTAAATTTAACTCAAATCGGTGTGTTGTATAATATACAACCATTAATGTTTGCGAAGGGTAGGTTCGATAACGATCTATTAAATTTTTTATCTAAATACAGAGATAGGATTTCATTTACCGTTTTGGATAGGTCACACCATAAAAAAACTAATAACCATATTGGCGCTTATTATTTGGTTCGGATAACGATAACAAACGTACCATCGGAAGAAAGAGATCTTATCGGTGATTTCGTGGCCAATAATCTCGGTAAATACACTTTTTTTACAAGGCAAACCGTATCATATGAAAAATACATCGATGATGAAAGGGTTATTAAATTAAAACAGTTAAGCGACCCAGATTTTATTGAAAGAAGAAATCAATACAAAGATTTAACATTATTATTTGGTTATTAACTATTAATTTATTAGTTTTGTAACATGAATATATATTTTAATACCCTAATGGGCGATGATAAAGTTAAGGCTATATACTTACTAAGTGATATTGGTAGTTTTTACGCTGAACCAGTTAATGATGGTGTAATCGGTGAAGGTTTATTATATAACGACTATATGTTTCATTTTGAGGGTAACCCAGAAAGAACCATTATCGTTTTAAAGGATTCTGAGAAGTATATTACAGATGCGATTAAACCATGGTTACAGAACCATACGGACCCATCTTTTGTTACAAATAACAGTATTAGTTTGAGGGTTTTATCGGAAATAGCTGGTATTGATCTAGATAATTATCACACAGCTATTGTTGGTAAAGATGAAGAAAATATATCTGTTATTGATAAAACCAAAAAACTAAGAGATGTTTATAGTGTTAAAAAATAATACAACCCTTAAGCACAAATTAACCAGTTTATTAAATTATTTTTTAATATGAGTGACAAATTATTTGGTGTAGTAACTAGGGTTATCTACACAAAAGACGATTTTAATATATGTGTTGTCAAAGTTGATAAAACTAAGATAAACATCCCAAATGATGATATTGTAACCTCAGTCACTCACCCGAATATAAAAAACGGGTTCATCGGTGAATTTCACGGTACATTTGAAACCAACCCCAAGTATGGTAAACAATTTAAGGCTAAATTTGTGTTAGAACAGTTACCGAGTACTATTAACGGTTTTAAAAATTATTTAAAATCTGGTTTATTTAAGGGTATAGGTGAAACAACAGCCCAAAAGATAGTTGATTTTTTGGGTGAAAACCCAATTAATAGCATTAAAGAAAATCCAGATATAATTCTGGATGTACCTAAGGTTAAGAAAGCTTTATTAGAGGGTATTAGAGACACCTGGTTAAGTAATTCTGTTAAAGCTGAGATATTGGTCCTTTTACAACAAAACGGTGTGACAGGGGCTAATATAGATAGGGTTTATAATAAATTTCGTGAGAAATCAATTTCCGTAATAACTAAAAACCCGTATATCTTAATAAAAGAGGTTCCTGGTATCGGGTTTAGAATGGCGGATAAAATAGCGATGAACATGGGTATACCAGTTGACTCTGAAACCAGAGTCACAGAGTGTATAAAATATGTATTAGAAAGTGATACAAATTATGGTAGTTGTTACTTAACCAGGACCCAAGTAAATGATAAAGTCAGAGAATTAATCGGTATAATAAACCCTGGTTTAATTGATATTTGTTTAACTGATAACCAAATAGTTAAATTAAATTTAGATGGTTTTGATAGATATTATTCAATAAACACTTACAGAGCTGAACATAGTTGCCTACATAGCATAAACGATATGTTATATCAGCAGACTAAATACCTTAATAATATATCTATTGATGATCTAACATTAAGTGTTGAACAAAAAAAGGCGGTTACTGGTGCCTTATCTAATAAATTATCAATATTAACAGGTGGCCCAGGTTGTGGTAAAACATATACAACAAAAACTATTGTTGATAACCTAAAGCATATGCGTAAAAAAGTTGCTATATGCGCACCGACAGGTAAAGCGGCTGCAAGAAGTAGCGAGGTGATAGGCGAAGAGGCTTTAACGATACATAGGTTACTCGAATTTGATTTTACATTTGGTAATTTCACTAGAAATAGTGATAACCCAATCGAATTTGATTATTTAATTGTTGAAGAATCCTCAATGATTGATATTAAATTAATGTCTAATCTTTTAGATGCGATTAGTGATAAATGTCAGGTACTATTTGTGGGTGATTACGCCCAGTTACCACCAATTGGTGCTGGTTCCCCGTTTAAGGATATGATAGAGAGCGGTCTAATCCCAACCTACACGTTAAATAAAATTTTTAGACAAGGTTTAGATTCGGATATTATTAAATCAGCCCATGCGATAAACAACGGTGAAACTGTTGTACTAAAATCTCCGATAGTTAATCCTGGGATGTGGAAAGATAAAACCGATTTTATGTTTATCGATTCAGATCTTAATGATGGGCGAAGACCAAATGACTATCCCGTTGAATCAACTTTAAGATATAATTTAGATATAAATAAGATGATTGTCAAATTATATGTTGAGACGGTTAAAAAATATAGGTCCATACATGATATACAGATACTAATACCTAAAAGAGTTGGTATGGTTGGGTGTGATAACATCAATAGCATGATACAGGATATTGTTAACCCCGAATCAACAAACCCAACTATCTTATATAAAAGTAAGCGTTTTAGATTAAATGATAAAGTTATTCATGTTAAAAATAACTACGAATTAAATGTTTTCAACGGTGAGATTGGTAAGATACTAACAATCGATGTTAAAAACAAAACATGTATAGTTTTGTTTGATAATAAAACCATTAATTATAAAACATCCGATCTTGATGATTTAGAGTTAGCCTTTGCGATAACAATACATAAATCACAGGGTAGTGAATTTGGTTGTGTCATAATGCCTTTAATCGGTGAGCATGTGCATATGTCAGATAGGTCATTAATTTATACTGGTATAACCAGAGCCAAAAAATTGGCCATAGTAATTGGTAAAAAACAATCTTTTTATCAAGGTATTGCCACAACTAAAAACAATAAAAGACAAACATCCCTACGTGAATTAATTATTAGGGATAATGATAAAATATTAGCATTTACATAAAAACTTATATAATTATAAATATGATACAGATAGAAAACAAAGAACATTTGGAGCAAATTCTTGCCGAAAATAGTGTAGTGGTTATGGACTTTTACGCAGAATGGTGTGGCCCATGCAAACAATTATTACCAACTTTAGAAAAGTTGAGCGAGGAACAACAAAATGTTGTTTTTTGTAAAATTAACGTTGATCAAAATGAGGATTTATCCAGATCATATGGTGTTAGATCAATACCATCGTTGAAATATGTTAAAAACGGTGAAGTTATTAAAACAACTTTAGGTGTACAACCAGCTAAAAACATTATTGAAAATATAGAAGAAATTATGTAATTATGGTAAAAGGTTCTAATAGAAGACGCTTCAACCCAAGTATCGATATGAAGGATGATAATTCCAGAAATATCGTGTTGAGTTCTGATATTGACTCAACGACTGTTGGTGATATCATAGAGATAATCATGGATATCAACACATTTGATGATGAACTAGAAGAGAGCCTACAAAATTACCAAAGAGAACCAATTAAATTAGTTGTTAACAGTTTCGGGGGATCAGTTTATGATGGCTTTGCTTTAATAGCCGCAATTGAACACTCCAAAACACCAATCCATGGGTATTGCTACGGTTCCGCAATGTCCATGGGTTTTATTATTTATATTGCAACCCATGTCAGGTTTGCACATAAAACGTCAACACTCATGTATCATGAGATATCAGATTCTTTCTGGGGAAATATTACGGAAACTAAACAAAACCTTAAGGAGTGCGAAAGGATTCAAAAGGTATATGATGACTACATTCTAAGTAGAACGAAAATACCTGTTCAGAAAATGAACGAGTATAAAGACCGTAAAGAAGATTGGTATATGCCAGCCCAAGAAGGGTTAAAATACAAAATCATTCATAAGATACTTTAACAAGGGGTAGCCATCTGCACACCTTGACCCGCAGAATACATAAACACAAACCCGTTGTCAAATGAGTAGTACCACTGCCCAGGGAATGCGTTGTATTCCATTGTACCCGCTGAATCTGAATATAATACAGAACGATCACCATCAAATCTTTCTGCGTACACTACTTGCCCCTTTTTATCACTAGGACCATTCGCACAAGCTGACATTGGATCTGAATATGGACCAACGATCCCATATTCGGTTAAAGTAACCGCACCACTATAGGTCGCATAACTATTAGGCATCCAGTTACCTAAACCATCCCAATAAGCGTATGAGTTTTCAGCTGAAGTACCGTACCAACCAGCTGGTGCATATTGATCAGCACCACTACCAACAACACCCTGAGCTGATTCACCTTCATTTCCGCCAGGTGACCAAAGAGGTGTTAAAAAGAAAGTCGAGGCGTTACCAGGATCATAAGTACACCAAACCTCGGTCGGCAAAACATTGTTAACTGGGAATGCATTCCCTGGATCTGGTCCTGGATAATATTTTATTGGCCCAAGCCCAGTATTATTAATCCTAATTCTTGGACTATACCCTATATTATTAAATATATTACAAATGGTAGTAACTCGCCATTCGCTACCGAATTTATTGGTATTTGGTAATAAGTTTGGGTATGTATTAGTGTTATAAGGTGCGGTATCTAGTAAGTGGTTAAAACCCGCCCCTTGACCATTGGCACTAATTGAATAAAAGCACCACATACCATTAGCATATGGATCCATAGTTATAAAACCGTGAAAATGGTACATTTTATTATCACGCCCACCCAATGTGAATGTACTTGGGTTATGATCACTATTGATTTGAATCACCCCATTACTATTATTTATAGGTATACCAACAATAGTGCTAAGGAATACTTGTGGTGGTGTGAATGTTGTTACCGATGAACCTGAACCAGTATATTGGTTACCATATTTTCTACCAAATGAATCTATTGTTGTGATAAAATAATCAACATACGTCAAAGCGTCAGTTGGATTATTTCTTTTACACCAAGGCCCACGCCAAACATTTAATGTGTAATCATAAACTTGAAACGCAACATACGTGTCGTTATTTGTGTTTGGGTTTCCGTTAATAAGTGGTTGAAATACTGATAATATCCTTAATTTTGGGGCTCTGGTTGAACCCTTAAAAAAGTTTTTACCAGAATACTCACGACCCACTTGGAAAGTCACGCTGTTGTGTGTCTCACCATATCTTTCACTAGCCGCATATATAACCTTTGCCGTAAAACTAGTTAACGTGTTAATACCACTGATTTTTCTACCTAAATTTGCCATTTTTTAATTTTTTTTATATAAATCTAACCTCAACGTCAATATTAGTAGCACCACTACCGTAACCATTAGTATATCCTAACCCACCGTTATCATAAACATAAATACCGTCACCAAGTATGGTATCAATATAACTACCGTCAAAATAAACATCAAATGACCCACCACTCATACCAGAAACTGTCACAACAAATTGCACAGTTTCCCAATGGGCCCCTTCATTTCTTTCACTACCATTTGGTAAACTACCATTACCACTATCGAGTGTTATTGGATTAGGTGCCGTACCGTTTGAACCGTTCATTGGATTAAAATCGACCCTTATTTGATTAACGTTATTCACATTTATTGCTGTAGCTCGATAATCAACCCAACCTAACATATCAACAAACGTACTTAATCTGTGCGGAGTGCTAGTCCCTGGGTTACCATAACAATATGCGAAACCATTTGGTGATGTACCTGGGTTAAAATCTTCTATAGCGTATTTTTTTAACGGTTGATTTGGTGTATTGGTAGTCCAACTAGGTACGATAGATTTATCCAAATCACTCATTTTAATTGCGCCTGTAATAGGTGTTCTTGTTGATGCCATTTTATTAACTTATTTTACTATAAATACTCTGTAAATATAAAATATTTGGTTATTAAGAAAGTTTACACTATATTTGCATTATGAAAACATATAAAAAAATAACAGAAGTTAAGATCACAGCACTTAACCAGAGCAAAATGCTTGATAACTACATTAAATGTATTAAAAAAGCTAGTAAAGTAAATAAGAAAAATGTTAAGATTTAATAATGTAATCCTGATATTTTTTACCTTTAATTGGTTCTATATTTGGGAAATAATACTTCTCAACTACTTTACCATTGAGTGTTATTGTCTTAATAAATCCATCTGGTACCGTTGCCCCAGTGGGTAATTTTTTTGATTTAGCCGAAAAAACCAGTTCTACTTTAACCACAACATGGGAACCATTTTTCGCTAACTCCCTTTCATGTGATTCTAAAAATCTCCAGACACCACGATTTAAGTTCTCCTGTTGTAGAGCGCAATTTAAATAACTAAATGTTTTTAACAGCATTTTGCTATTACAATTAAAATCAGCGGCTGGTGCTAAATGACCTTTGTCATATTCATTTGCCATGTAGTCGGAATCATCTGAAGTCTTAATACTATCATTGGTGTAAAAATTCATCCCACTTCTCGAGGCTTTACCCATAGGGCATAAAACTTCATATGTTACCCATAACGGTTGTTCATAAACTTCTGAATAAACACCACTAAAAATCTCATTTTTAAAATTAACCGCAGTTCTCTGTGCAATAATTTTTATCGGAGTCATTAATAACACCAATAATGTTAAGAACATATACTTTTTAAACATTACTAACTATATTTATATTAAATATATTTAAAAAACCCATAAAAATGAGATTATCAGATAATATCGGAAATACCCCACTTATTAAAATTAGCGAAAAAATTTACGCTAAAGCGGAATTACTAAACCCAACTGGATCAATAAAGGATAGGATGGCTAGTAATATTATAAATAACGCCTTTAATATGAGTTACATATCAAAGGGGGATACGATAGTAGAAGCCACATCTGGTAACGCAGGTATTTCCTTTGCTTGGTTAGCTGCTGAAAGGGGTCTTAACTGTGTGATCGTCATGCCAAGTAACATGTCGGACGAAAGAAAAAAAATGCTACGATTTTACGGTGCTGAGTTAATAGAGGTTAGTGCTGGTAATTTTGATGGTGCTATTGAAATTAGAAATGAATTATCGATTAAGAACGGATGGTTCAACACCAACCAATTTCACAATCAATTAAACATTGAAGCACATTATAACGGTACTGGTATCGAGATATTAAAAGATTTAGGTGGTTTGGAACTATCCGCTTTGGTAAGTGGTACGGGAACAGGTGGTACGTTGATGGGTACACAAAAAAGACTTAAAGAAAAATACCCTAACATGCATGTGGTTGCTGTTGAACCATCCGAGTCTCCAGTTATGTCAGGTGGCACGCCAGGACTCCATGGTATACAAGGGATTGGTGACGGCTCTAAATTCTTAGTTGATTTAGGGTTAGTTAATGAAATCATCACCATATCAACTGAAGATGCCACCCAGAGGGCGTTAAAATTATCAAAAGAGTTAGGTATTTTTGTTGGGGTTTCAGCGGGGGCTAATATATTAGCATCGGAAATCTATGTTGACAAATTTAAACCAGAGGGTGTCGTGGTAACGTTTTTGTGTGATAGGGGTGAGAGATATTTATCCTGTTTTTAAAAAAAAGTTTTGATTTTTAAAAAAAAACTATTATATTTGTAAGTAATATGAGCGAAAACGATAAAATATGGTCTGGTTTACAAGCCGATACTTACACATCAAGATTCCACTTTGTTTTATTGGATCGTGATTATGAGGATATCTATATAGATGAATCCACATGTAAATTAATTGCTAGAAATGGTGGTAATATAAATATTTTATTGGAATTTAGTGCCATAGAGCGATTAAACTACGAATTAGTTGGTAGTTTAAATGATATCTATGAAAACCCAGATAAAATAGTTAATCATATCGATAATTTTATTAAATATGATGAAAGCTGGGTAGAACCAGTTGATAAAACAGATTGGGAACGATTTGATTTTATTGATGAAACTGGTAGACAATTCCATTTCATGCATAAAACCCATAAATGGATTAAAAAAAGTGGTTGTAGTTACCCAAACTATAATATGCCGAAAGATGTTGCTGAGTTATATCCGTTATTAGACCCGATTGATTCATTAAAAACTTTAATGAGAAAATTTAATGTAGATTTCCAACAAAAAAACTATGTCATACTTAAAACAAAAATTTAAAAACATTAATTGTGATGTATGTAATGGATTTATATCTTTACTTATTGCGATACACATCATCATCGCATTAATTGTAATTGGAGTTAATTGCTATAACGACAAAACTCAAATTAAAAAACCTGAAATAACCAATGGAAAACATAAATAGTACCCAATACGAGGAGATAATTGCTATTTTAGAAGACAAAAACCCAATTGAATTTGATATTGATAAATTCATTGAAGATATTAAGGGAATTAAAAACAAATACAAAAAACCACTTACCTGGTCACATGATGAATGGGATAATTGGTATGAAGGACATTAATAAAAAAACTATGATTAAATTAATCGGTGCCATGATGGCAACAATTTTAGCCCTATTACTTTATGCTGTAATCACAGCTTTTCCTGTAATGTTATTATGGAATTATTGTATGGTCCCAGCTATCCCCGTTTTAAAAATTATAACCTTTTGGCAAGCTTTAGGTATTAAAATTTTATTCGGACTTCTATTCCATGTCACACAAAAATCTGAGATAAAAAATGGGAGCGGTGTATAAAATTGAAAACTCTGGTATAACTGGGGATAACACTAAAATTTTAATATTATCTGATGATGATAATCAGTTATGTGTGAAAAAAATATCACAACATATACCAATATTTAGAATTTATGTTTATGATGATTTGACAAAAACCAACTATGAATTGGCTGATTATGAAAGAGGTAAATACACAATTTTTAATAACACGCTATTCAATTTGTACTTTATCGCTAGGTTAAAAAATAACCCAGCGTTGGCTAAATCATTCAATAGTTTTATTATTGAGAATGAACCAGATAGTTTTAAGGAGTTTAATATTAAATTACGATGCTTCAGAAGAAGGGTTAACATAAGGGTTATTAGATTATTACGTAAAACAAAAAAAGCGATATGGGAATAGAAAATTCAAAACAGTTAAATTTTGATTTTGATGATGAGGTTGAAGTAAAAACTAATCGTCTTAGAGATCTATTGGACACCATCTATGATAAGGTTTACTGGAAACCAATTGGGTGGAGAATAAAGGAGTTCAGATCATCTGTTAATAAACTTATCAGATGGTTCCCTATTATATGGAAAGACCGTGACTGGGATGACCATTACATCTGGGAGATCATGAAGAATAAGTTGAGATGGCAGGCTAAATACATTGGTGATCGTGATTTCCATACCAGAGCGGCCATGGATGCCAAGCGTATGAGATTGTGTGTCAATCTAATTGATAAGGTTCAGGATGAGTTCTATTCTAGTGAATATATGGATTATCATGAATCAAAATGGGATTTCTTAGATATTCCAGATAAACCAGGCTACAAAGAGTTGGATATGCAAACCACATCTGAGAATTTTGATGACTACTTTAAAAAATACCCATTGGTTTATAAAAAAGTTTTAGCGAACAAAGAATTACAACTTTTTGGTATTAAGGCAAGAGATGGTGAAACCGAGGTTGATGCTAAGCAAAGAATCGCAATGAACATTGGTTACCATAACCATAATAGAGCAAGAAAGTTACTGTTTAAAATAATGGAAGAGAATATTGAGGGCTGGTGGGATTAGTAAAATATAAAGTTGGTGATAGGGTGGATTTCACATTTATAGGAACCCCACTAACTGGTGTTATTATTGAGGTTTTATCCAAAACCCTATTAAAAGTTAAAACAGACAATAACGGTAGGGTCCACAGGGTTGGGTTAACAGATAAAGACCATAAATATTCATATATAAAGAACAATTAAATAAAATTATGCCATATTCATCAGAAGTTTGTAAAGAAGATGTTAGAGAACATTTTATTAACAAAGTTAGTACTGATTTAAAAATATTAGATGTGGGCCCAGGTTGTGGAACATATTCTCTTTTATTGAGGGGGTTAGGTTATAAAATGGATTGCCTAGAAGTATTTGAACCCTACATTACTGATTTTAATTTGAAAGATAAATATGATAACGTCCATACTGGAAATGTCACTAACTTTGATTTTTCTGGGTATGATTATATTATCATGGGTGATGTTTTCGAACACATATCATTTGAAGACGCTAAAAACGTGCTAGATAGAATAAATATTCGAACAATAAAATGTATGATTGCTGTACCTTTTGATTCAGAACAAGGGGAATCATTCGGTAATGTACATGAAATACACTTACAACCAGATCTAACTTTTGAAAACGTACCGAAAAAATTCCCCTCATTGAGATACCTATTTGGGGATCCAGGTTATGGTTACTACGTAAATTATTAAAAAAAAAATGGAGTTTAAAAACATATACGAAAATTTAACATCAAACTCAGTTGATTATTTTGGGGAGATGAGAAGATTTGCTGAGGAATATGGTAAATATTTTAATGAACCCCCTAAGAATATATTAGAAATTGGTTCAAGAGATGGGTATCATGCTGATTATCTTAAAAAATACTTTAATATACCAGATGATAAAGTCTTTATTGTTGACGCACACCCTTATTGCGCTAATCTTATTAGAAGAGAACACCCAAATTATAGGGTTATCGAAGCAGCAATTGCACCAGAAAGGGGTATATTGAAGTTTAATGCGATTCAAAATCTGGATTTAGGTGGACTCGGGATGAGTTCATTACTACCTAAAACAGATGGGGCTGTTTTTGGTGAAACCTGGGTTAATGTTATCGCTATAAAGGGTGAGGACTTAATTAATTTAATTGATGAACCAGAGATCGATTTACTTAAATTAGATGTGGAAGGTTTAACATATGAGGTTCTTGAGAGTTTTTCTTTAAATCTTAGAAAGGTTAAATTTATCCATACTGAAGGTGAATATATTGAGATATGGAAGGGTCAAAAACTTTATAAAGATTTATGTGAATTGTTAACCAAATACGGTTTTAAAGAGGCCTATAGGGTTGAGATGTTAAAAGAACAGTGTGATACTGTTTGGTATAGGGTATAAAAAATAAGTAAAATGGTATTTTTTAAATAAAACTGGATATTTATAGATATCTAAATATGTCTTTTATTATGAGCAAAAACGTTTTGAATGAAGTAAATACAATTAGGGAGCAAATGGGTCTTCCTTTATTGAACGAAAATGAGTTATTACACCTAGAGTTATCCAAAATTGATTTGGACCCGCTTAACGAGGGTTGGTGGGAAAATGCGAAGTACGCATTGTCTAAATTGGGTAGATATAAAGCTGGTGGTAACATCCTTGGTAAATCACAAACTGATGCCAAAGCGAATGCACAGATAATGGCTTTATTAGATAAAAAGGGTAACGAAATGATTAAACAGCTTGATTCCAGTATCAAAGCTAAAAACCCCGAGTTCCCTAATAACAAAAGTCAAGAACAATACCTAACAACAATCCTTGATATTGCAACTGTTTACGATTCAGTTGTTGGGGCTACAAAATTAAAACCAAATGACCCTGGCTTCTTACCAGTTGATGCAGCAAATGCTATCATTGAGGATTTAAGAGCTTATGCACAAAAATATTTGGATGTTGATTTAACAGCCGCTTTCAGTGTGTTCAATGAAGCTGAAGAAGGTGCTGTTGAAGAAGAAATGGTTGATGAAGCGTCAAGCCCAGAACAACAAGCCGCTATCGCTATTTCTAAAAAAGAAGATGGTGTTGATGAAACTGAAATTAACGAGGCTGATGAGGATTTACAGGCAATGAAATCAAAAACAGCTGGTAAATTTGCTGATACAAAAGCTGCGATTAAGAAAGGTGATTTAGAAGCCTACGGTACTGAGAGAATGAAAACATTAAGGTCATGGAAATTACCATTGGCGTTGATGGGTACAGGTGCATCATTCGGTGCATTAAGTTGGTTAATCGAATACCTATATGGCCCTAAAGAGATCATGGAGTCATCTAAAGAGGTTATCGAATCAAAGGCTGAACAGGCTTTGGGTAACATCAAACCAGGTGAGGGTATGACTCAAATCATGAACAGAACATTGGGTACAAGTTTGTCACCAAGTTCTAACCCTAATGACGTTGTGTCAGCATTATCTAAACTAGGTGGTGGTGATGCCAATAAAGGTGTTGAGATCATAACACAAAACGGTGGTATCTTTAGAGATCCAGCTGCCGCTAAAGAAACTTTATCACAAATCGTTGATAACCCAACCGCACATGGTAATAACTTGAAACAAGTTTTCAGTGGAACATGGGCTGGAACAGGTAAAATGGCTGGTGATACATTGGTAACGCAAAATGGTGGTACCTTAAAACAAATGGTTGTTACAGCTATTGTTAAATGGACAACAAAAACAACAATCAAAACAACTGCCGCAGCAACAATCGCTGCCCCTATACTTAAGGTATTAGGTGTTGGTTTATTGGCTGGTGGTGTCGTTGCCGCACTTTCAAGATACAAAGGTAGAAAATCATCAAGAGCTCAAGTTTTAAATGACTTAGTTCAATACTTAAGACCTGTTGAAGGTACTAAAGATAACCAAGAAGTTATTGATAATAACGATGGTGGTAATGATAAAGGGCAAGGTGGTAATAAAAACCCAGGTAAAGGTGGTTCAGATAACCAACTTTACATCAGTCTTAAGAAATATTTCCAAGACCTTTACAACTTCAGATCACAAGTTAATTCCGATACATACGGTAAAGGTGGGTCTGGAAATGCACAAAAAACATACACTGGTGGTGGTACCGTTAATAAAAACATGGTTGCACCAAATGACGCTGATGATTTATTGAAATTGATGGAAGAATTTGAAATGGTATCTGAAGAAACATTGGATGATATTGGATTAAGCTCAAATCAGTTAAAGTTATTTAAAACTAATGTTCAGAGATTATCTGGTATCATTAAGATGATCAATAAATTTAATTCACAAGATAAAAACTTAAGCAACTTATTAAACAATGCTAAACAAAACCCAGTTTCTACTGCGGATATAAATAGCATGTTAGAATCAGACGGTAAAAGTTTGAAAATATT
>Ga0222713_10002373_pt1 | contig 20225 bp, 22 predicted proteins | sample C33_649DmetaG_FD_165061 | JGI IMG/M metagenome (GOLD analysis project Ga0222713, IMG submission 165061) | Estuarine water microbial communities from San Francisco Bay, California, United States - C33_649D | ecosystem: Environmental > Aquatic > Marine > Unclassified | place: USA: California...
CCTTCGCTCAGCGGCGGGCGGCGCAGATGCCAGTCGGTCACCTGCTGGAAAGCGTGGCCCGCCTGCAGTACGCGCGCATCGTCGCCGGGCCGGCCGATCAACTGCATGCCCAGCGGCAGACCGCTGCCGGTGTATCCGCAGGGCAGTGCCAGGGCCGGCGTGCGGCCGGTGTTGGCGGGCGTGCAGACATTGCTTTTGAGCCAGAAATTCTCCGAGCGGTAATCCTCGAAGCGCGGCGCCGGACCGAAACCGCTGGCCAGCAGCACATCAAAGCGCTCGAACACGGGGCGCATGTCTTCGAGATAACGCCGGTGCTCACGCAGCGCCTGCACGTAATCCGCTGACTGGAACAGGCAGGCGGGCAACGCGCGGCCGAGGAAATCACGACCGAATTTCTCCGGGCTGCGGATCAGGTTTTCCTGGTGAATCGAGAAGATTTCGCTTTCGGCGATCACCACCTTGATGTCAAAGCCGTCCTGCACCGGGCGGATGCGGCAGGTGCTCACGGTTGCCCCCAGCGATTCAAATACTTTCACCGCATCTTCAAGAGCACGCGCATGTTCGGGAATCGCCGGGATGTCTTCTTCCCAGTAATGACGCAGCACGCCGATGCGCAGGCCGCGCACCGGCTGGTTCAGTACGGCACTGAAATCGACCGCCGGATAGCGGATGCTGCCGTGATCGGTAGCGTCGTAGCCGGCTACCGCCTGCAACAGGATCGCGCAGTCCTCCGCGCTGCGCGCCATCGGCCCGCAATGATCGAAGGTGAAGGAGTTGGGGATCACACCCGCACAGCTGACCAGTCCGTAGGTCGGCATCAGCCCGGTGATGCCGCAGAACGATGCCGGGCCGCGAATTGAACCGCCGGTATCGGAGCCCATCGCCGCCGGCATGAAGCCTGCCGCCAGCGCGGCAGCGGAGCCGCTCGATGAACCGCCGGTAAAGCGCGACAGATCCCAGGGGTTGCGCGACGGTGGCCAGGGCAGATCAAACGACGGCCCGCCATGCGCGAACTCGTGCGTTTGCAGCTTGCCGAGCAGAATCGCGCCGGCTTCCAGCAGCTTGCGCGTGGCGGTGGCGTCTTCGGTCGGCACATTGTCAGCAGCTACCGCAGAGCCACCCGAGGTCAGCAGGCCTGCGGTGTTGTAGATGTCTTTCAGGCCGAAGGGAATGCCGTGCAGCGGACCGCGATAGTGCCCGCGCTGGATTTCCGCCTCTGCGCTGCGCGCAGCAGCAAGTGCGCGATCCGCCGTCAGCGTGATGAAGGCCTGCACCCGGTGATCGAGCCGGCCGATGCGCGACAGCAGCGCCTGGGTCAGCTCCACCGGTGACAGCTTGCCGGACTGGATCTGCTGCGCGGTTTCAGCAATCGGGAGGTAGTGCAGGTCGGAGTGACTCATATCGGCAAGTATTTGAATTAATTATTATTTTTTAGTGTGCGGGATGACTTTGCCGCCGCAATTCACAAAACACTGCTGGTATTCGGATTCGCACCGGTAGTGGTTCACCGAGGCATAACAACTCGGGCGATGGCATTTGCCGGGATCGGTTTTGTTCGACGCCGCCGTGGCGAGGCAGGCGCGATAGCCGGATTCGGCGTTGCGCTCGCAGAAAGCCTTGTCGCTTTGTGCGCGCTGCATCTCATTGCCGCGGCACTGCTCGCGGATGCCCGCGCATTGCGTGACACACAGCTTGCCCGAATCGGAGGCGGGCACGACGAATTCATAAGTGGTGGTCTGGCAGGATGCCAGCAGCAGCGCCAGAAGGGGTGCGATGAAGGCCAATTTCGAGATACGGTTCACAGCGGATCCTTTCACGGATGAAGCGGGGCTAGTTCTTCGGCGCGGGGCAGGGCTTCCAGACCTGATTGTGCCACTCGAGCCGGTCTTCAAACAGCAGCGCTTCCTTGCCCGGCGCGCCGATCAGGAAAGCCACTATAAAACCTTTCGGCGGTTTTTCCTTGCCGAACCAGGAATAGGCTGTCGGCCCGGAATAGGTTTTTTTGCCGTGCTTGAGCTCCACATCACCGGCAGTGAGGGTGTATTCGACGCGATCCTTGCCGCGGCAGTAACTGCCCGTCGGTAGCGCTTCGCGCACAGTCTGTGCCTGCGCAACAGCGCAAATCCCCATCAATAAAAACGGTAACCAGCGCTTCATGACCACGCCCTTTGATCATTAAATGCGTATTCCGCTTCAATAAACGCCACGGGCAGCACAAGTGCGGGCGTTGGCCTGCGCGAAGTTGTGTTTATGCCCACCGCCGGAACAGCGGGCGCAGCGGCAGGAACAGCCGGTAAGCCCGTTCGAGCAGCCACCCGATGCCCGGCCATTGCGCGATGCGCCCGAACCACGGCCAGGGTGCGGGCAGCGCCATCCACAAGGCGGCAAAGGCACGTGCGCCACTCTCCATGCGGCCCTCGGCAGTGCGCACATGAAAGCGCGCCAGCAGATCGGCCTGACAGTAACCGTCCGGGCATTCCACAGTCTTCGCCACGTCACGCCAGACCAGGCGCTGTGCGCGGTCAAGCCGCTGATAAAAGGCGATCTCGCGCCGGCACAAGGGGCAGGCGCCGTCGTAGAACACCGTCAGGGGCGCCGGTTCAGCGGGTCGTGCGGAATTTATTGTCATGATGATGCGATGTTCGAGTGGCGGTAAGGGTAATGACTCCCGCCATCCTACCCGCTCATTCCGGCTGATACCCCGATAGGTTCACAATCTCCGAAGAACGCCTCAACCCGACAGCGTCGGATAAACCTGCATCGCCGTCTTTCCGAAAATCCATTCCTGCTCGTTCTGTCCCAGAAATGCCAGTTCCTTCTTGGTGATATCCAGTCGCTCCTTGACGCTGCCAAAGCGCGGATGAGCCGGCGAATTCGAACTCCACATGATGCGGTTTGCGCCAAAGATCTCGACCAGCCGGGTGTAAAGCTGTTGAGGCGTACCGCCTTCATCGCGAGCTGCAGCAATATTGTTGATTGCGGTCTTGATGTAGACATTGGGATTCCCGGCCAGCGAGAACAACGGGTCCAGGTGTTTGAAATCGGGCGGTGTGCCGACCTTGTGACCCCAGGCATGTTCGAATGCGACCTTGACGCCGGTGTACTTCTCCATCGGTTTGCGCACTTTTTCAATCTCGTGGATGCGGTCGTTGATGGCGAGCGGGATGTTCAGTTGCTCAATGCGCGCCCACAGGCCGTAGGTTGCCGGATTACCCAGAGAACTCTCCGGCAGCCGGCCGCGCATGAAGCGAATGCCGGCGACGTTCTGTTTGGTGACCATCTCGGACAGTACATCCGGAGATTTGGGGTCCAGCGGGTCCAGAACAACCACGCTGGCAAATCGGTCGGGATGGGCGTTGGCGGCATCAATCGTGTAGCTGTTGTCATATTCGTATACAAAATAAGCCTGCACCAGTGTTGCCTTGTCGACGCCGGCTTTTTTGTACTCTTCGATCAGCACTTCAGTGGTCGTCAGAGGCCACTCGGTCTGGCCGATTTCCTTGATGCTTGGAATGCTGCCCGCGCGTGGAGTGTCGATGATCTGCGGATAATTTTTCCGGTCATCCGTAAAAACGTGCACATGGGTATCAACGACGATCATGGGTTGCTCCTCCTCGGGTGCCGGCAATCCGGCGGGTTTTCAGAATGTAATGGACTCAGCGTCCCAGTGCTTCCGGGTTCACGATATCAATCGGCTCGCCACGCGCGTAAGCGAGGATGCGTTCGAACTGTCCGTCGAAATAACCCGTCATCTGGTCGCGCTCCATATAGCCCAGATGCGGGGTGCAGATCGCGTTGTCGAGCGCCAATAGCGGCTCGTCCGCAGCCACCGGCTCATGTTCGTAGACATCCACTGCGGCGCGGCCGGGTCGGCCAAGGCGAAGCGCCGCCGCCAGTGCGCCAGGCACAATCAGTGCGTCGCGGCTGGTGTTGACGAACAGCGCCCCGGGCTTCATCAAAGCCAGCTCGCGCGCGCCGACAATGCCGCGGGTTTCAGCCGTCAACCGGATGTGCATGCTGACCACGTCGCACGTCTCAAACAGTTCCAGCGCGCTCGCGGCTACCGGGAAACCGTCAGCCTGCGCTGCGGCGCGACCGCGCTCGCGTGCCCACACCTTGACCTTCATGCCGAAGGCTTTGCCGAAAGCGGCCACTTGGGTGCCGATCTGGCCGTAACCGTATAGCCCCAGCATGCGCCCGCGCAGCCCCGTGCCCACCGTCTGCTGCCAGCCGCCGGCCTTCAATCGCGCAACCTCCTGCGGGATGTTGCGCATTGAGCAGAGGATCAGGCCCCAGGTCAGTTCAGCGGTCGCGTAAGACTTTCGCGCATGTCCCGCGCAGATCAGAACGCCGCGTTTCGTGCAGGTATCAATGTCGATGTGCGGATAGGGCCCGTTCTGCGTGATCAGGCGCAGCTTCGGCAGGCGCTCAAGCAGTGCCCCCGGAATCGGCGTGCGCTCACGGAGCAGTACCAGCGCCTCGGTATCGGCAAGCCGTGAGGCAAGCGTATCGACGTCCTTGGTGTGGTCGTTCCAAACCGTCACGCGGTGATCCGCGAGCTTGGCAAAGCACGCAAAGCCACGGACCATGTCCGCATAATCATCGAGTATCGCGATGTTCATGGTCGTAGTTTCCCGTCGCTGTGCCGAAGATGCTGCCGGCGTGCTCAGCCGCCGCGCCCCTTTCCGGCTGCCACCACCTTGCGCCACTTCTCTGTCTCGGTGCGTATGTAGGCCGTAAACTCCTTTGGCCCCAGTACCAGCTTCTCCACGCCGCGCGCCTCCAGATCCTTCTCGTAATCGGCACGGCTCGACAGCTTCACGGTGGCTTCGTACAGGCGCGTGATCACTGCGGGCGGCGTCTTTGCTGGCGCCAGCACGCCATTCCAGGCATTCACTTCAAAACCGGGTACGCCAGCCTGGGCCGACGTCGGCAGTTGCGGCATCAGCTTCGCGCGCTCGGGCGCAGTGATGACCAGCGCGCGCAGCTTTCCCGAACGCACATGCGGCAGCAGCCCCGGAAACCCGGCGCAATAGACCTGCACGCGGCCGGCAACGAGATCGGTCTGGGCCGGCGCGCCGCCGCGGTAGGGCACGTGCAGCATGTCGATGCCGGTGAGCACCTTCAACAGTTCCACGCAGAGATGGGGCGTACCGCCAAGTCCCGACGAGGCAAACTGGAGCTGGCCCGGCTTGGCCTTCGCCAGCGCCACCAGCTCGCTCAGCGTGTTGGCCTGCACCGACGGATGCACCACAGTGATGTATGGCACCTGCGAGAACAGTGCTACCGGCGCAAAATCGCGCGCGGCGTCGTAACCGACTTTCTCCATCATGTGCGGGGCGATGGCGATCGGGCCATTGGTTCCCAGCAGCAGCGTATAGCCGTCTGGCGCAGCCTGCGCAACCAGTTGCGCGCCGATGATTCCGCCAGCGCCACTGCGGTTGTCCACCACAACGTGTTGTCCGAGCTCCACCGCCAGAGCCTGCGCGTAGACACGGGCAACAATGTCGCTGGCGCCGCCGGCGGCCTGGCCAACGATCATCCGCACCGGACGTTCGGGATAGGCTGCGCCCGCCGCAGTGGCTGCGAGCAACACGGCAGAGAACGCACCGCGCAGGAAAATGGAGTTCATCCGCATCTCATCCCCCCGTCTTGCGTTTGACCAGTGGTGGCTTCGCGCCCTCGGGCAGCGGCATCTCGTGCGCAATCATCGACATGGCGACCATTGCGTAATAACCGATCAGCGCAGCCATCTCGACGACCCCCGGAGCGCCAAACAGATCCAGCGCGCGGGCGTATGTTTTTTCACTGACGGCGCGGTTTTCGAAGAGTTCCATGCCGAAGTCATACATGGCTTCCTCATCGGCCTGCTCGAATACCGGGCGTTTGCCGGAGGCCATTGCATCGATCACCGATTGGCTGAGCCCGCCCTTGAGTGCATGTGAAATATGTGCGTTGAACACATAGTCGCAATCCCAGCCGCGCGCAGCGATCAGTATGCCCAACTCACTCAGTCGCAGCGGAAAGCTGCTCTTCAGGCGCAGTACCTCCCCCAGTGGATGCCAGACCTCGGTCAGGGCAGGGCAATGCAGCGATAGCCGGTATGGGCCCGGAATGCGGCCGCCCCGCCGCCCGAGGATGCCGTCGACGACACGGCGTTGTTCATCGCTGAGATTGCTGTTTTCAGAGAGCAGGGGAATGCGTGCCATGTTGCCTCACGTTGAAAGGTCGGTCGGGAAAGCCGGTTTACGGCTCTTGTTTTATGGGCGGCGCGAACGCGCAGAACCAATGCGTGTCCGGTCCTCGAATCGATGAAATTATTTGTTGCTAAATATAATCGATAAAAATAGACTTTGCCAATATTCATCGATTCGGGCTGACGAAGCCCGGTAGCCATGAAAGCCAAATCCGCACGAACCAGCCCCAGCGCAAGCACGGCCCCAGTGGTTGTTGACCCCGGACGCGCCGCCGGGACCCTGGCCTCGATGGCCTATGAGCGATTGCGCGAAGAAATCATCGGTGCACGATTCGAATCCGGGCAGCGCCTGCATATCCAGCAACTTTGCGAGCGCTACGGAATAGGCCTGAGCCCGATGCGCGAAGCCCTCAACCGGTTGTCGCGCGACGGCTTGGTCAGTCAGGCCGACCGTCGTGGGTTTCGGGTGACTCCACTCAGCGAGATACACCTTGCGGAACTCACTCGCACACGCATCTGGATCAATGAACTCGCGCTGCGCCAGTCCATCGCCAATGGCGATGTGGCCTGGGAAGAACAAGTGGTCCTGGCTTATCACCGCCTGTCACGCCTGCCGAGATTTGTGGAAGGCAGCGGCAGCGCCGAATACAACCCGCATTGGGAAAAAGCACATCGCGCCTTTCATGCGGCACTGATCGCCGCTTGCGGTTCGCATTGGCTCCAGGATTTTTGCGAACAGCTTTTCGACGCTGCTGACTGCTATCGCCACCTGTCGCGCGTATCCAGCGTGCAGCGCAAGGAACTGCGGCAGGACGAACACAAACTGATGATGGATGCCGCGCTGGCCCGCGACACCGAAAAAGCGGTCGAGCTGATCCGCCGGCACGTCGTCAAGACCGCGGATCTGGTGCGCGACAGACTGGCGGCGTTGGCCAAGAAAGACATTAATTAAACCAATATGCAACAACCGCCAATAAGGTCCTGAATCCAGGCTGCGCGTTTCAGGTGCCAATCAAACACAAAAAACATAAACGGAGAGGAAACCATGAGTAATCAGTACCCCAAACTCATCAGTACTGCCTGTGTTGCCGTGTTGACTGGCGTGCTTGCCCATGCCCCCGCGATCGCCCAGGCATGGAAGCCGACGCAGGCCATTGAATTCATCTCGCCTTCGGGCGCGGGCAGCGGTGCCGACCAGGTCGTGCGCGCGATTGAACAGGTTATTGTCGGCAACAAGCTGCTTCCGGTGCCGATGGCCGTGCTCAACAAGCCCGGCGCGGGCGGCGACATCGCGTGGCGATGGTTGTCGCAGAACGGCGCGGGCGGACACCACATTTCATTGCTGACCGGCAACCTGCTGAGCAACCAGATCACCGGGCGCAGCACCCTCAGCTACACGGATCTGACCTGCATGGCCCAGCTTTTCAGTGAGGCATCGGGTATTGCTGTGCGGACCGAGTCGCCAATCAAGGATGGCAAGGATCTGCTGGAGCGGTTGCGCAAGGACCCCGCATCCGTCACCGCCGCCGTGGGTACCGCCTTTGGCGGATCCGGTCATATCGCCCTTGCACTGGCTGCCAAATCAGTAGGCTCAGACCCGAAAAAACTGAAAGTAGTGGTCTTCCCGGGTTTTGCCCAAGCGCTCGCTGCGCTCCTGGGCGGTCATATTGATATCGTACTCAATCCCGCCTCCAGCCTGATTCCGCAGATGCAGGAGGGCAAGTTGCGTGCAATCGCGGTTTCAACACCTGAGCGGGTCGGCGGTGCCTTGGCGCAGGTGCCGACGCTGCACGAACTCGGCGCGAAGGGTGTTCACATCGAAGCCTTCCGCGCCATGGTCGGTCCTAAGGCGATGCAGGCCAATCAATTGGCCTATTGGGAAGGCGTTTTGAAGCGCATGACCGACACTGCCGACTGGAAAAAAGAAGTCGAGCACCGCGGCTGGATGGCGAGCTTCAAAGGCGCCAAAGACTGTCATTCGGGCATCAAGGCACAGCATGAACTGATGCAAGAGGGACTGACTGCATTGGGGCTCGCGAAAAATTAAAACGGCCGCGAAAGCCGTTTTAATGAATCGCTTGTTTTGACGCAGTGGCGCATGCGCCACTGCCCGGCAATCACTCCGGCTGATACCCCGACAGCTTCACCATCTCCGCAAAGCGCTTCAGCTCGCCCTCGACAAACCCCGAAAAATCCTTCGGCGAATCGCCCACCGGCACGAGGCGCAGGTTATCCAGACGCTCGACAATCGGCGGCAGCTTCAGCGCGGCGGCAAATTCGCTGTGCAGCCGCGCGGTGATCTTCGCCGGCAGTTTCGCCGGACCGAAGACGCCGTACCAGCTCATGTTGTCCATTGTCGCCCCCGGCGCGCCGGCTTCGGCAATGGTCGGCACATCCGGCATGAAGGCTGCGCGCTTGGGGCCGGTGTAGGCCAGCGGGCGGATGCGTTTGGCTTCAATGTGCGGCATGCCCAGCGGTGTGGTCACGAACATCACCTGGATTTCACCGGACACCAGCGCGGCTATCGCCGGCCCCGCGCCCTTGTAAGGCACATGCACCATGCGCGTGCCGGTGCGCGCGTTGAAGAGCTCACCCGCCAGATGCAGCGTATTGCCGGGGCCGGCGGAGCCGAAGGCGAGCTTGGAGGCCGGGTTCTTGCCCAGCGTGATCAGCTCCTGCACCGTGTTCGCCGGCACCTTGGGATGCACCGTCAGGAAATAACCGCCGCCCGACGCGACGTTGGTCACCGGCGTGAAATCACGGCGCACATCGTAGGGGAGTTTTTTCTGGGTAAAGGGATTGGTCGCGAACGAGGCCGAAGTCAGCAGCAGCGTGTAACCATCGGGCACGCTCTTCGCCACCAGATCCGCACCGATGATGCCGTTGGCGCCGGGGCGGTTATCCACCACCAGCTGCTGCCCGATCTGCGTGGACACCTGCGCCGCCACCAGACGCGCCACCGTATCCGGCGCGCCGGGCCCGAAGCCGACGATCAGGCGCACCGGGCGGGTGGGGTAATTGGCAGACTGCGCCGCGGCGATGGCCGGCGCGGCCAGTGCGAGTGCAGCGAGGCTGGTGCTGAGGATGCGGGTGAACATTAGGCACTCCTGATTTTGTTATTGATGCACAGCGGCTGATTTTATCAGCGGGGTGCGAGTGGTCAGCGCGCTAACGCCTGGTGAGACGTTTACCCGGTTTCCCGGGCTTGCCGGAAGTGATGGTTTCAGCAGCCAAGCCACGAAACGGCGCGCGAATGCCTTCGATGGCGGATGAACTGGCAACGGATTTGAATACCGAGCGCTCGCGCTGCACCGGATCGCGCAGGCAGGGATTGGTATCGATCAGTTTTCGGCCCATGGTTTGGTTGCCCGGTTAACAGTGGTTATCAGTGGTTATGGCCCGACATTGAATCGCCGCTCGAACTCCCCGACAACGCGCAGGATTTCATCGAAGGCGGGGCGTTGACGATAGAACATCGCGATGGCCATTTCATCGTAATCGCGGCGCCACTGATCGCGGTGCTCCGGCGGCGGCGTCAGCCGTAATGTTCCGGGGCGTAAGGTGCTGTAGTCCACCCAGCCAAGCCTGAAAAAAATTTCACGATGGGCGGCAACGCGTTCGAACAGTGCGCGATCTGCCATGGCCCGCGCTGCCACGCCGCGGGTGATCAGGCACCAGAGATCGTAGTAATGCCGCGCCATGCGCTCCTTACGCGGCTTGTCGGCCGGGCGGAACGTTTCCTCGTGCAGCAGCATGGCTTTTTCCCAGAAGGTGCGTTCGGCTGCGAGTGCAGTGACAGAGAACCGCGCCCCGGCGATGGCCTGCGGCAGCGCTTCGGCGATGTACGGCGTGACCTGGCGCGTCGCGGCGGGCCAGGTGTCGGAGCGCGCGCCGAGTTCGATTTTGACGACAGGGCGCAGGTAACCGGCTTCAGCCGCAGTAAAGGCGCCGGGATAATGGAGCAGCAGGCATTGTCCGTCAGCCATGTCCGGGTCCACTTCGAGCTTCCAGCCTTCGCGGGTGCCGAGGCGCGCGGCGATATCCGCAGCCAGTGCGGACTGCAGATCACCCTGCACCCAGTCACGACAGGCGGCCATCAGCCGATCGAGACGGCGGCGGCGTTCGTTACTGCCGGCGGCCTGATCGGGGGCGGCATCCCCGGCAAAGCCGAGCGCGTCCTTGTCGACGACGAGGTCGATGTCCTCGGAAAAGCGATCGACCAGCCCCCAGGCCTTGGACAGCGAAGTGCCGCCCTTGAAAGTGATGCGCTGGCGCGCGGCGGGGAGCATGAACAGCGCGCGCAACGTCCAGCACACCCAGAAATCCTTGTCGACGCTGGCGGCCTGCAAGCCTTGGGCATCAGCAGTCGCGATGCAGGCCAGGCGGCGTTCGCCGGCAGGCAGGCGGGCAAAGGCGTCCATGGCTCAGGCGGCAAGCCGGCGCAGGATATCGGCCACCCAACCCGGCGCGTGGGGGAGATCTTTCAGCAGTTGCGCACGGTCTTTTGGCGTCAGTTGCCGCCGCAGGATCGCCAGTGTGGTGTCAGTGATGTGGTCCTGACCGATATGGCGCAGCGCCTGGATGATGTCGCCGCTTTTGCGGCCGGCGGTGGCCATATTGCGCGGAGTGGTTTTCTTGAGCACGATTTCCTGATTACCGAATTTCACCCGGCGCGACGGGCCATCGGTCAGAAACACGATGCGCGTCGGCACCTGCTCGGACAACCCCAGGATGTTTGCGGCATAGGCCCCGGTGGGCTGCAGGCGGCTGGCATCACGCTTGGCCAGTGCCCGGGCCACGGCGTCCGCAGAAGGCGGTATGCGGCCGAAGGTCGGGTGGTCGATGGGGTAGTCGTAAAGCCCGCGGGCCAGGTGACGAATCACCCCTTTGCGGCAAAGCCGGGTCAGCGCCATACCCACGGAACGCGGATCGCCCAGGCGCGAGAGATCCCGCGGGGTGAATACCCACCCCCCCCTATGGCCGCAAATTACTGAAAAAGCCTTTGATTCAATAACTTGCTTTGATTTAATGGCTGGTTTCATGTTGAAAAAAGTATAGTCTTTTCCCAACAAAAATCAATGGATGCGCCGGCTGTGCCGTCAAACCGAAACTCGTCACGCAAGTATCGGAAAGAGTGCGCCCCCTGTGATACAAACACACATCGCCCGCTCAACGCGGGCAACGCCATCCGCAGCAACCCCAAGAGGAAAAAAAGAAAATGAAAGGCGCGCAGTGAAAGCCATTTACTTCATGCAAAACGGAGACCCCGAAGTCCTGCAGTACGGCGAGCAGCCCGATCCTGTCGCCAATGAAGGCCAGGTCGTGGTCGACATCCACGCGGCGAGTGTCAACGGCGCCGACTGGAAAACCCGCTCGGGCTACCACGCCCCCGCCAAAAAGTTTCCGCACATCCCGGGTCGGGATTTCTCCGGCGTGGTCAGCGCCGTCGGGCGCGGCGTGACGGATTTCAAAACGGGTGACGAAGTCTTCGGCGTATCGGTGCACAGCGACGAAGGCTGTTATGCCGAGAAGGTGGCGATCAACGCGGCCATCGTCACCAAAAAGCCCGCGTCATGGAGCCACGTGGAAGCGGCCGCCCTGGGGCTGGTCGGGCTGACAGCGATTGTCTCGATTGAAAACGCGCTGCAGGTCAAAGCCGGCCAGACCGTGCTGGTGCAGGGCGGGGCGGGCGGTGTGGCGAGCTTCGGATTGCAGCTGGCCAAACACCTCGGCGCGCGGGTGATCAGCACCTGCAGCGCGGCCAACGTTGAATATGTCAAAAGCCTCGGCGCCGATCAGGTGATTGATTACAACAAGGAAGACTTCACGAAGGTGGTGAAGGACTGTGACGCCGTGTTCGACACCGTAGGGGGTGAGGTCGCGAAAAACGCCTTCAAGGTCCTCAAGCGCGGAGGACGCGCGGCTTTCATCAACGGCCCGGCGCCGACGCCGCCCTACGAGGACATGGCCTCGCTCAAGCCCGACGCCAGCCGCAAGCGCGCCCACCTCGACCGCATTGTGCAACTCGTGACTTCAGGTGCGGTAAAGCTGCCGCAGATTACCACCTATGCGCTGGCGGATGCGCAGGCTGCGCACCGGGTGAGCGAGGGGCGGCATTTGCGGGGGAAGTTGGTGTTCAAAGTCCGGTGATTTACGAGGCCAGCACCACTTTGCAGGTCTATAAATTATGCAATTCCACCGCAAAACCTAGTGGCACATTAGGTTTGACTATTGCATCCTGGACGCCAACCCAAAGGAGTTGATATGACTGCCTTCAGCAAATCTAATCGCCGCAACTTTCTTCAAGTCACCGCCGCCTCGCTGGCCCTCGCCAGCCTCCCCACCTTCGCCCAATCCGTCACCGCCGGCACCAAGCTCAAGATCGGCATCATCGGTTCGGGCAATGTGGGCAGCGCGCTCGGCACCACCTGGGCCAAGTCCGGGCATACGGTGATGTTCTCGTCGCTCGATCTCGAAAAAGACAAGGCGCTCGCCGCCAAGGTGGGCCATGGCGCGCGGGCGGGCATTTCCAAGGAGGCTGCGGCCTTTGGTGATGTGCTGCTGATCTCGGTGCCTTACCACGCGGTTCCGGCGGTTGGTAAAGACCTCGGTGATCTGCTGAAGGGCAAGGTGGTCATCGACACCTGCAATCCCTTTGAGCAGCGCGATGGCGAGATCGGCGCCAAGGCGCGCGAGGTGGGCGCGGGGCTGATGTCGGCGCAGCTCTTGCCCGGTGCGCGCATCGTGCGCGGCTTTAATGCGATTGGCGCGGCGCGCATGGGCGCGGCCTGGCAAGCCCCGGGCAAGGTCGGCATGCCGATCGCGGGTGATGATGCGCAGGCGATTGCCATTGCTTCCAATCTGGTGCGCGATATCGGTTACGAGCCGGTGCTGATCGGTGGCCTCGCGATGGGCCGTCATCTGCAGCCGCGCGAGCCGCTGGCGGGTGAGCGTTCGGCGGATGAGATCCGCAAGATTGCGGCGACACTGAAGTAGTAAGGGAATAAAGGCGCTATTTAAAAAATATAATAAAAACAATAACTTATATTTTTTATTTGAGGGGGCGCCCTAAATCGTGCTTAAAAGTAGCACGATCATGCCAATAATTAGCATGATCGTGCTAAACTCCTGACATGTCGATCAGCACCGCACTGTTTTCTGAGGGGCAGTCCCGGGTCTACCGCTGGGTATTCGGCCAGCCCGGGCGCGAGTTCTATCTGAGCGAGCTGCGCCGGCTCTCCGGCCTCGGCAGCGCGACGCTGCAGCGTGAACTGAATTCGCTGGCCGATGCCGGCCTGGTGCTGTCGGAGCGCGTCGGCAACCTGCGCCGCATTCGCGCCAATCCGCAAAGCCCCGTGTTCAGCGAGCTGGTCGCGTTGACGCGCAAGACGCTGGGTGCGGAGCCGCTGTTGCGCGAAGCCTTGCAGGCGCTGGCTCCCGATGTTGAAGCGGCGTGGATTTATGGCTCTTATGCCAAACAGACCGATACGGCCGTCAGCGATATCGACGTCATGATCGTGGGCAGCAATCTTTCGCTCGCCCGGGTGATCGAGGTGCTCTTGCCGGTGGAAGAACTGCTCGGACGCAAAGTCAACCCGACGCTCTATACGAGGGCTGAATTCGACAAGCGTCGTGCAGAGGCGGATTCGTTCGTCAATCGCGTGCTGGCGCAGTCGCTGCTGCCCCTGATCGGAACCCTGCATGAGCATGCCCGCGCTGGATAACCTGGTGCGTATCGGTCAGTTGAAGACCGAGCCACGCAATAGCGCCGAGCTGGCCCGCATGCTGGCGAGGGCGCGTCGTTCGTTGACGGATGCTGCGGTCACCGGTATTTCAGCATCCACGCGATTCATTTGTGCCTACAGTGCGGGCCATGCGGCGGCACTGGCGGCCTTGCGCTGGCACGGTTACCGTAGCGAAAACCGCTTTACGGTGTTTCAGTGCCTCGTCATACGCTCGGGTGGTCCGATGCGCGCTGGCGTGTACTGGATGCCGCTCACCGCCGGCGTAATTTGGCTGAATATGAGGGTTTTCTGGAGGTGGAGGAATCCACCATCGCTGAGCTGTCTGCGCTGGTGGATGAACTGATTGCCGACGTGGACAGGCTGATTAACACCTGATCCCCGTTAATATTGGGGCGATTGCATGACTGCGATGTGCTGTTGATCCAGATCGCATCATGCGCTCGCGGATGGGATTCGCAGGGATGGTGGCGGGCTTGAAGTAAACTCCTGATCGATCATTGTTGTTCTCAATAAAAATGTGGAGGAAAAATGCGTTTTAGCTTCTCAGCTTCAGTATTCCTGTTGACCGGTCTTGTGGCGCTGCCGGCTGCAGCCCAGAACTATCCCTCAAAACCGATCCGCATCCTGATCGCCCAGGCGCCGGGCAGCGCGACGGATAACGTCAGCCGCGTGCTCACCAGCAAGCTCACCGCGCAGATGGGCCAGCAGTTCATCATCGAGGCGCGGCCGGGTGCAGGTGGTGCGGTCGGCACGGAAGCGGCGGCGCGTTCGCCGGCCGACGGTTACACGCTGTTCATGGCCAACAATTCCACGCACGGTTCCAACCCGGCGGTCTATAAAAAGCTGCCCTACGACGCGATCAAGGATTTCTCGCCGATCATCCATCTGGTTTCCACGCCCTATGTCCTGACGGCGCACCCGTCGCTGCCGGTGAAGACGGTTAAGGAACTCGTCGCCCTCGCCAAAAAACGCCCCGGTGATCTGAACTACGGTTCTGCCGGCAACGGCAGCACGCACCACCTGAGCGGCGAGCTGCTGAACATGATGGCGGGCATCAAGCTCGTGCATGTGCCGTACAAGGGCACTACGCCCGCGCTGACCGGCCTGCTGAGCGGGGAAGTGTCGGTGATGTTCTTTACCGTGGTCGGCATCGAGCCGCACGCCAAAACCGGCAAGGCGCGGGTGCTTGCGGTCACCACGCCGAAACGCGCGCCCCTGATGCCGGAACTGCCGACGATGGTTGAGGCCGGTTTCCCGGGGTTTGAGGTCACGTCGTGGTTCGGCCTGCTCGCGCCGGCAGGCACGCCCCCGGCCATCATCAGCCGCATGAACGCTGAGAGCACCAAGGCGCTGGCCCAGCCGGATGTGACGGGCGCGCTGAAAAAGATGGGCTTTGATCCGGTGGGCGGCACGCCGGAGCAGTTCGCCACGCATATCAAGGCCGAGGTCGAGCGCTTTACCAAGCTGGTGAAGGCGACGGGCATTACGGTGGAGTGATCCAGCGGTACCCGGAAAAACGGCGGCCCGGGGTCGCCGTTTTTTATTGAAGCGGGGCGGGTTGAGGGTCGGTCATACCCGTTTTGGGTATGATCGAACCCAATTTGGGTATGCGGGCTGTTTTCTTTTTAAGTTATTGATTTTATTAAATAAAAATAATATTCCCCGGCAAGTTCTGCGGGGGTGTCGCGCCAGCGGTTAAGATCGCTGCATAATATTGCATGCTATTGTATTTAATGGTATTTTCGCTTTTCGCGAATCGCGAATAATGAAAACGCTGCAAGGATCAGCCATGCGCCGTCCGGTCAATCGACAGCCCGCTTTGAAGCCGCAGGATTTGTATCTGCTGCTGGCATTGCTCGCTCGCGGGAATGAGCCGGTGACATATCCCGAGCTGGCGGCGTTTGCCGGGGTGTCGGTCTCCGAAGTGCATGGCGCATTGCGCCGCGCCGAGATCGCGCGCCTGCTGTCCTTCGTCGATGGCAGGCCCGGCTTGATCAAGCCGGCGTTCAGGGAGTTTCTGTTTCATGGTGCGCGCTATGCATTTCCGGCCGCGCGTGGCGGGATGGTCGGCGGTGTGCCCACGGCTTATGCGGTTGCGCCGCTGAACGCGTTGATCGCGCCATCCGCCGATCCGCCGCCGGTGTGGCCGCATGCGGAAGGCAATGCGCGTGGTCTTGCCTTGGTGCCTTTGTATCCGAGCGCCCCTGCTGCGGCGTTGCGCAATCCTGCCTTGTACGAAAACCTCGCGCTGTTTGATGCCTTGCGCATGGGCAGCGCGCGTGAGCGCAGTCTGGCTGAAGAATTGTTCGAGAAACGGCTTTGAATCCGCTTGATCCCAACGTGCAGTCGGTGGAGGCGGTCGCACAGGCGCTGGCCGATTATTACGCGCTGGAAAAGCGTTTTGAACAGCGGGGCTTCAAACGTGATGTGTCGTAGGATGCGCCGATATGCCGATGGCGCCTGCGGGACCTGTGCGTTGACCTGATGCCGAGCGATGAGAAAATTCTCGGTTTCTCCAATCGCTGGTATCCGCACGCCATCGCGGGGGCGTTGCGTGTGGCGTTGCCCGGCGGCCGGCTGATACGCTTGATTTCACCGCCGGCGTTTCTGGCAACCAAGCTTGAAGCGTTTGCCACGCGTGGCCGGGGCGATCTGCTATCAAGTCATGATTTCGAGGACATCATCAACGTGCTGGATGGGCGGCCCGGCATCGAGGACGAGGTCACTGCTGCTGCCGCCGATCTTGTGCAGTACCTGTCCGCCCGTTTTGGAGAGATTGTGCAGCATGCAGATTTCGCCAATACGCTGCCGGGCCTGGTGAGTTATGACGAGATTCACGAAGATCGGGTTCGCCGTGTTCGTTTGCGCATTGAGGCAATTGCGGCTTTGGCTGGACGGTCGTGAATGTCGCACACAGTGAATTAATCAATATTTATTAGTGGAGAGCCGTCGTGCTGAAAATCGGAATCCTGCTCGGGGACGACATCGGGCTTGAAGTGGTGCCTGAAGCCGTCAAGGTGATGAAGGCCGCGGCCGCGAAATGTGGCCTTTCTATTGAATGGAGTGAGCACCCGATCGGGCGGCTGGGGCATGAGAGGCACGGCCACACCATGCCGGAGGAAACGGTGCGCGCGCTGCAGGGCACCGATGGATTTCTCTGCGGGCCCATCGGTCACGGCGCCTACCCGCGCAATGATCCGACCTGGATCATGCCGCCGCTGCGCAAACGCCTGGATCTGTTTGCCAGCATCAAGCCGGTGAAGTCCTATCCGAACATTCCTTCGGTGCACAAGGACGTGGACATCGTCTTCCTGCGCGAAGTCACCGAAGGCCTGCAGTCGAGCGACACCGTGGTCGCCGGCAACGGCGAGTTCATGCCCAATGACGAAATCGCCGTGGGCACGCGCGTGGTCACGCGCACGGGTGCGAACCGCGTCGCACGCGAGGCCTTCGAGATCGCGCGAACGCGTCCGCGCAAAAAAGTCACCGCGCTGCACAAAGAGCCGGTGTATCGCCTGGTGTGCGGGCTGTTTGCACAGGAGTGCCGCAAGGTGGCGAAGGAGTATCCCGATGTGGTCTTCGAGGAAGTGCTGATCGACGGCTTCACGATGAAGGTGGTGATGAAGCCGCAGGGTTATGACGTGGTGGTCACCACCAATCAGTTCGGCGACATCGTCACCGATCTCGGTGCGGGTTTGGTCGGCGGTCTCGGTCTCGCGCCGGGCCTGTGCGTCGGCACGCGGCAGGCGATGGCGCAGGCCACCCACGGTTCAGCCCCGGATATCGCCGGCAAGAACATCGCCAATCCATATGCGCTGATCATGTCAGGGCAGATGCTGCTGGAGTGGCTGGGGCGTAATCGCAATGAGCCCAAGGCAACGCAGGCAGCGGTGTTGATCGCGGCAGCGATGGAGAAGGTGATTGCCGGGAGGCGCAGCCTGACGCCGGATCTGGGTGGGCAGGCGAGCACCAGTGGCATGGGCGATGCGGTGGTGGCGGCGCTGTAAACCGAAGAGTCCTGGGCTTGATCAATGGTCTGCGACGGCGGTTGCAGACCATTCGCAAGATTGAAAAATTCGGGCAATCAGCGAAACCGGCCGCCTGCTGCCTGGCTGACTACCAGACAGGAAAGTGTACATTCTCCTCTTGGTGAAGCTTCTCGTCTTTCGTGCAAAAACGGACAGTGACAATGAAACAAAAAATCATCCGATCCTTCGTGATGGGACTGCTCTGCTGCCCGGTAGGACTCGCGATGGGCCTGTATATCGCAAATGGTCAGCACGATGGCGGGTGGGAGAGGTTCTTTGTGTATTCCGGGAGTGCTGCTTTTGCAATACCTGCTTTGCTGTGGTTCATTCTCGTTGAGCAATCCAGGAAAAGAACAAACTACCGTGCTGCATTGGCCGGAGCGCTGGGAGCTGCGCTGGCGCATTACTTTACTTGGTACTTCATGATGGCCTCTATGAGGATTTCCTACCTCCTCACCGGCAAACCGGTGACCTCTCTCGGCGAGCCCACGCTGGATTTGCTGGAAGGATTGTGGGGTTCGTTGGTGTACGGCGTATTGAGTCTGGTGTCCTATGGCTGGATTACATTGCCCGCAGGTTTTGTTATCGGCTATGTCTATGAAATCGCATTGAGCCGGAACGTGATCAGTGAAAAGAACCCAGAATAAATCGCCGGGCAGACCGGAGCTGGACCGTGAAGCTGATCGGCCCGGGTGGCTGGTTCTCAACCGACGGTGATGTTCGCCGCGGTCGACCGCCGGATGGGCGGATCAGTAGCAGGTCAGTCCGCCATCCAGCACCAGCGTCTGTCCGGTCATGAATTTGGCTTCTGGGCTGGCGAGGTAAACCGCGGCGGCGGCGATTTCATCCATGGTGCCGAAGCGGCCCAGCGGCACGCGGCCCAGCATCATTTCGCGGAACTTCGGATCTTTCAGCGTCACCGCGCGTGACGGCGTTTCAATGGTGCCCGGTGCGATCGCGTTGAGCGTGATGTTGTGCTTGGCCCATTCGATGGCGAGCATGCGCGTCATGTGGATGATGCCGGCCTTGGCGATGCCGTAGGTGGAGCGGTCGGCCAGCGCCACCATGCCGTGGGTCGAGGCCATGCTGATGATGCTGCCGGCGGTACCGCGCTGGATCATGCCCTTGGCAACTTGCTGGGTCAGGAAAAAGCTGCCCTTCAGATTGGGATTCATGATCGAGTCCCATTGTTCCGGCGTCAGATCGAGTGCGGCCTTGTGCAGCGGTGCGGCGGCGCTGTTGACCAGCACATCGATGTGGCCGAAGTCCTCGAAGACCTGCGCGGCGGCGGATTCAATACTTTCAATGTCAGTCAGTTCCAGCGGCACTGCGAGTGCGCGGCCACCGGCTGTTTTGATTTCACCGAGAGTGGCGGCGAGCCCATCGACCAGTTGCGGTCGTTCGGTGATGGCGACGTCATAGTCTTTTTGCGCGAGGGCAGTGGCAATCGCCGCGCCGAGCCCGGCGGTGCCGCCGGTAACGAGAGCGGTGCGGCGGGTGGTGCTTGTTGCAGTGGTCATTGTTGCGGCAGTCCGTTTATTCAGCCTTGATATTGGCCATCTTCACCACCGCGCCCCATTTCTGCAGTTCGGATTTCATATAGGCGGTGAAATCGTCGGGGGGCAGCGGCATCGGCACCGTGCCTTGCGACAGCATCGCATCGATGACGTCTTTCTGTGCCAGCGTAGCGGTGATTTCCTTGTTCAGCCGCGCGACGATATCTTTCGACATGTTCGCCGGGCCGACCATGCCGCCCCAGGCATAACCTTCATAACCCGGCAGGCCGGATTCGGCGAGCGTAGGGAATTCGGGCAGTGCAGTGAGGCGTTCCTTGTTGCCGATGCCCAGCGCACGCACGCGGCCGCTGCGCACATAAGGCAGGATCGTCGGGATGCTGCTCCAGGTGAGCTGGGCTTCGCCCGAGAGCACGGCAACCACGGCGGGTGCGGTGCCCTTGTAGGGGATGTGCACCGTTTTCACCTTGGCCATGTAATCAAACAGCTCGGCGGTGAGGTGGCCGGAATTGCCCGCGCCCGGCGAGGAGTAGGTGATCTCGCCTGGCCGCGACTTGGCCAGCGCGATCAGTTCCTTGATGTTTTTCACCGGCAGCGAGGGGTGTGCCACCAGCAGCAGCGGGAAATTGACCAGTCCCCCGATTGCGGTGAAATCGCGCAGCGGGTCGTAGGCGAGCTTGCGGTAGATGTGCGGATTGACGGCGAGCGGGCCGGCGGACGCCGCGGCGATGGTGTAACCGTC
>Ga0222713_10002374_pt1 | contig 20221 bp, 16 predicted proteins | sample C33_649DmetaG_FD_165061 | JGI IMG/M metagenome (GOLD analysis project Ga0222713, IMG submission 165061) | Estuarine water microbial communities from San Francisco Bay, California, United States - C33_649D | ecosystem: Environmental > Aquatic > Marine > Unclassified | place: USA: California...
GGCGAGGAATAATGCAGGATGATTGGGAGCTCTCTTCACGCGCACAAGCTTGATCGGTCAAGTGCAACATGGATAAACTCAATGTCGCCCGTCCGCGCGAAGATGTTGTTGGTGACGTCAGGTGGTAGTATGAGTGATGCAGAAGTTTGAACGCTACCTGTTCTCCAGTACATGGTCACATTGCTTGCATCTGCGAGTTCGTATATGATCGGTGTTTGACATACCGAAAAGAATAGTGTTCCTGCTTCGAGCGTGATGTGTTGAAGGTCACCTCGAACACTCTGAAAGTCAATGCTGCTTGTATTCTGGAGGAAGTCGTTCTGCGAGATCATGCTCGGCACGAACTCAATTGTTCCACGATTGTAGAACACGCCAAGCTCTCTCATTCTACAAATCACATCCTCTTTCACTTGGCCAGTCATTCCTGGTTGCTGAGCGCCCCGCAACAGGGGAGTATGTGAATATGGATCTGTTGGGAAAGCGCCATAGTCACGTGGCGATTTATGGACTCCAATACCGTCGCAAACAGCCCTGTAAAACTCGAGTATGATCGATGTGGCATTGCGTTGGTCATCATCCTTCCTTGTCGAATGGTAGATCTCTTGAATAGCATACCTCAGCTTTGACACCATATGCCAGTATATGGATCCAATACCTTCGTATGCAAAGAACGATCCCGATCTGCCTGTATACTGCTTGTGATGAAACACGGATTCGTAGAGATCAAGTAGATATTCATTCTCCGACCTCAGCATGTCATGATATCGCGTATCGAGAGCACGCAGTGCTTCCTGGAACTCTCGAATGTTCGTCAGCGTGCCATTGAAATGGAAGCCACCATGAACGTCGCGATGGATGATAGTCGTGTTGCCATCTGCAATGAGTGTCTCTAGCACTCGAGAAACCTCAACCTTCTCTTTCGGCACGTTGTTCTTACTGAGGAAGCCTGGAACCTTCTTAATTGGATAGAGCATGTAGCTGCGCTGATCCGACCGAAACAGGTCACTTGAAGAAAGAGAGGTAAGTAGGGAGACAGCATCTGATGAAGACACGCACACAGAGCTAAGAGCGGCAACCTGTCCCTCAAGCATCGCTGGTAATCGCGTAATAGAAGCACTACCTGGAGCAAGCGTTAAGAGGTTGTATGAATGAAACAATCCGTCCGATCGCATGTTGTGACTGATAGAAAGCCGTAGATGTTTGAGAACGGTCTCGCAGAAGTACTTGAGTGTCTGCTGAGATACTGTCGTCGTATTGCCCGAGAACGATGCAGCGTACGCAGAAGCACGATACGTGCTGCCAATTGCACCGAGCTCGTCCATCATGGACCTTCTCTTCTCGTCGCTGTATTCAGTCGAATCTTGCGGGTAGTGCATAAACACGGCTGAGGTTGACGTGAGATATGCTGCCACCTCATTCGAGATCGAGAATGTAGCGTCATTGTGAGTATCAAGAACATCGTTGAGAAAGGCGATAAAGCGATGCAGATAGTTCAACGTGACCATCGATAGACCATTGCCCACCAGGGCATTGTTAGCGTCGTTCCATTCAGGCCGCTGCGTATTCATCCAGATGCCACCATCTGGAACGTAATTCGTCAAGCGAGTGAGTACGGTAACAAGGATCTTTTCAATGAAGTGTGCATGCTGGATATCCCCTGTTGAGCTCTTTACCAAGGCACCGTCTGATCCAAGGTTGGCGATCTCGGCCATGACTGTGGCGTGAAGCTCGTGGTCAAACTCGATGGTATTCTTGGGATTACGTACGATCTCTTCGTACGATTTCAACCGATACGGAACGCAGGCATAGGCAAACCCTCCTGTGCTCACGAGATCATGTAGAGCGTCGGGCTGCGTATCACGAAGTAGCTCTAACATCTTCAGGAGATAGATTATTTGGTGGTCGCCCCAATATCCGATGTATGACCATGGGTTATGCGGCTCAATCACCTCCCAGTCGAAGCCACTCTTTTGCACACGGTATGGATTGTAGCCATCGATTGTTGATGCGTTGAGGAACTTCCGCACCATACTCTCGAGGAACAGAGGGTACGAGTGTGCTAATGCTTCCCAATTCTGGAAGATGTCACGCCAGTTACCCTGATAGTCATACCGAAGCGTTCCATCTGCATTCTTGGTGTTGATTGAGAACCTGTTCCACGGACGGCTTGGATCTCCATGCCTTCTGCTAAACGTGAGCGGCAGGTATTCCAGCGCGATCCTTGTCAGCGATTGACTTCCGATTGACGCAATCGCTGTCCGCAACTCACGAAGTGTGAATTCTTCCGGGAATTGCGAGAGTGCATCATACATCTCGTCATGCAGCGGGATGTTACATGACCGAACGTACGCGATGAAATCTTGCTTCTCAATCGTATAGTTCTTCGGGAAGACGCCGCCACGCATTGCGTTAAACAACGAGTTAGAATAGTGTCGACTATCAACCAACGGATCTCCCGTAAGGTGGATCCCATCGACACTCATCATACGTGACACAAGTGCATCAGTGCCACGCTGCACATCGGCATCTAGCTCACTTACAAGATCTTTCGCGTTCGTGATGGCGTCAACTAACTCAATCACTTGCGATTGCGACTGATTGACGTTCGCAATCAACTTCCACGTTGAACATTCATTAGGTGTTAACGTGACGTTGGATGAGATCAGGTATGCGCCACGTCTTCCTTTGTTGTCGCACTCGGTTGTGATAGCCGAGCCATTGCGAAACCGCTCAATCTGCTTCGTCGACAACAGCACGACGGGCTGTTTCATGCCGGAGGACCACACTGTGTTCGCAAACAGCGCTTCGCTCGGTTCAGCTCGATCTGTGATTCGAGCACTCAGTGCGAATATTCCGAGTCCAGTGCCTCCGTGAAGCTCAGAGTATTTGTACGCATCTACGAGGTTGCTGAAGGCGTTCTGTAGATCACTCTCAACGCCCGCAGGCATGATGTGCTGTAATCCATCGAGAATTCGTACCTCGTGCTCATGTTCAGAGTGGTTTACGAGGGTCGATGTCTTGACAAAACCATACTGATCGCTTGTCGACCATTCATACGAAAAGCACAGATTCAAATCATGATTGTGCTCTTCAAAGATGATCGAATTGGCAAGCCGATGTTTGTACAAGTTGCGTTCAATCTTGAACTGATGGCTCCGGATTGAAAACGGTTCCCAGTTGTATACTGCTCCGTTACGATGCCCTTGAATAATCGTCTTGCTTCCGACGTATTCGCAGGAATCGATGATCTTGTCATCAGTGGAGTAGGGGAACAGTGCGCTATCGGCGTTGACTCTTCCAGCTGTCAAGCCACCGTTGCTCGCGACAAACATCCAGTGATCAGAATCGCTCACGATGCTCATGAAGAACACGGGCATGGAGTCGACATTGTTGATCTTAAAGTACTCGCGATTGTCTCGTTGAACAATCTGTAGCGCTTCAGTACGCAGAGGCCCGGTTGTTGTTGCGTACCCCTCTACGCATTGTTCTTCCGCTTGCTTGTCCGTGACTATCCCTCGTTCAGCATCCCCGTTCATGACTGTTTGTACACCCGAACAAAGTCGACAATCATTGACTGTGGGAATGGGGTAGCTGTAGTTGGATAGCCAACATAGTTGCCGCCCACTGCAACATTGAGAATAATGAAGAAGGGCTGATCAAACACCCAGTCACCGGAAAGATCGCGTGGTTCAATGCGTTGGTAGAGATAATCGTCGACGAAGAAGTCGATGTAACCCGGACCCCACTCGATGGCATAGATATGAAAGTCTGAGTCAAACCGACCCTCCGTCAGCCCGTATGATTTTGTCTTCGCGTTAGCACCAGAGTACCCCGGACCGTGAACACTTCCATGCGTAATGGCCGGTTGCTGACCACGTTGTTCCATGATGTCGATTTCGCCGCACTGCGGCCAGCTTACGTCATTGATGTTGTCGCCAAGCAACCAGAAGGCCGGCCAGATTCCTGGACCTGTGGGTGTCTTGATTTTCGCCTCAAACCTGCCGTACATCTGACTGAACAGGCCTTGAGTTTTCAATCGGGCCGATGTAAATCCTGAGCCTGCGTACGACTCACGTCTGGCTGTTATCACGAGATGCCCGTCACCGCTGAGCTGCACGTTGCTTGGCCTGTTTGTGTAGTACTCAAGCTCGCTATTCCCCCAGCCATTGACTCCGGTGCCGATGTCAAACTTCCACTTCGATGTATCTGGACTGCTGCCAACAGCACCATCAAACTCATCGCTCCAAGTCAATGTCCATGTTCGTTGAGGTAAGGATTGAATGGGTTGCTGCTCGCATCCGAGAAGGAAGAGGGCAATTGGTACGAGATAGTAGCAGAAAAGGCTGAGTGGTCGTCGCATGAAGGTTGAATGTTGTGTGCAGGGTAATTGAGGCATCATGCTGTCGTTACTTTCGGAACAGGATGTTGTCGAGATACACATTGCCGTTGCCGACAAACTTCAGCTGAATCACAGTTGCTAGAGCGACTGGTGAAAATGCACTGAGAGGAATGTCGATGCTTTTCCAACCAGATCCCGTAGGAACTGATAGTGAATATGCAGTCTCTACTGGGCCCGGACTTATCAAGAACACCTGCAACGCAGTTGCATTTACTGAGTAGTAGTCCAAATGCAGGAATCCATACGAGGATACATTCTGACTCGAACCGAGTTGGATTCCCTGATAGTTCAGCCCTGTGTACAACAGCGTAGTATTGCCACTGATCAATGGCTGGGTAACCACAGTTGATTGACCCCAGTTGGGTGAAAAGTTTGTTCCGCTAACATTCTGATACGCGTCGCTAAAAACCGAAATCACGTCTCCGGCAGGATACGTAGGCGTAGGCGCTGGTGTCGAAAGAGAGGTCTGGGTTTTGTATAGGTACACATTGTCAACAAAGAGGTTCGACACCGTGCCTGAGAGTACAAGCTGTGCGAGGTGAGCGCGTGTGGTCAGTCCGGTGAAACTCGACAGAGGAAAGTCAAGGCTTACCCACTTGTTGGATTGCAGCAACGGTGCTGTGATCGTGATTTCGTGCGAGACGTCGTCACCGCCACCATATACCCCGTTTGCCCCGAAGTCGACAAGCATGACCTTGATGTTTTTGGGACTGGGAGTGGGGTCAGGTGTCCAAACATCGATATGAAAATGCGTCATCGGCGTTGCATTGATCGGGCTCGATGAGAACTCAACCCCCACGAAGTTCAAATTGTAATAGCGGATGACGTCATCGCTGCCCACCTTGATAAATGAGCTCTCGGTTGTTGAGTATTGCCAACGCGTGTTCCATGTGTCGACTGGAACGTTCGTATATGCATTACTGTACAGGGAAATCACATTCCCCTTGTCCACCGTAGGTGCTGGTGCAGGTGTTGTGGGGAGCAGGGCAGTACCCCTTGCTGACAACTCTAACGAGCCTCGTGCTATAGTTGAACCAAGCCGTGCTGTAATCGTCGCACGACCTGAATCGAGAACCTGAACTATGCCTTGACGCGATACGGTGGCGACGCTAGTATCAGAGGACTCAAAGTCGAAGTAGGATGGGGAAGCGCCAATTGTCTGCGTAGTCCCGTTAGGCAGGCCTGCGATGGCTTGCAACCCATCAATTCTGATTGATGCCCCCTTTTCAGTAGTTGGCACCTTTCTATCCTCTCCGTTAAACATCACGCCGACGCACGTTCCAAGGTCGGGGACATGTTCGAATTGAACGTCATCAACCCAGAACGTATATCCCTTTTCATTGATCGGACCGGTAGAGTAGTAGAACAAGCCCTTCTCTCCGCTGAGCTTTGCAGGATCCGGGATTGGAATGATCACTTTCTTCCAGTTTGTATTGACTGGTAGCGCATTCATCGCAACCTGGAATGACGATGCGCCAAAGTCATTGCCAAAACCAATCACATCGATCGTAGCAGATTGTGTCGCTTTGATGTAGAACGTCAGAGCATTGAAACCAGACAAATCTCTCCCTGTTCGACTGAAGTATGCTCCACCCGCATACGCCCCTTGCGGGCTATTTGCGTCAGGTACTTCATACCGCATCGATGCCTTGGAGTTGTTGTGCGTCGTCGCATAATCCACCTGGAAGGCTTTTACGTCAGAACCACCAAATGCAGCGTAAATCAGATCGCTCTCGAAATCGTCGATGAAGACCTGTCCTCGCTTGGGGTAACCGGGAGCTGAGAGCCCGTCGACCATGCGATCGCCACAGCCACTGAGCAGAAGGACTAGGGACAGAGTGATAAATCCTGGGAACAGACTCGAAAGGGGAGTTTTCATGTGCGTCGAAATCGGGTCACGATTCTATGGTCGTAGAATCACGTAAAATAGGGATTGAGGATGTGCTGGAGCGACATTCGTCCAACGCAGTGCAATTTCAGTTAGTTCGATAGTTGGCCAATCGCTCCATAACCTGCGGGAACCACACATGCCCCCTAACCCTCCAGCCCCTCGACGTGGTGCGCGCTACGTAAGTGGTGCGGCAGTTGTCGTGCTGTTTCAATGCGCACCTTTGGGCATCCCCTGGGTATGGACCGCCGACTGGCCCGTTACGGTGCAGACGGTTGTATCAGCCCTACTGGCTCTGGGTATACCCGAAGTGGGGATCCTGCTCGGGATTGCACTGATAGGGAAGAGCGAGGTCAAGCGCATCTGGCGCATAACGAAGGTACTTTGGCGACGAGCGTTTCGCTGAATCGGTCTCACCGTCTCACCGTCTCAACTCTTCGTCTTCACTACCCCTATCGGACCCAACGGTAAGATCGATGCGAACAATGCCCATGCTGTGCGCTTCCATGGCCACGACTCAGCATTGGATCGTTGAATAACCATGAGGCAGTAGGCGACAAACAATACGCCGTGGATCGGACCAAGGATCTTCACGCCACGTGGGTCGTTCGCGAGGTACTTCAACGGTACAGCAACCACCAACAGTAGGATGTAAGAGATCACTTCGGCGTATGCAATGGTTTTGAACATGGTCTCAGTATCTCAATGTGTCTCATCGTCTCATCGTCTCAACCCGTCTCATCGTCTCAACCCGTCTCACATCTTCCCACCGCCACCACCAAACGCTTTGAGGTCGTAGCTGAAGGTGAGGAGGACGTACTGACGAAGTGCGTTGGTGCGTGTGTCTTCGACGGAGATGTCGTTGATGGTGCGGTTGATAGCGTCGTTCTGATTGAGGATGTCGTAGATGGATAACCGCACTTCAAATGCACGTGTGTCTTCAGGGAAGCGATAGCCAACACCTGCATTCCATACGGTGAACATGCGGTTGAAGTCGGTGCCCAAGCCTTGATACAAGGAGTTTGCAACGTCAGTGCTACATGCGAGTGCGCCGATGTTCCAAATGACGCGCGCACTTGCGATGTGCGTGAAGTAGTTGTCATCTGCGCTTCGTTGAAGCGTGTTCGCTACCCACGTGTACATGCCGTTGTACGATACGGATACGTCGAGATCCTCAGAGTTTGATGATCCAACAAAGAAGCCCAACGAGCCGGTTGTTGAATTGGCGTAATTGATGTCGCTATTGATGCGACCTGGCGTGCGTGAGTAAATCACGGCGCCGTTCAGATTGAAGTTCGTTCCAAGAAGAGGGAAGCCATGTGTGAAGAATGCGCGTGCATTCCACATGCCTTCGAAGTTCTCATTGGTGGTAATCTGCGTGCCTGGTCCAACTACAACGTTGTCACCAATGATGGTGTCGCGACGTGTGATGATGTTCGACGAGCCGATGTAGTTCGCTGTGTACGATACGTTGAGTACACCAAACATGGTGCGACCCATCATCCAGTTGGAGTTGACAAGGCGTGCGTTGAATGAGTGCGCGTACTCCTGCACAAGATTCGGATTACCAACGCGAAGCTGCACAGGGTTTGAGTTATCGACAACGTTTTGGAGCTGCGAGATTGATGGCGCATTGGTGCTGGTACGATAGAACATCCGAATGTTGCTCTGCTGCGAGAACTTGTGCTGCACCATCAACGTCGGCAACACGTTTTGGAATGTGCGTGAGATGTTGTCAGTACGCGGGAAGAGCTGGTCGCCGGTGAGCATGGCAAACTGGTAGTTACCACCGAAGGTGACAATGGTGTTCTCCATGCGCCAGCGGTAGAGTGCTCCAGCACGATGGGTTTGGTAGGTATTCTCGAAGGTGTTGCTCAGCAGCGAGTCGAGCTTGCTGTAGCTTGATGAGGTTGAATCGAAATCGTTGGTTGTTCGACGTGATGTGTTGCGCGTGAAGTTGGGCTCGTACGAGAACTGAATCATGTCGCTTTCGCCAACAGGTTCCGTCCATGCCAGCTGTCCGCCCACACCAAGACTTGTCGAACCACCATCGGCACGTTGGTCGAGTCGAAGCGTGCTGTCGACGCCGGTGAAGAATGCATTCGTTGCAAGGAGGTTGTTGCCGTTCCAACGGTTTGAGCCATCAACGTTGAGCGTTGCAGCGAGTGTGCGCCCCTTTGTTTCGAACAAGCGTCGGTAGGTGGTTCCAACCGAGGCCGTATACCCACCGTTCGTACTGAGATTATCAGTGCTGGTTGTGTTCAGCGTGTCGAGCGTGGTCGATGTGATGCCGTCGACGAAGCTATTCGCATTCGACGCTTGATAGACAACGCGAGGTGTGATGATCAGGGCGTTTGCAGAGTCGATGAACGATTCGATGCGCGCATTAAATCGGTGATTACGATTGATAGAGTTCGAGGTGTTGAGCTCGCTGTATCGCTGACTTGCAATCGATGGCGTGATGTACTGTCGGTCCAATTGCGTTTCACGTGCATTGTCAGCATAGTTGAAGAAGTAGCTCGACGAGATATTCGTGCGACCAACGACGTCGGAGTAATTCAAGCCGAGGGCATTGGTTGTGCTAATGCCGCCTTGCTGACCCGAGAAGAAGTTGGAGAAGCTGCCACCACCACCGCCACCAAAGCCGCCGCCACCCATGCGCGACATCGCAACACTTCCTGCAGATCCGGCAAAACGCGACATCATGCGTCCCATCCCTCCCCCTCCCGTAGCACCGAGAATGTCTTGGAAGGAGAAGTTCTGCTGATTGACGTTGTTGGAGAGACCAAGCACGGAGATGCGTTGCGCATCACGAAAATCATTGAGCGTAACGCCTGCGTTGTAGCGGCTGTCCAACCCATATCCACCGTAGGCACGACCAAACGATCCGCTGCGACGGTCCTTCTTGGTGGTGATGTTCATGGTCTTCTGCGTGTTGCCATCGTCGAAGCCACTGAACATCGAGAGATCACTGCCACGGTCGAATACTTGCACGCGATCAACCATGTCGGCCGGAAGGTTCTTGAGTGTTGCCGACGCGTCGTCACCGAAGAACTCACGGCCGTCGACGGTAACACGACGAAGCTCTTCGCCCTGCGCCTTGATCGTGCCGTTCTCAACCGTGATGCCCGGCATCTTCTTCACGAGGTCTTCAGCGCTGGCGTTTGGATTGGTCTTGTAGGCCGCTGCGTTGTACTCCGTGGTGTCACCCTTGACTTCCACGCGGACGGCCATGCCCTCGACGTTGACTTCGCGGTTCTTGACGGTGTCGCGCTGGAGCTTGAAGGTGCCGATGTTGGCACGGGACTCTCGCGCAAATACTGTCTGCTCGAGCTTTTTGTAGCCCACATACGTAATCGTCATCCGGTACGGACCCGGCACGACGTCCTTGATGCGGAACTCGCCACTGCGCTCGGCAAATGCCCCCTTCACAACAGAAGTGTCCTTGGCCGAGGTTAGGCGAACGGTTGCGCCAACGAGCGGAGTGTCGTCGGCTGCGTCGAACACCGAGCCACGGAGGGTGATGGGATCTTGCGCGTAAAGCGCTGTAGCGGCCAACAGGCCTGTGCAGAGAGCAAGAATTCGGAGCATAGAGGACCCTATAACGTGCAAATCTCCGAAAAGGTTTACATGTAGGGGCAAAAAAGCCATAGGTTTGTGGGCTATGGAGCCAACCGGACTGCTTCTTGCGATGACGGCATCGCGCTGGCATCGCGCCGTGGAGCCTGTTCTGCAGGAACATGGTGTGTCGCTGTTGCATGTGCAGCTCCTCGAGGCGATCGATTGCCTGTGCAAACGGGGCACAGCACCTCATCAGGCGGATGTGTCGCGCTATACCGGCATCGACGTTATGACGGTGTCGATCAACGTCAGAGCGCTTACCGAACGCAACCTCCTGGTGCGCCAGAGCCTCCCACACGATGCACGTCGTGTGTTCGTCGAGCTTGCGCAAGGGGGCACGGAGCTGCTCGAGCGCGTGCGCGACGGACTCAATGCTGCCGATGCTGTGGTGTTCCCAACTGAAGAACGTCGCGCGGCACTGCGGCATGTACTGATGACTTGCGTAGAGGATACAACTGCATGATGAACCCTGCACTTATTGCTGAGCTTGGCTACCTGCGCGTCGTTGCAGCCGCACCACGCGTGCGTCCAGCTGATGTGTCGGCCAATGTCGCCGAACTTCTTCGTCACACAGAAGAAGCCGTTCTCAACCGTGCAGACATCGTGCTGTTCCCTGAGTTATCAATCACGGGATATACGTGCGGCGATCTCTTCACACAGGCGACTCTTCTCAACGCAGCTCTTGACGGTCTTGCAACGCTGTGCCGCGAAACCGCAGCACATGATATTGTGATGATTGTTGGTTTGCCACTTGCCGTGAGCGGACGGTTGTACAATGTTGCTGCGGTAGTGCATGGTGGTCGCGTACAAGCGTGTATTCCGAAGACGCACCTGGCTGCGACGCAAGAGTTCTACGAGACGCGATGGTTTACACGTGGCACGGATGTGTACGATGATATGGTGCGCATTGGTGAAGACGATGTACCGTTCGGTGCTGACATTCTCTGTGTGGATGATGCAGATCCAAGCGTCACCTTTGGTATCGAGATCTGCCAAGATCTCTGGTCAGTGGAACCTCCATCGGGTCCGCTTGCCCGCGAAGGCGCAACGCTGATCTTCAATCTTTCCGCCAGCAATGATCTCGTTGGGAAGGCATCATACCGTCGCGACCTGATTCGCATGCAATCGGCGCGCACGTATACCGCGTATGTGTACGCATCGAGCGGACCTGGCGAGTCGACGACCGATGCGGTGTTCAGTGGACACTGTGTTGTGGCCGAATGTGGTGACGTGGTTGCTGAATCGCAACGCCTCCAGCTCAACGGAACCTCGGTGTGTGTTGATGTCGATGTGCAACGCTGCGCTCGCGAGCGCATGGCCGCTGCGTCATGGTCCATGGACCACCACGATGGCACGATGCGCGTCGTACACCTTGCCCTTCGTCGGTCGATCAAGGACGTTGTGCAACGTCGCATCGATCCGCATCCGTTCGTTCCGCACGGAGCAGCAGAGCGCACCGCGCGCTGCACAGAGATTCTCGAGCTGCAGGCCATGGGGCTCGCAGTGCGTGCTCAACGTTCACATGCGAAGGCGCTGGTGCTTGGACTCTCGGGTGGACTCGACAGTACGCTCGCAGCGCTCGTGTGTCGTCGCGCGTGTGAGATTCTCAACGTGCCATTCACAACGATCCATACCGTATCACTCCCAGGATTTGGTACCACCACGCGCACCCGGACAAATGCGCAGCACCTTGCTCGTGCCATCGGTGCAGAGTTCCGCGAGATTGATATCACGCCAAGCGTGATGCAACACTTTGCGGATATCGGACATGACCCTGAATCCCATACCGTGGTTTACGAGAATGCGCAAGCACGCATGCGGACTACGATCCTGATGGACGTTGCCAACATGGAGCAGGGGATTGTTGTTGGCACTGGCGACTTGTCGGAGATCGCACTCGGATGGAGCACGTTCAACGCCGACCACATGTCGATGTATAATCCTAACGCCGGCGTTCCGAAGACACTTGTGCGCGAGCTCATTCGTAGCGAAGCCGACCGTCTCGACGACCTCCGCGCGGTGCTCGTCGACGTGCTTGATACGCCCATCTCCCCAGAGCTCTTGCCAACATCGGCAGACGGCGTGCAGCACCAGCGTACTGAGGATGTGCTTGGACCATACGAGGTGCACGACTTTGTACTCTACCACGCAATTCGCCGTCGCTGCAGTGCCGAACAGGTTGCCGTACTTGCCTTACTCGCCTTTGGCAGCACGTATCGCGACGCGCAGATCCTGCACTGGGTCGACACCTTCTATCGCCGCTTCGTAGCGGCGCAGTTCAAACGGTCGGCAATGCCCGACGGACCCAAGATTGGCTCTGTGAGCCTCTCACCGCGAGCCGACTGGCGGATGCCAAGTGACGCCGTAGACATACCGTGGCGCGACGGAGTCCGTCGCATTGCGGAGTTAGCAGGCGTTACAATTATTGACTAGTGAATTGGACACCAATATCTCAGTTGGTGGTTGGTGACGCAACGTGCGCTACGCTCTCATGTATGCGACGTATTTTGGTGTCGGCACGAACGAACCCACGAATGAGTCTGCGTGATCGTCCGTAGCCAACGGACGACACTATGAAGCAAACATCGACCTACCTTTCACCGGAAACCGTTGCCAAGCTCGGGAGCATGGAGCTCCGCGCGCGCCTGGTTGTTGAGGGGTTTATTACCGGACTGCATAGGTCGCCCTTCCATGGATTCAGTGCGGAGTTTTCAGAGCATCGGCAGTATCGCCACGGCGATGAACTCAAGCACATCGATTGGAAGATCTACGGTCGCTCAGATCGCTACTACGTCAAGCAATACGAAGACGAAACCAACCTGCGGGCAACGGTCTGCGTCGATATGAGTGCGTCGATGAACTATGCCTCCGAAGGCAACATCACCAAGTTCCAATACGCCACGTTCCTTGCAGCTTCATTGTCGTACCTCGTGCTGCAGCAGCGCGATGCTGCTGGACTTGCGCTCTACAACACTGATGTGCAGACCTATCTGCCGCCGCGCTCAAAGCAGTCATACGTGCGCGAGCTCATTCGCGCGCTCGAGAACGCTGTGCCGTCGAGTGGCACTGGGACGTCAGTTGCATTACATCATGTTGCAGAAAAGCTCGGTCGGCGAGGACTCGTCGTGGTTATCAGCGACTGCTTTGACGACACCGACAATATCCTCCATGCGCTGCGACATTTCCGACATGATCAGCACGAGGTGTTGCTGCTTCACGTGCTTGATCCACGGGAAGTCGATTTCAACATGGGCACTGCAGCAGTGTTCCGCGACATGGAGTCGGGTCAGGAACTCACCACCCATCCACAGCAACTCCAGCGCAGTTATCGCATCGCCGTCGAGGAATTCTGTCAGCGCATCAAACACGGATGTCACGCACAGAACATCGACTACGTGCGCATGACCACAGACCAACCATTTGATGCCGCGCTTCGCGAGTATCTTGTCAAACGCCAATCGATTCGAGGATAACCTACGAGCATGCAGATTTCTGGACTTCATACGGCCGTGATCACGCCATTTCATGCAAATGGTGAAGTAGATGTCGACGCCATGCGTCGCATTCTCGACATCCAGCTTGCTGGCGGTGTTGATGGCGTTGTCGTAACTGGCTCTACTGGCGAAGCAGCAACGCTCTCGCTTGCCGAGCGCGAGCAGCTGTGGCGGATTGCCGTTGAGCATTGTGCTGGACGCATCACAGTCACCGCTGGGGTTGGTACAAACGATACACGCTCGACGATCGAAAATGCGAAGGCCGCACAAGCAGCAGGCATCGATGCGCTCCTTATCGTATCGCCGTATTACAACAAGCCCACACAGGCTGGACTGCTTGCGCACTTCGGTGCGGTGCACGACGCTGTGACAATTCCGCAGATTCTCTACAATGTGCCAGGTCGCACCGGACAGAACCTCTCCGCGCAGACCCAACTCGCGATTGCTGAAGCATGTCCGAATATCATCGCAACAAAGGAGGCCAGTGCGAATCTTGAGCAGATGAGCGAGATCATCGCTCATGCGCCCGACCACTTCGCATTGCTTGCCGGCGATGATGTGCTTGCGCTCCCAACGATTGCCTGTGGTGGTCGCGGTGTGATAGCTGTGATATCGAATTACTTCCCACGCACGTATGGCGCACTCATTCGTGCCGCATTGCAGGACGACGTGCCAACTGCACGCGAGCTCCAGGATGCGCTACTCCCATACTTTGCAGCCAACTTCATTGAAACAAATCCATTGCCCGTCAAGTACATCATGCACAAGCTCGGACATTGCGCCAATGTGTTGCGGTTGCCACTCGTACCTGTGACTGCCGCATCGGCAGCAGCACTCGACGAGATCGTTGCAACGATTGACGATTCTCGGCTCGTTCAGTAATGCAGCAACCACTCATCATGGGCGTCCTCAATGTAACGCCCGACTCATTCTCGGATGGGGGCAGATTTGATGTGCGTGACGCTGCAGTGCAGCATGCACTCGAAATGCGACGTCAAGGGGCCGACTGGATCGATGTCGGTGGCGAGAGCACACGTCCTGGTGCAACGCCAGTGCCTGCAGATCTTGAATGCTCACGCGTACTGCCCGTGATCCGCGACATCATCGCAGCCGACGCAGGCGTGAAGATCTCTGTTGACACGTCAAAGGCCATCGTGGCTCAGCAAGCACTCGAAGCAGGCGCGCACATGATTAACGACGTCACGGCCGGACGACACGATGCGCGGATGTTTGATGTGGTTGCTTCAAGTGGCGCACCAATTGTGCTTATGCACATGCAAGGTGAGCCCCGCACAATGCAACAGAACCCTCAGTATGGCGACGTTGTGCACGAGGTAGTTGATATGCTTGGCGATCGGGTCGCAGCAGCTCGCGCTGCCGGTGTCACAACAGTGTATGTCGATCCAGGGATCGGCTTCGGTAAAACACTGGAACACAATCTTGATCTGCTGCATAACCTTGACAAGCTTATATCGGTGGGTGATGGCATCGTGCTTGGTATCTCTAGGAAGCGATTCATCGGAGAGATTACGGGCGTTCAAACTCCTGACGAACGCGATGTTGCTACGGCATTTGTACATGCATTGTTATGGACGATGCCCGTTGCGATGATACGAGTGCATAATGTTGCGTTGCACGCACAATTACGTACGCTATCCTACCGAGTCTTGTCATAAAACTGTCGTAAATTGCGTAGGAAAGTAGTAGAGCATGACACTACTACTGCAGCAGAACAGCAATGAGAACAGCAGTCACAACTGGGGAAACGTGAGGGGAATGAACGCAATCGCAGCACTCGTTTTATGCGTGTGCATGGTATGCACACAGACTTACAGCAACGGCATAGATTCAATACCACCGCTCAAGAAACTCACAATCGTCCAATCAAACAACCACCTCCTGGGTGAGCGGTACAAAACGCTGTTGCTCCCGCCGGACATCAATGTGCAGTACTTCAAGATGATGCGTGACATCGTGCGCAAAGATGTTGATGTATCGGGCATGACAGAGTTCGAGGCGCAGAAGGCACTTACAAAGTGGGCGAGTACCCAATGGCAACACGAAGGTCGGTACGTGCCACCAATGTCGATATCGGCACTAGACATGCTTGCCAACGTCAAGCGTGGCATGCGCTACAACTGTGAAGGTTATGCACGTGTGCTTTTCGATGCACTGAGCGCACATGGTTACGTGGCACGTATGGCATTCTTGCGGAAAAAGGCCTCGGAGTATGCAGGTCTTGGTGCAGCGCACGTAGCGGTCTCGGTGTGGTCGAATGTGTACCGCAAATGGATTTATCTCGACCCGCAGTTTGGTGGTTACCTGATGAAGAACGGGGCGCCTGTTTCGTTTATGGAAATGGCGCACGGGTTAGCGCAGCGAGATACGTGCGACTTCGTTGTTATGAACGGAACAAATGACGTCTTCAAGAGCTTTGTGAGCACCTTCGACGGTTTCGTGAGTTCAATGATGAAGATCGGGGAATCGTTCCGGTTCGTCTCGATGCCAGTTGATTCGACGGTTACCCAGTACCTGTCATTCCAGGGTATGCCAGCGGATGGTACTGTGTTTACGAACAATCAGAATCACTTATACATGACGGTGAATGAAGTATCACTGACCTTTTTCTCGAAAAGCAATGTGAACTTCGACTCGATCATGCAGAAGTACAACATTGTCGATCCCAAGGACTATGAGCGCTACATGCCGCTCTTCGCAATCGGCCCGAAGTTTGAGGTGAAGCTCGACAACAACATGCCGTGGTTCTCACATTACGAGTATTCAGTATCAGATGGGCCATGGCGAAGGGTGAAGGGATCTCTCCTGCAGATAGAGTTCCCAAATGGTCGCACAGAGCTGCGAGCACGAGCAGTAAACAAACTTGCAGTGCCGGGTCCTGTTACGTCAATGGTACTGTCGTACGAGTAGCACGTCATCAATCACGTGCCCGCTTCGGCGTCACTTGGTGCGGAACGCTGCTACATCGATCTCATACTTGCGAATCTTGTTGTGGAGGGTCTCGCGACTCACATCTAAGATCGCTGCTGCCTTTGAGACGTTGCCCTTTGTACGCTCGAGCGTCTTCTCAATCTTCAACTTGTCGACCATCGCAAGGTCGTCCTTGAGTGAACGATCTTCGCCGAGGTCGATTTCCGATGCGACCGGCTTTTCCGTTGCAGGCTGCTGTGTTGCAAAGGCAGGCTGTGCAACAACAATGCGTGAGCTCGACTGAGATGCAGAGCGATGCAAGTTGCGATGTACGTCTGCCACCTCGAGCTCATCTGATGACATCGTCTGGAGCGCAACGCGCAAGACACTCGAGAGTTCACGAACGTTGCCCGGCCAACTATACTGCTGAAGGTACTCGATCGCCGCCGCCGATACTGTCTTGCGATCGCCCATTTCTTTGTTGTGCTTAGCGATGTAGTGCTCTACGATGCTCGGAACGTCCTCAATGCGTTCACGCAACGCAGGGATGTAGATTTCGCACTCACGCAGACGGTGATAGAGTTGCTCGCGGAAGCGTCCTTCTCCCATCGAGGCGATCAAGTCGCGATCAGTTGCGCTTATGAAACGGATGTCGACGTCGTCGGTCTCCACCGAGCCAACACGGCGAACGGCCTTCTGTTCCATTGGCAACAGCAGGTTCGCTTGGAGATCGAGCGGCATATCGCCGATTTCGTCCATGAAGAGCGAGCCCTTGTTCGCTTGATGGAACAAGCCCTTGCGTGTTTCCATTGCGCCGGAGAAGGCCCCCTTCATGTGGCCGAACAGCTCGCTCTGAAACAGATCGCGTGGGATGTTTGGAATGTCGACTGTAATGAATGGATGCTTGGCACGACGACTTACGTTGTGCAACGCATGGGCCACGAGCTTCTTACCAGTGCCGGTCTCGCCTGTGATGAGCACGTTGAGATCCGTGCGTCCGTAGCGCATAATCTTGTCGGCAACATCCATCATCGCTGAACTCTTGCCAATCAACCCTTGTGCTTCCATCACACGACGAAGCTCGTCGAATGATGTGTCGGTCTTAACGCGCTCCATTGCACTGTGCAAGACGCCGATGAGACGATCGTTGGTCAGTGACGACTTATCGATGAAGTTGAGAGCCCCAAGTTTCGTAGCCTTCACAGCGGTCTCAATCGTACCCTTGCCCGAAATCATGATGACGGGAATAGACGGGTATTCGCGGATCGATCGACCAAGGACATCGATGCCTGTCATTGACGATTCGCTACCGAACTCGATGTCGAGCAACATGAGGCCGACATCGCGACTGTGATCTTCAAGATATGCGAGTGCTTGTTCGGGACTATTCCGGACCTCGGCATGCATACCTTCGCCACGCACCACATCAGCGAGGGTGGCAGAGAAGTCGCGGTTGTCATCAACAATGAGGATTTTCATAACGGAGTTAGTCCTGCGTCGCCAGCTTCATCAGCTCGTCGTAGAGTTCGCGCATGTCGCGGCTCTGAAACGTCTGTAAATCCGGGTTCCAAACGGCTCGTAAATATACGTCAGTACGCGTGTTGCGATAGTCAATGAATCGCTGCTTGCGTGCCGGCGTATTCAATGCCTGTACCTTGAGAAACGAGTTCATGGTAAGCTTCGCCATAGAGCAGTAGGTCGTACCATCAACGAAGTGGAGATACTCGCCATCAGCGCGATTGGCAATCGGTCCTGCGTAGCGAAAGATCTCGCCCTTGGTGTTCATTGAGAACTGTTCAAGGACGCCGGTAGAATCGTCCTGCGTGCCCCAACGGATCATGAGTTCCGCTTGGTTTGGTGCTACGCATGCGTGCGGTGCGGTTGGACGTGGCGTACCACATCCAACAAGCACGACTACCGCGGCAATTACGAAAGGAACGATGCGAGGCGATGCGAACATCTATCTGCTCCAATCAGCTGTAGTGTGCGGAAGAGATCTGCACCCACATCACGGTGGGTAAGGACAAGTCGTAGTGGCTTCATCATTGCGCCCATCTTGATGCTAGCGTGCTCTGCGGATGCCTGTGCATGCGCCTTGAACGTTGCTTCATCGGTGAGGGTTGCGTCAGAGAAACCTTCATGGAAGGCACGCAGGGCGTCAACAACTCCCTGATTACCAGTCAGTGCTGCCTGGGTCTCGTCAGAGAGCGCACAGAGTGTGTCTCCGAAGAGGTAGTCGCCGAACTCAGCGATTTCCGCGAGGAATGTCACACGTTCACGAAGCAAGGCGATCACATCAGCGACGTATGCCGGCTCGATGCGCGTGTATCCGCGTTCCGTAAGCGTTGGGAGAAGAGCTGTTGCAAGTTGGTGCGGATCGCGTGAACGGAGATACTCGCTATTCATCCACTCGAGCTTCTTGTAATCAAACACGGCACCTGCCTTGTTTACGCGCTCGAGTGAAAACGCGTCGATGAGCTCTTCCATCGAGAACTTCTCATTGTCACCACCTGGATGCCAGCCGCATAGTGCGACGAAGTTGACCAGGGCGTCAGGGAAGTATCCTTTGGCTGCAAAGTCGCGCACCATGACATCGCCATGACGCTTGCTCATCTTCGAGCGGTCGGGATTCAATAGCAAGGGCACGTGTGCAAACGTTGGAGCTGTCCAACCAAATGCTTCATAGAGCAACACATGCTTCGGCGTCGACGGAAGCCATTCTTCTGCGCGGATCACGTGCGTGATCTCCATGAGATGGTCGTCGACGACGTTTGCGAGGTGGTAGGTTGGGAAGCCATCACTCTTGAGAAGGATTTGATCGTCAATCTCACGTCCGTTCACAACCACGTCGCCACGGATCTGATCATGGAATCGCACGTCAGCGGTGAGCGGTACCTTGAGTCGGATGACATGAAGCGCGCCCTCTGCAAGCAACCGTGCTGTCTCCTGTTCGCCAAGCGTGTACTGATTGCGCATGCTTGAACGGTCGTACTTGGGCGCGATTCCCGCAGCTTGCTGACGTTGACGCATGGCATCAAGTTCGTCTGAGGTGTCGAAGGCGTAGTATGCCGTGCCGTTCTCAACCAGCTGCATACCGTACGTGCGGTAGAGGTCGAAGCGCTCGCTTTGTGTGTACGGACCGTAATTACCGCCGACGTGTGGACCCTCGTCGAAGACGACGCCAGCCCATGCGAGTGACGAAATCTGCTCTTCGATCGCACCTTCAACAAGGCGTGTACGGTCAGTATCCTCGATTCGAAGGATGCACGTGCCGCCATGATGCTTCGCGAACAGGTAGTTGTACAACGCCGTGCGCAAGCTTCCGATGTGAAGGAAGCCCGTTGGCGATGGTGCAAAACGGACGCGTACACTCATAGGGAGATCTCCACTTCGGCAAATGTCTTTTCTGTTTCGAATACACGCAGTCGAACTGCATCTACGCGATGTCCTGCTGGTAGGTTCGATACAACATGTGTTGCAAGCATGCGCGCAATGTTCTCTGCAGTTGTAGGGAACTCAACAAGCACCATCTTCAAGTTGTTGCGTTCGAGGAACTCGCGCACGACAGTGTCGCTGCTGTTGCACAGGAAGCTATGGTCCAACTCATCAAGCTTGTCTTGAATGAGGAGTTTCATGTCGTAATAATCCATTACCATACCGTTAGCATCGGGCTCACCACTCAAGATCACATGCGCTTCGTACGAGTGCCCATGGATGTTCTTGCACAGACCTTCATGGAAGGGAAGGCGGTGACCCATTTCCCAGCGGAACTGCTTCGAAATTGTGGTGCGCATGATTATGCCTTGGTGTGCTCGACAACGATCACACTGTTGATGCCGCCACGAGCTTTCCAGTCTGCCGTGACCTTCATGTAGAGAGGGTCGCAGCACG
>Ga0222713_10002375_pt1 | contig 20217 bp, 27 predicted proteins | sample C33_649DmetaG_FD_165061 | JGI IMG/M metagenome (GOLD analysis project Ga0222713, IMG submission 165061) | Estuarine water microbial communities from San Francisco Bay, California, United States - C33_649D | ecosystem: Environmental > Aquatic > Marine > Unclassified | place: USA: California...
CCTGAGTAGCCACGCTAATATGATTCGGAAAACAAAAATAGTTAAATCCAAGAAACATCTTGAGTGGGTTGGCAGAAATCATGTTTGTATTAAATGCCGATCTAATTATTCTGTTCAGGCTTGTCATATTCGCAAAACCGATCAAACTGGTAATGTTGGCTGGGGAACTAAAGGCGGAGATGCTTTTGTTATTCCTATGTGCTACTTATGTCATCAACAACAACATTCCATGAATGAAGTTTTATTTTATTGCCAACTTAATATAAATCCTATACGAGTGGCAGAAGCATTGGCTTCCAAAAGTCCGTGCAAGAAAATTAAACAACTAACTAAGGAAGGACACTATGACGAACCAATCAAGTATTGGGATAATCTCCAAGCAAGTACAAAAAGCACTACTCAACAATAAAATCTATAAAGACAATGAGTTCTTTGAATTAGATCAAAAGAAAATTCTTATTTCAATTTTAAAAGACAAACTAAATATTAGTTATGCAAAGCTAGGCAAGGAACTAAATCTAAGTTGGTTTCCTGTATATAAATCTTGTGAGATAGCCAAAAAAAAATACGCAAATATTTTAGAGCAAGTGATGAAGGTAATCAAATGAATTATAAAAATGGATTTGTTTTATTACACCGAAAAATATTCAATTCTACTGACTTTAAAAACCAATTAGATGTTTCTGTATTTATTTATCTTATGTCTATGGCTTCGCATGAGGCTTGTGAAGTTATCTATCGCTGTAAGAAAATAGTTCTCCAAAGAGGAGAGGTTTGTATTGCTGAACGAGATTTAGCTAAAAAGTTTGATATTACTAAGTCTAAGGTAAAATCAATAATTAAGCGGTTAATTAGCAACCATAATTTGTACCAAAGAACGACCAAACGATTGAGTGTATATACCATTGTAAAATATGAGAAATATCAATCTTTGGATAAGCAAAACGACCATAAAACAACCAAAAACTCTACCACAGAACAATTAAATAAATTAAATAAATCAAATATTAGTATATATACTAAATCTAATAATAAATTTATGAATAAGAAAATAGATATTAAGTCTAGCAAAGTACCTCTGAAGGACTTAAAACAAACTATCTATGAAAATGAATCTGTGTCGGAATTTGAGGTTGCTCGGCAAAGACTAAGCAAAGACCGCTTTGAAGATTTTATAAAATTTAAACTTGCGGAATTAGACAAATCAAACTAAAGGGAGAATCATGCCGTTGAAAAAAGGATATTCCAAAAAATCTATCAGCTATAACATTAAGCGAGAAATGAAAGCTGGTAAAAAAACTAAACAAGCTGTTGCAATAGCATTATCTGTTGCAAGAAAAGCTAAAAGGAAAAAGAAATAATGGACAATATAACTAAATTAGACCCTGATACATCAACTGGAACTTACACAGTAGAAAATACATCAGTACAATCTGCTGTTATTATAACTGGTTCAGGTAAAGTTAGAATAGCTACAACAACTCATGCACATATTAAATTTGGTGCTAATCCAACAGCCACAGAGAATGATCCACTTATGCCTACTGACCATGTAGAGGTATTTTCATTTAAGTCAGGCGACAAGGTAGCATTTATAGGACATGGTGCTGGATCAGGCGAAATTTCAATTACAGCAATAGACTAATGGCGGGACTAACTACTTCATCAACATTATCTGAATTGATCGTTAAAAAATTTGGTAAAGGACGATACAAAATAAAATCAGGCAAAGGCAAAAGCTACACTAAACGAAAGAAAAAATGAGAAAACCCAAGTCCGTTAAGTTTGGGCATAGGGATTTGAACATAAAATACATTACTCATAAAGAAGCAAACAAAAGAGGAATTTATGGGGAAGTTCAAACAAGCACCAATACTATTTTGATAGACAAATCATTAGACGGCAAAGTTACCTTAAACACAATCATACATGAATTAATCCATGTCATAGCTGAACATTACCATTGGAACTTACCAGCTAAAGACGAAGAACTTGTTTGTGAAACTACTGGAAACGCATTAGCAGATTTATTTAATCAGAATCCTAAATTAGTAGAATATCTTGCATTTGTGTTTAAAAAGTAGTAGGCAGAAAATACGATTACATAATCGGTAAATTATGGAACTACAAACTAGAAAAGTATCTGATCTTATACCCTACATTAATAATAGTAGGACACATTCTGAAGAACAAATAAATCAAATTATAAGTTCTATTAAAGAATTTGGATTTACCAATCCTATTTTACTTGAAGAAGAAAACGGAATCATAGCTGGTCATGGTAGGCTCATGGCAGTTAAAAAAATGGGTTGGACAGAAGTTCCTTGTGTAACCATAAAAGGATTAACTAAAACACAAATAAAAGCACTTAATATTGCAGATAATCAAATAGCTTTAAATGCTGGTTGGGATTTGGACAAACTTAAATTAGAAATTAAAGGATTAGATGAGGATAATTTTAATTTAGACATATTAGGGTTTAATAAGAATCAAATAGATGATTTTTTATTTGAAGAAAAACAAGGTTTAACAGATGATGATGCAACACCTGAAATAGATGAATCAAAAGTTAAATCTAAGTTGGGAGATATATTTATTTTAGGAGATCATAGACTAATGTGTGGAGATAGCACAAAAATAGATGATACTGATAAATTAATTAATAAACAATCAATGGATTTAGTATTTACTGATCCACCTTATGGAATAAATGAAAAAGGAGATAGATCAAATAGAGGTGGTTTAACACAAGGAAATAAATTAAAAGATTTTAAAGATGATACTATTCAATATGCTGTAGATGCCTATAATATTTGTGAAGGAGTTTACAAAATACCTAGACAAGTATGGTGGGGTGCAAATTATTATTGCCATCATTTACCTTTATCTAATAATTGGTTTGTTTGGGATAAAAGAGTAGAAGAAAAACAAAAAGACACTCAATCTGATTGTGAATTAGCATGGGTTAAATCTAAATGGTCATCTATTAGAATATTTAGACATCTATGGAAAGGCATGATGAAAGATTCAGAAAAAGGTCAAAGAAGAGTACACCCAACTCAAAAACCAATAGCATTAGCAGAGTGGAGTTTTGATTATTTTAAAGATTTTACTAATGTTTTAGATTTATTTGGTGGATCAGGTTCAACATTAATAGCTTGTGAGAAAAGAAACAAAAAATGTTTTATGATGGAATTTGAACCATTATATTGTGATACCATAATACAAAGATGGCAAAACTTTACAGGAAAAGAAGCAATACATGAACAAACAGGAAAACGATACAACGAACTCTAAAGCTGGTCGTCCCAAAAAGGAACTAGACTCAGAACAAGTGTATAAATTAGCACTAATGCACTGCTCTATGCAAGAGATGGCAGATTTCTTTAAGGTAGATGTTAAGACATTAAGAACTAATTATTCCCAAGAAATAATAAAAGGAAAAGCAGAGGGTAAAATTAGATTAAGGAAGAAACAATTTGAAGTAGCTGAGAAGGGTAATGTCAGTATGCTTATTTGGCTCGGAAAACAAGTATTAGGTCAATCAGATGGACAAACAGGAGATGATTTTGAGGCTTTACCTTTAACAGATATTCTATAAATAGAATCTATGGCTAAATACAAAGGTAGAGAAGTTTCATTAAATAAACCATTTAGAACTCCATCAGCTTCTAAAAAGTTTGGAGTGTATGTTAAAGACAATAGATCAAACAAAATTAAGATAGTTAGATTTGGTGCTAAAGGCATGAGCATCAAGAAAAATATTCCAGCAAGACAGAAATCTTTTATGGCAAGGTTTAAACCTATACTAGCGAAAGTAAAAGGACAAAAAAGTTTATCTCCAGCTTATTGGGCAGTTAAATCTTGGCGAAAAGGTTTCAAAGTATGATCAAGTATTTTTTATTCATGCACATAATGGTATCCGATCCAACTGCACATATTCCTAAGGTCTATGACTTTTGGTTTGACGATTATGAATTAAGATATTTTAAGACAGAAAAAGATTGTAAAAATAAAGGTAATGAAATAATGACATGGGCTAGGCAATCTATGGAAGATAAAAATTTAACTGTTTTAGACACTTGGTTTGAGTGTGTTGAGGTACAAAAGAATGAAAAAGCATCATTTAATAATCAACCTAGAGGATATAAAAAAATATGACATTAATTTTAGACAAGAAATCATTAACAAAGCTTTCTTCTTTCAAGCACAAACTATATTGTTGTATGGACATACTTTTAAAAACAGCAAAGAAATTGAAAAGCAAACCTTTACTAGCAACTACGATTTCCATTATGATCTTGTTGTTGTTAATAATGTTTTAGAGCATTTACCTTTAGAATATTTGAGTATAGTAATTAAAGATATATTTAGTTACTCAAGTAAGCATGTAATGGTTATATTAAACTTTAAATCAGATTTGTTTAAACCAATAATTAAACTACTAAGCAAATACCCTAGACATAGTTTCTATTTTAATTCCTAATGTTTGATCCATTTAATTACATGAAGGATAAGGATTTGCTTGTCATAGGAAATGCAGTTGTTGATCAAGAACCTGATTACTCAAAGTATAATTGCATTGTAAGAATGAATCTTGGAATTAAAACTAAACCTTGTGATGTATGGATAGACAACTTAGTTAATAAAGCACATGAGTTCTTAGGAGATATACCTGAGTTTAAAAACATTATTAGACTCAATGCAGAAAAGGACGGCAAAAGAATGGAACGATTACCTAAAGAACTTAAACCTTATGCTTGGTTATGGAACTCTAATGAATATAATTTTATGTGTAGAGAGTTAGATTATTTAAGACCTACTACTGGATTGATAAGCATCTATTGGATACTAAATAATATTAAGTTTAAATCTATGACCATAACTGGTTATGACTTCTTTAAAACACCAAATAGATATACAATGGAAACTCATGCAACATCAGGAACATATGTGTACCCATCACATGATATTAGAAAAGATGAGTATTGGATTATGAAATGGGCAGAGCAAGGAAAGTATGCAATTATTTAATGACGATTGTTTGAGGGTATTACCGACAATACCTGATAAGTCTATTGATCTAATTATAACAAGTCCACCATATAATTTAGGTTTAAAATATAATACTTACGAAGATTCAAAAAGTGATTACATAGAATGGTTAATAAATATTTTTAATAAATGCTGTAATGTTTTAAAAGATGATGGTCATTTATTTATTAATTTATCTTCAAGTAAAGAAAATCCATTTACAGCATACAAAATTGCTGAAGGTATAAATTGGAAACTACAAAACAATATTATTTGGGCTAAATCAGTTGAAATAGATGGTTATGTTAGGGGTTATAATACACCAACATCAAGTAAAAGATTTTTAAAAAATGGTTGGGAACACTTATTTCACTTTACAAAATTTGGTAATACAAAAATAGATTTAAAATCTTCAGGTGTACCTTATAACAACAAATATAATAATGCAGAGAGAATGTTTAAAAAAACTGGTAAAAAGTGGACAGCAACGACTAACTGTTGGCACATAACTTATAAAAGTAAAGCCACTAAAGAAATAACAAAACAAATTGCAGGGGATAAAAAACACCCAGCTATATTTCCTGAGAATTTAGTAGAAAAATGTTTAAAGGTTTCTGGTATAAAAAAGGGTAAAATTCTTGATCCTTTTATGGGTACAGGAACAACAGGTTTAGTTGCTAAAAAATACAAACTTAATTTTATAGGTATTGAATTAGACAAAGATTATTTTAAACATGCAAAAAATAGGATTGAAAGTGCCGTTATCTGAACCGCAAAGACAAGTCTTATCTAGCAACAAAAGATTTAGAGTTCTAATTACAGGAAGAAGATTTGGTAAGACTCATCTATGTATGATGGAGTTATTACGCAAAGGTAGAGATAATCCTAATGGTAAAATCTTTTATGTAAGTCCTACTTACCGAATGTCTAAAGAGATCATGTGGAAGAATCTCAAGAAGGTAGTTAAGAAATTAAGATGGGATAAATACATTAACGAAACTGAACTAACTATTGTACTTAAAAACAACTGTCAGATTAGCTTAAAAGGTGCAGATAAAAGTCCTGATAATTTACGAGGTGTAGGTCTTAACTTCCTTGTCTTAGATGAGTTTGCAGATATACCTGAAGAAGCATGGAACGAAGTATTGCGTCCTACTATTTCAGATAAGCATGTACAAGGTTCTGTTCTATTTGTGGGTACTCCTAAGGGTGTAGGTAATTGGTCATATGATATGTTTCAAAAAGGAAAGTCAGATGATCCTGAATGGCAATCATGGAAGTTCACAACGATAGAAGGGGGTCAAGTAGAAACACATGAGATAGAACAAGCTAAAAAAGATTTAGATGAGAGATCATTTAAACAAGAATACTTAGCTAGTTTTGAAACTTATGCTGGTGTTGTTTATTATAACTTTGACAGAGAGTATAATGTTAAACCTTGTAAGTATGATCCTGAAGCAGTCATTCACTTGGGACTAGATTTTAATATTGATCCCATGTCGGCTTGTTTATTTCATTTAAAGAATAATATTGCTCAATTCTTTGATGAAATTGTTATTTATTCTAGCAATACTGATGAATTTATTGAAGAATTATTAAGAAGATACCCTAAAAATAAGATTATTGTTTATCCTGATCCAGCTAGTAGGCAAAGAAAAACTTCGGCGGGGGGTAGAACTGATTTAACTATCTTGCAAAATGCTGGACTTAGTGTTAAATGTAAAAATACTCATGCTTTAGTCCGAGATCGGATCAACTCAGTTAATTCAAGATTGAAAAATTTTGATGGTACTAGAAATGTATTAATTGATCCTTCTTGCAAAAACCTTATAAATAGTTTAACGAAACAAATGTATAAAGAAGGTACAAATATACCTGAGAAAAATGGATACGATCATATGAGTGATGCACTTGGATACGCATTAGAATATCTGTTCCCTATTTCAAGTAATTTACCACCTTCACAACCTAAGAGATTTAGCTAATGGCATATTCAAGAAAAGAAATTTTACAACAACATGAGCATTACACAGCTTATTCAAATAAATGGCAATATTATATTCGTTCTTTTTTAGGTGGAGAAGAATATAAAGATGGAAGATATTTACAGGAATATAATTTAGAATTAGAAAACGAATTTAATAAAAGAATAACTTATACTCCTCTTGATAATCATTGTAGAAATATAGTTCATATCTACGCATCATTTTTATTTAGAAATAAACCAACAAGACAATTTGGAAGTTTAGAAGATGATCAAACTATTCCAATGTTTTTAGATGACGCAGATTTAGAAGGTAGAGCATACACAGCTTTGTTAAGAGAAATGCAAACTTATGCTTCTGTATATGGTCATTGTTGGGCAATATTAGATAAACCAAATTCAAATGCACAAACAAGAGCAGAAGAACTTAATCAAGAAATAAGACCTTATCTAAATATATTCACACCTGAAAATGTTATTGATTGGTCATATTCAAGAGCAACATCAGGCAAATACTATTTAGATTATTTAAAAGTTAGAGAATATACTGATAGTAGAAAAGAAATTTATAGATTGTGGTTTAATGATAAAATTGATGTAGTTGAATTATCTAAAATTGGTGCAAGTGATCCTGTATTAATTGAATCTCAAGAAAATGTTTTAGGACAAATACCAGCAGTTATTTTATACAATCAAAGAAGTCATATGAGAGGAATTGGTGTATCTGATTTAACTGATATAGCTGATTTACAAAAAGCAATTTACAATGAACATTCTGAGATTGAACAATTAATTAGATTATCTAACCACCCTAGCTTAGTGAAAACAAGAGATGTTGATGCTTCTGCTGGTGCTGGTGCAATTATAGAAATGCCTGATAATATGGATACTAATTTAAAACCATATTTATTACAGCCAAGCGGAACTAATATTGATTCAATTTTAAAAACAATTGATATGAAAGTAGATGCTATCAATAGACTATCTCATGTAGGTGCAGTTAGAAGTACATCAGAAACAGTTGCGTCAGGAATAGCTTTAAGAACTGAGTTTCAATTATTAAATGCTAGACTTGCAGAAAAAGCAAATTTACTTCAATTGTTTGAAGAACAAATTTGGAGATTATATGCATTGTGGCAAGATAATGTTTTTGATGGAGAAATTATGTATCCTGAATCTTTTGATTTAAGAGATTGGGCAACTGACTTAGAATTACTACAACAAGCTAAAGCATCTAATATTAAATCTGATACTTTTGTTAAAGAACTTGATAAACAAATTGCTAGAACCGTTATTGAAGATGATGAAGTATTGGCAGTAATAGATGATGAAATAAATCAAACAACAACAAGGTTAGGCGAGTTTCCAATTAGACCAATTGAAACACCTACGATTTAATCGTGGCTAAAGATTTATTAAAAGAACTTCAAGCATTAAGGGCTGAGGCATTAACTTCATTAGAAGATAAACAACAAGAACTTTTAATTAAAGCATTACAAAGATTAGAAGCAGATGTTGTTGCTCAAGTTTCTAAATTGCCTGATAGTAATGGTATGCTTTTTAATACCAGATTAGCTATTGAAATAAGACCAAAATTAAAACAAGCAATTGAACAATTATATTTAACTCCAGTACAATCATTTATTGATGACTATGATCAAATAGCTAGTAACATAATTGCAACTTATGGAAAGCTACCCATTCCATCTGAGTTTAAACAAATAACAGAAATAGATTTAACTGTAATACAACAATTAAAAAGAGTTGCATTTTCACAATTTCAAAATTTGGGGAACGAATTTATAGATACATTGGCTAGTGAAGTCTATCAATCAACTTTAGTTGGGAGACCAGTTAGAGATATGATTCAAACTATAAGAAGTAAAATTAATGGTATCTATCAACAATCAGATTCAAAAAAAGCACAAGAGTTAGTTAATTATATAGCTAACAATCCTAATGGTGCTGAAGTAGATACAGCAGTTTCTCAACTACAAACTATTTATGGCAGAGATAGATTAGGAGATAATTTAAACAGATATGCTACACAAATAGTACAAGATGCAATTATGGGTTTTGATGGTCAATTTGCCAAGTATAGAGCAGATGAAGTAGGATTAACCTCATATGTATATTTTGGTAGTTTAGTTAGAGATAGTAGAGATTTTTGTGTAGAAAATGCTGGAAAGATTTTTACAGAAGAAGAAATTAGAGATATTTGGGCTAATACGACTTGGCAAGGAAAAGCACAAGGCGACCCATTTGTTGTTAGAGGTGGTTATAACTGTCGCCACAGCTTTCAACCTATCAATCCAAATTGGGTAGATGAATTAGGAAACTACATAATTTAGATTGACAATAATGACAGTTAAAATTAAAGGAGTAAATATGGACGAGAAAAATAACTCGGTAGAGCAAACACAAGCTACTGAAAATAATGTGGACAAAGCAACTACTGTTTCTAATGAAGCAGAAGCAAAAGCAGAAACTAAAGCATTTACTGAAGATCAAGTAGAGGCAATAGTTCAAAGAAGATTAGAGAGATATAAAAAAACTGTATCATCTAAACTTGATGGACTAGATTTAGAAGAAGCTAAAAAACTTCTTGAAGAAAAGAAACAGAAAGAGCAAGAACTCGCTTTACAAAGAGGCGAATTTGATAAAGTTTTAAAAGAAACAGTATCAAAAAAAGATATGAAAATATCTGCTTTGGAATCTGAGTTACAGAAGATTAGGATTGACGAAACATTAATCAATACTGCTTCTCAACTTAAAGCAATTAATCCTAATGAGGTTAAAGCCTTATTAAGAAGTAATGTGAAGTTAAATGACTCAGGTAATGTTGAGGTAGTTTCTGAAAATGGAACACCAAGATACAATGAAAAAGGCGAATTAATGAGTGTGAACGAGTTGGTTGCTGAGTATCTAAATAACAATCCTCATCATTTGAGTGCTACTCCAAAAGGTAGTGGTAGTCAGAGTGGGATTGGTGGCAATACACTAAAGCCGTTTAATATAGCTGATTTGGATTTGTCAAAAGCTGAAGATCGTAAGATTTATGCTGATTTCAAAAAACAAAGAGAGCAAGGTGGGTTGAAGGCAAAACTAACAATTAACAACTAACCTAAAAGGACAAAACTATGGCAAACGAAACAACAAGTTCAACACTAAGTGAACTGTACACAGAGGTCATTCAAGAAGCGATATTTACATTTCAAGAAACTTCTGTAATGAAACCAGTTGTAACTACTTACAGCATAACTGGACAAGGAAAACAAATAGCAGTACCAGTATATCCAGCTATTTCTGCATCAGCAATCGCAGAAGGAACTGACTTATCTAATACTGCTGTAAACCCAACTGAAGCACTTATCACAGCTAGCGAGGTAGGAATTATGACTACACTTTCGGATCTTGCTAGAGATTCTGCATCTAGAAATGTAGCATCTGACATTGGTAAGCTATTCGGTGAAGCAATCGCTAAAAAAGTTGACTCTGATTTAGTAGCTTTATTTAGTTCATTCTCTAGCGACATTGGTTCTGCTGGAACTGAATTAACTGCTGAATTACTATTCAAAGCACAAGCAACTTTAAGAGCATTGAATGTACCAGCACCTTACTATGGTGTATTCAATCCTAAAGCTGTATTCAACTTGAAGAAAACTTTAACTCAAGCTGGTTACAACACATCTGCTAGTTCAATTTCTGATATTGGAAATGAAGCATTAAGAAACGGATATGTTGGCAGAATTGCTGGTATTGATGTATTTGAAAATGCAAACATTTCTATTGACGCATATGATGATTCAATCGGTGGTGTATTCCACCCAATCTCATTGGGTCTAGCTATGAAAGCTGACTTCAAAATTGAAACTCAGAGAGATGCTTCTTTAAGAGGTACTGAAATTGTAGCTACTGTAACTTACGGAACAGGTGTAGTTAAAAATAACTATGGTGTTGCAATTACTACTGACTCTGCATTTTAATTAATGCTAATAATGGTGGGGAGTAAAATCCCCACCTACAAATAGGATTTAACATGGCTAATTTTTCTACTGATGCAAATTTAACATTTTACCAACCTGATATTTTAAGTTTTGGTATAGCAAGTTTTACAACACCTAACGATTACCACGCACAAGCTAGACTAGATATTGAACGAGATTTAAGAATTAAATGGTTTCCAGTTTATCAAAGAAATGTACAAGAAGATATTAGTGTTCTTGATTCTATTGAAATGGACGGAACTAAATTAACAGATTCACAATGGAGAAGATGCTCAGTTTATAAAGTGATAGCTGATTATGCTTGTCCATTACTTACTAAATTTAATAGTGCTGATAACCTAGACAGATTTCAAGTAATGATGAATCATTATAAAGTTTTATATGAAAAAGAATTTACTGATATTTTAAGAGATGGTGTTGAATATGATGATGACAGTTCAGGAACAGTAACCAATTCAGAAAAAGAAGCATATCATAGATTAAGATTAATAAGATGAAAATTACTGTTAGCGACAATGCTTTACAAGTTGCTAAAAACTTTGAAAAACAAGTTAGAGAACAACCATTAATAGTTAAAAAAGCATTAGGTAGAACTGCTGAATTTTTAATCTACTTAATTAAAACCAAAACACTTAAAGGTATTGATGCTGATGGTAACGCATTTGTTCAATATACTCCTGAATATAAAAAATTTAGAGAACAAGCTGGTAAGCAAGTAACTAAACCTGATCTATATTTTGAAGGAAATATGTTAGGCAATATAATCCAAAAATCTTATCCTAAATATGCAGAAATATTTTTTGCTAGTAAATTTCAAAATACTAAAGCATTGGGTAACCAAAAGAAAAGAAAATTCTTTGCTATTGGCAATAGAGATGTTAATTCAATAATGAATGTATTTAAAAAGGAATTTTTTAATTTAAGCAAAATATGAGCAAAAGAGAATCAATAGCTAATAATATTATAACTGTTTTAGATGCAGTTACATCTCCTATTGAACTTAAAAAGATTACTAGAGAACCATTTTCAGTTGATGAATTATCTGAACAACAATATCCAGCAGTATTTATTCAATCAGGAAATGAAGTAAGAACAGATGAAACTATGACATCTACTACTGTTACAAGACAAGCTATTGCTGATTTTGTAATTGTAGGATTTGTCAAAGGCACAGATACTAATATTGATACAAAGAGAAATGAACTTATCTCTACCATTGAAACCACACTAGAATCTGATAGAAGCAGAGGTGGATACGCAAAAAGAACCGAAATCGTAGAAGTTACTACTGATGAAGGTACTTTGTTTCCAATCGGTGGAATCAGGGTAGTGGTACGAGTTATGTATCAATATACTGCTGGAACACCTTAACAACTAACAACGGAGAAACCAAATGGCAACACATACAGGCTCAGAAGGTACTATCAAAATTGGAAATGATACTTTAGGAGAACTAAGATCATTTTCATTAGAGAGTACGGCTGAAACTATTGAAGATACATCAATGGGAGATACAAGCAGAACATACAAAGTAGGATTGAAAAGTTTTACTGGTACTGCTTCTATTTTTTTTGATGAAACTGATACAGCACAAGGAAACTTAGATGCTGGTGCAGAAATAACTTTAAATGTATATCCAGAAGGTGCTTCAAGTGGCGATACTTACTACACAGGTAGTGCAATCGTTACTGGAAGAACAATCAATTCATCTTTTGATGGAATGGTTGAAATGGAAATATCATTTCAAGGAAATGGTGCATTAACTGAAAGCACAGTTTAATTTATAAGGAGAAGGATAAAACATGAGTGTAATAGATAGAGTTAAAGAACATTTTGAATCACAAGGGGTTAAGAAGATTGAAGTTGCCGAGTGGGGCGAGGAAGGACAACCTCTAGTGATTTATTCAAAACCATTTAATCTTGGAGAAAAACGAGGATTATTTAAAAATGCAAAGAATGATGATTTAGGAGTTCTTGTAGATGTAATAGTTCTTAAAGCTAAAGATAAAGATGGTAATAAAATATTTAAGTTAGATGATAAATTAACTTTACTTAATTCAGCCGATCCTGAAGTTATTGCTAGAGTAGCGCAACAGATGTTAAATAGTATAACTTATGAGGAAGCCGAAAAAAAGTAAGAACTGACTCAGAGTTATTTTCTGTACTAGCTTTGGGACATGAATTAAAAAAAAGTATGGAAGAAATATTATTAATGACTAATGAGGAATTTACTTATTGGATAGCTTATTTTAAGTTGAAGGCAGAAAAAGAGAAAACTTATGGATCAACAGTTAAAAATTCGCCTAGACGCAATAGATAATACTCTTAAATCATTTAAAAATTTACAAACTAATTTAAAAAATACCAAAGTAGAAACAGATAAAACTGTTCAAGGATTTCTTACTTTAAAAAATGTTTTATATACTGCTGTTGCTGTTGTAATTGGTAGAGTAGCACAGCAAATAGTTAGATTAACTTCTAATTATCAAGATTTAAGAACTTCATTAAATTTAGTTGCTGGTTCAGCAGAAAAAGGTGCTGAAACATTATCATATCTTACTAATCTTTCAAGAAATACAACTTTATCTACTAAAGATTTAGCAGATGCTTTTACTATTTTAGCTACATCAGGAGTAAAACAAACAGATCAATTATTTAATACTTTAATAGATACATTTTCTGCAACAGGAAAAAGAGTAGAAGTTTTAAATTCATTAGTAACTTTATTTGCCAAAGGAACACAAGGTGGATTAGGATTACAAACAATACAAAATTTAATTAAACAAGGTATTCCTGTTTGGGATATTTTAGAGAAACAAATTGGTATTACCAAAGATACTTTTTCTAGTTTTGCAGAAACTTATTCAGGATCAAGACAAATTTTAACCGCTTTACAAAAAGGTTTGGAAGAATCTTTTTCAGGTGCAACAGTTCAACGAGCAAATGATTTATCTGTATCTTTATCAAGAATAGGAAAAGAATATGACAAATCATTAAGACAAATAGGAGAACAGGGTTTATCTGATGCTTTTAAAGAATTATCTGATGCTTTTGCTAATCTAAATGAACAAGGAAAACCATTTTTAGAGTTTTTAGGAGATTTAGGTGCATTTGTTGTTAGATCAGGTGCAAGTATATTAAATTTCTTTTCTAGTTTAAGTAAAAAATTATCAGAAGTAAGAAAAGAAGCAGTACAAATAGAAGATATAAACTTACAAGATTTTTTAAGTACTCAATATGGAGTTGATAATCAACCTAGTTTAAAAGTTCCAGTACAAACAAAAAATGAAGGTTTGCAAGAAACATTAGATATTTATGAAGATATACTTGATGGAATAGAAGATGAAGTTAAACAAACTGAAAAATTAATTGATTATCAAGAAGTATTAAATAAAATCTTTCAACAAAATGATGTTGCTATTAGGAACTTTAATAATCAATTTGGATCAACAGAAGATATAGCTAAATCTGTTACAACTATTCTAAATAAAGGTATAGAAGGTTTATCTCAAAATTTAGCAGAAGCAATTGTTCTTGGAAAATCATTAACAGATACATTTAAAAATTTAGCACAAAGTGTATTAGTTATTATTTTAAAACAAACCATTGAACTTATTGCTAGAGAAGCATTAGCATATTTTTGGAAAACACTTCAAACAAGTGAATTATGGAAACAATATGGTTTAGAAAAACTTATTACAAAAGAAAAAGAAGCACAAGCAAGAGCAAAAGGCTCATCAGGCGGTGGTGGAGATTTTGTTTCTACTGCATTTAATGTAGCAAGATCAATATTTGGTTTTGCTGAAGGTGGATCAGTTAAAGCTGGAGAACCAATTACAGTAGGCGAAAGAGGTAGAGAAGTATTTATGCCAAAAACTGATGGTACTATAATTCCACATGAAAAACTTGGTGGTGCAACTAATATTAATTTTAGTATAACAGCAACAGATGTTAGGGGTGTTAAAGAATTATTGATTGATAATAGAGCAACAATCACTAATATAGTTAATCAAGCATTAAACTCAAGAGGCAAACCAGCATTAGTATAATATGAGTGGACAATTTCCTACATCTCCAGCACCAAGTTCAGTAGCAATAACATCAGAACAAATGACTATTGTTAGCACAACAACTTCAGGAAGGAGACAAGCTAGACAAATTGATGGTCAAAAATTTAAACTAACTGCAAGATTTCCAGTTATGACAAGAGCAGAATTTGCACCTATTAAAGCCTTTATAATGAAACAAAGATCACAATTAAATTCATTCACTTTTATTCCACCAACTGTTTCAGATGCACAAGGATCAGCAAGTGGAACTATCTCAGTTAATGGTGCTTTAACTGCTGGAACTACCACAGCCACAATAGATGGCATGGTTACTTCTACTAATGGAATACTTAAAGCTGGAGATTATTTTAGATTCACAGGACAATCAAAAGTTTATATGGCTGTTGCAGATTTAAACTCTGATGGTTCAGGAGAAGGAACATTAACTTTTGAACCACCATTAAGAGCAAATGTAGCAGATAATAATGTTCTAGTTTATGATAATGTAGATTTTACTGTTGGATTAACTGGAGATGTCCAAGAATACACAATAGGTACTTCTAATTATTTTCAATATGAAATTGATTTAATTGAGGTACTATAATGACAAGAACATTATCTACTTCATTAAAAAATGAATTAGCTACAAATAAATTAAACCCAATAGATTTAGTTTATATTGGTGTAGAAAATGGTTATTATTTTACAGATCATTTTAAAGATATAACTTTTAATGCTAATACTTATCAATCATCATCATTATATCTTGGTGCTTCAGATGTTAATGAATCTTCTGAAGTTTCTGTAAGCAATTTAGTAGTTAAATTTACTGGTGCTAATCAAACTATTATAAGTTTGTTTTTAAATAATGAATACATGGAAAAACCAGCGCATGTATATAGAGGTTTTTTAGATGACAATTCAACTTTAATTACTGATCCTTTTTTATTATTTGAGGGAAGAATAGAAAACTTATCAATAGAAGAAGATGAAACATCATCATTAGTTAATATATCTATTGCATCTCATTGGGCTGACTTTGATAAAATTAAAGGAAGAAAAACAAATACAAACTCACAGAAAATACATTTTCCAAATGATAAAGGATTTGATTATGCTTCTCAAACTTCAAAGGATATAAAATGGGGCAGAGCATAAATGATGTATATAAAATTGTGGCTTTGTATAGGCATTTTCCTAAGTATGATCACATTAAGTATGAAGATATTATTAAATCAATACTGCCATCAATTAATCTTGGTCAATATCAAATACATAAAGATAAAAACGAAATTATAGGTTTTACTAACTGGGCTTTTATTAATGATTTAGTAGAGCATAGATTTCTTAAAACAGGCAAATTAAAATCAAATGAATGGAGATGTGGAAATAATTTATGGCACATTGAAACTATTGCCAAAAGAAACTTGAAAGAAATCATGTCTTGGACTAAACAACATTTTACATCTTTGTATGGCTATGAAAAACCAATTAAATGGATAAGAATAAAAGATAACAAAATAGTCAAACATCAAGTAAGATGTACCAAACCAAGTTGGAATAATGGATTAATTTATGGGTAGTTTTTTTGCACAAATAGCAATCTTTGTAGTAACCACAGCAATAAGCTGGGTATTAAAACCTAAGCCACCCAAACCACCTGAACAACCGCAACCAGAACAAGGAATACAATTTAATAAAGATGGTAATAACACTTCTATTCCAGTTATTTACGGAAAACGAAGAATAGGTATTTCAAAAGTATTTATAGAAACTTCAGGAACAGATAATACTTATTTATATGTAGCTGGTGTTTTATGCGAAGGTGGAGTTAGTGGAATTGAAGGAATTGAATCTATTTATGTTGATGATAAATTAGTTACTTTTAATTCTACATTTTCTCATGGTGGAACAAATACAGTTAGTAGTTCTGATAGTAATTTTTATAAAGATGAAAGTTTAATTTCTGTTCAATCATTTTTTGGTAGAGACGACCAAGTTGCCTCAAGTATATTATCTGAAAGTTCAAATTGGGATAGCGATTATAAATTATCTGGTGTTGCTTATCTAGCTTTTAAATTCAAATGGAATCAAGATGTATTTAATGGTGTTCCTGATATTAAAGTAGTTGTTAAAGGTCAAAAAATTTATGATCCAAGATTAGATTCAACAAAAGGTGGATCAGGAAGTCATAGAGATAATGATGCAACCACATGGGAATATTCAAACAATTCTGCTTTAGTTTTATTAGACTATTTAAGAAATGCTAGATACGGAAAAGGATTACCAACATCAGCTTTTGAAACTAATTATGATTCTTTTTCAGATTCAGCAGATATTTGTGATACGCAAGTAACTCCCTATTCAGGTGGTACAGATATTAATTTATTTGAAACTAACGCATATATAAATACAGAAGAAAAAGTTATTGACATAGTTAAAGAATTGCTAAATCCAATGAGAGCAATTTTTACTTATACTCAAGGAAAGTATTTATTAATTATTGAAGACCCAGCTAGTTCAGTTTTTTCTATTAATAAAGATAATGTTGTTGGTGGAATTAAAATAACTGGAGAAAAGAAAAATCAAAAATATAATAGGGTTATTGGAACATATATTGATCCTGATAAAGAATGGCAATCTAATACTATTACCTTTCCACCAGCAGATGATTCAGGATTACCAGTTGCAGATCAACACGCAACCATGTTGGCACAAGATAATGGAACATTGTTGGAAGGTAATTTTGACTTTAAACACATTACTAATCCATATCAAGCTGAAGAACTTTGTGAGATTATTTTAAAACGATCAAGAAATGCTTTGGGAGTTGAAGTTACTTGTACTTCAGAAGCATTAAATTTAACCATTGGAGATATTGTTGATATAACTTATGACACGGCTGGTTTCTCAGCAAAACCATTTAGAATAATGGGATTAAGTATTAATACTGATAATACTGTTAATCTTCAATTAATAGAACATCAAGATTCATTTTATGTTTGGAGTTCAAAAGCACAAGCACCAATTATTGCTGATACTAACTTACCTAATCCAAATGTAATTCAACCACCAGCATCATTAACTTTGGGAGATACTTTAATTGAATATAATCAAACACCCTTAATTGCATTAGATATAACTATTGGTGCAAGTCCTGATAGTTTTGTAGATTATTACCAAGTTGAATACAAATTAAGTTCAGCAACTAATTACATTATTTTATCACAAGGAACTGGATTAGTTCATAGAGTTCTTAATGTGTTGGAAAGTGGTGTTTATGATGTAAGAGTAAAGGCGGTTAATATTTTAGGTGTATCTTCTAGTTATGTATCTGCACAAAGAACAATTGTAGGAAGTACAGAACCACCTTCAGATGTTACTGACTTTGCTTGTAACATTGTTAATTCAGATGCTCATTTATCATGGCAACAAATACCCGATTTAGATTTATCTCATTATCAAATTAGGTACTCAACATTAACAGAAGGTGCTGAATGGCAGAACTCAGTTTCTTTAGTTGAAAAAGTTTCAAGACCAGCGACATCAATTACAGTTCCAGCAAGGATAGGTAGTTACTTAATCAAGGCAGTTGATAAGCTAGGCAACTATTCTGTTAATGCTACTTTAATTGCTACTAACTTAACATCTATTGGAAACTTTAATGCAGTAACAAGTCAATCAGAACACCCTACTTTTTCAGGAACTAAAACAAACTTAACTTTAGAAAATGATACTCTTAAATTAACATCTTTAGCTTCTGATGGAACTTATGAATTTGCTAGTCCTATTGATATTGGTGCAAAGCATACTTGTAGAGTTACAGCTTCCTTAACTCAGTTTGCAGAAAACCCTAGTGAATTATTTGATAATGGTAGAGGCTTTACAAACTTTGATGATGCAACTGGTTCATTTGATGGAGATTCTCCAAGTAACTCAAATGCTCATTTAGAAATATCTTTATCAGATGATGGCACAACTTATACTGCATTTAAAAACTTTGTGATTGGAGATTATTCTGCAAGGTATTTTAAATTTAGAGTATTTTTGCGTTCTATTGATGGATCAACTACTCCAGTTATTTCTCAAGTATCAGTAACAATAGATATGCCTGATAGAATATTTAGTGGAAATGATATAGTTAGTGGTGCTGGTACTAAAACTGTTAGCTTTACAAATCCATTTAAAACAGCTAATTACGCAGTAGGTATAACTGGTCAAGGAATGGCGACTGGAGATTATTTTGAGGTAGAAAACAAGACTATCAGTAGTTTTGATGTTACTTTTAAAAACTCAAGTGGAACGGCAATATCTAAAACATTTGATTACATGGCAAAAGGTTATTAATGGCAAATCACGATTATATAATAAGCAACCAAACATTTCCGTCATTTAGAACGGACTTAAATAATTCATTATCAGCTATCGCAACTAATAACTCATCTGCAAGTGAACCAGCTACAACTTATGCTTTTCAATGGTGGTATGACACTTCTAATGACCAACTTAAAATAAGAAACAAAGATAATGACGCATGGATTACTGTCGCTTCATTTAATCAAACTACGGACACAATTACTTTAGTGGGAACTTATCTTCAGTATCTTCCTACGATTACTTCAATTAGTCCTAGCACTATTGGAAACTCAGCAGAAAATGTTGTCATCACAGGAACAAACTTTGTAATCACTCCTAATGTAGAAATCATTTCAACAACTGGAGCAATCTCTTATCCTAATTCTGTAACAAGAGATTCAGCAACTCAATTAACAATCAATGTAACTTTACCTGATGATGGAACATATTTTATCAGAGTAGAAAATCCTGATGGACTTGCAGTTAGAAGTTCAACAGCTTTACTTACTGTTTCTGATGCTCCTACTTGGAGTACAGCTTCAGGAAGTTTAGGAAGTGTAGCTGGTGGATCAAGTGTATCTTTATCAGTATCAGGAAGTTCAGATTCAACTGTTGCTTATTCTGAAACAACAGCAGTATTAACTTCTAATACTGACACACCTAACTCTACCATGAATTTATCTTTAAACAGTTCAACTGGTGCAATTACAGGAACAGCACCTAGTCCAACATCTGAAAAAGTTTATAACTTTACACTGAGATTGACAGATGCAGAATCACAAACTAC